>Ga0307492_10000918_pt1 | contig 12355 bp, 14 predicted proteins | sample SI3LmetaG_FD_202365 | JGI IMG/M metagenome (GOLD analysis project Ga0307492, IMG submission 202365) | Sea-ice brine microbial communities from Beaufort Sea near Barrow, Alaska, United States - SI3L | ecosystem: Environmental > Aquatic > Marine > Coastal | place: USA: Alaska | collected 2017-05-06
GAATCGGCCGTTTGCTACCGTTGCCCTTGAGTCGGGCGACAATGCTCGCCCGGCCAGGGGCTGGCTCAATGATGGTCGACTCAATACCTTGGGCATCGAGTCGACCTTTAAGGTAGTTGGCCGCCAATATTTCATTGCCGGCAGGTTGGGATGTGTCTAGCTGTATAAGATCGACCAGTGTTTGCAGGGTTTGCTGCTCGAAGGTCGGCCAGTCAATGGGTTGTGCCTGAACGGGGGATAGCCAGAGGGCGCCCAGTAAAAGTATCCAGCGAAACATAATAACTCCCAGACCCTAATGGTCTGTATTGGTAGGGTCTGTGTGGGTAGTTTCAGTTCGAGTAGGTGCTGATCTAGTAAGTGCTGGGCTAGCGTCGGGTTGGGTATCTAGCCATGTACCCACTGCGGCTATCACTGCATCATAGTCTGGCCGCTGACGATAATCCGCCTCGGCAAAGCGGTCTACTATCTTACCTTCGGGGCTCACCAACATCATGCCTGGATGAGCAATGCCATAGAAACGATGGCCCGGCGCATACTGTTCATTGAGGATGCCGAAGGCCGTGAAATGATGTGCGTCGATATCTGACAGTAGGGTGTAGGTGACCTTGTGCCGGGCTTGAAACCGCGCATTGGTCTCAACCGCGTCATAGGTCATGGCGACAACCTTGACCCCCAGAGGGACAAGAATTTGCTTAACTGATTCCAGCTGCACGAGCTGGTTTTTGCAATAGCTTCACCAATCGCTAGAACGGTTGAACTGCAGTAACAGGCCGTTCTCCCCCATCAATGTGTCATTTGTTTGCTGCAGGCCTTGAGCATCCGGGGCCTCGATCATTGGCAGCATCGCGCCATTGGGTAGGGACGTGGCCCATTCTGCGGCTTGGCTTTGGCCCAGCCATGCTAGGGTGACCAGCAAGAGCACTCCCTTGATTCGCTTCATCTTCAGCATAACGTTATCGATCCTGTGATTCGGTGTGATGTAAACCCGCGTAGATTGCACTTTATAACCTAAACCGACATGATCCTAGCCAAACAAATGCTAGAGCCTCACTCATCGTGCCAGAGCCACATCAGACGGCTGACTATCACATCATCCCATTGAAGGCGGATCATGCCCGACAGATTTTGCGCTGGCGCTATCAACCACCCTATGATTTCTATAACTCACCGGACACGGGCGTGATTGAGCAACAGTATATCGTGCAGTTCCTTGATCCGACCTATGCATACCATGCGATTATCGATGTGCAGCAATTACAGAGTGGGGACTATACTGACCCGGTGCTGGAGATAGGTCTTGGCATGCGATGGAATTTCACGGGGCAGGGCCAAGGCGTCGCATTTTTTTCTTCGATCCTGACCTTTCATCAGTCGCATGTTTATGCGACTCGACTGCGCCTGACTGTTGCCCCGGTTAATCGTCGGGCGTTGGCGTTGTACAAGCAATTCGGCTTTCAAGAAACCGCAGAATTCACCGACCCAAGGCATGCTATCGCTTATACTGTGCTGCAACGTGATGTGACCACCCGATGTTGATGACCCGACATGCTTCGCTTCCGTCACTGATACTCAGGCAATTTAAGCCCCTGTTGCTGATATGCTTGTTGCTCTGCGCCTCACCTACGGGCGCCGATCCTTTGAGGGATTATGAGCGCGCCAAAGAGGCGGCGATGGTCACCCTGGCCCGAGAAGATACCCAGCGCGCCATCGAGTTCATTATCAGACGGGCATCGGCAGAAGACGCAATGCGCGTGTTCGAGTTGGTGGTCAGGGACCTGTATTGGCAGAGCAAGAACCTCAATGCCGCGTTGTTGATTGGTCGTGCCGGCATACAGTTCGGCCTAACAGAAGCCCGACGGGTGGCAGGGCACGATCAGGCTCTGGCCTACGTGCTGTCATCGCGTGCAAAAATGCTGGCCTACAATCTGTCATCTTTTTGCTGGCCAGGGTGGCAAGCAGAAGGGATTGATATTCCGGCGGTCTATTTGACCCAGGGCCAGGACCTAGCGAAGACCAACATGCGCCTGGCACTGCAATTGCGGAAGGGTGACCTGCCCATGAGTCGCGCCTGGTGGTTGATGGGTGCCCATCATCTGTCGATCGGGCAATACGAGCGAGCTCGCCGCGCATTTGTCGAGGGCACACGATTCGCCATCGCGGCCCAGACACGGGAAAGCGAGTTGATGCTCAGGGGTTATGTGTACCTGTCTGATATGCTAAAACACCCAAGCAACGAGCGGCTGGCCCGCGAATTTGGCTTTGTTCTGGTTGAGTTAGACAAATCCCAGGAAGGTCGATTCTTTAGCGAACAGTTAGAGACCGCTTTACGGGTGTTCGAGAAACAACGGGGCGCCACAGCCGTTCGCTAGAACCGCAGCATTCGGATTGCGGCAGCATGGACGGCAGACGCATGGACGGCAGACGCATGGATAGGTGCCTAGGCTAGTAGAGGGTAAAATAATTGATCAACATGAATATGCAACTGCCCTGCCTGGTTCAGAGTCAACACCAGCCATGGGTGCAAAGCCCCTCCAAGCAGGTACTACGCAAACGATTTCACCTGGTAGGTGAAGCTGAGTCAGGGCAGGTCACTTCGCTGGTTAGATATCAGCCTGGCGCCCAGTTCAGTCAGCACGAGCACCCCGAGGGTGAGGAAATTCTGGTTCTAGAGGGCGTCTTTTCTGATGTCCTGGGGGACTGGCCCGCTGGCTCGTGGTTGTTGAACCCGGAAGGCTTTTCCCACGCCCCATATTCCGTCAAAGGCTGCCTGTTGCTGGTTAAGTTGCGCCAGTATGCACACGCCGCCCAAGTGGCGGTTAATTGGCATGATATTGCGCCCCGCGGCCCGTCATCATTTTCGAGCCGTCTGCTTGGGCAGTATGGCGATGTTCAAACCCGTGTTTTGGAATTGCCGCAAGGGTGTCATCTACACCATACCTATGACGCTGGCGTTGAGGGTTTTGTGATCGCCGGCCAGCTCACATTGACCGGCAAGAATTTGTTAGCATTAGATTGGTTTCGGCTGCCTGCCGGCGCCACATTGGATCTGCGATCTCAGGGCTGCACCCTATATATTAAGGAAAATGCGGTGGCTGAATTGCGAGATGGGGCAACGTTGCCCGCCGCAATCCATTGATGATTAGCCCATCCACGCTGCCCGTTCTGACGACGCCACGAACCTGTCTGGCTTTGCTCGCTCCCTTTCAGGCTGACTTGATGGCGCGATTTCGTTGCGACAATCAAGAACACCTGGAGGCTTGGGAGCCTCGGCGCACGAAAGAATTTTATACCGAGGCGTTCTGGCAGATACAACTACGGCTGGCCCTCAGGGACTTTCGTCAAGGCCAGAGCGTTAGCCTGGCGATCCTTAATCCCGAGGCAAGCGAGGTGCTGGGGGTCTGCAACTACAGCAATATTGTGCGTGGCACCTTCCAGAGTTGTCACCTGGGTTACGCGTTGGCACAACACTGGCAGGGTCAGGGCATTATGTTCGAAGCCTTGCAGGCCAGCCTCACTTACATCTTTAACGAGTTACACCTACATCGGGTGATGGCCAATTATCTGCCTCATAACCAACGTAGCGGCGACCTGCTGCAGCGGCTGGGATTCAAGGTTGAAGGCCGAGCTGAAAAGTTTCTGATGATCAATGGTCACTGGGAAGACCATGTATTGACCTCGCTCATCAACCCCGCAGATCTGTAGCGCAAGTGGGCTAGAAACGATAGACAAAACCGGGGCCGCCCAGATACAGGCCGCCATCAACATTCACGCATTGTTCATCCGCGTAGACCCAGGCCTCCAGCACGTCTTCAGGCAGCGTGCCATTCGCTTCAGATATTGGCGTGTGGCCATGAATTAATTGCTCCGCACCAAAGTAGCGCAGCATCTGCTTGGCGCGTTGCGCACCTGTCATCAACAGACCAGAAAATGCCTGACGTTCAGAAAAAGCCCGCAAGACTGACAGCCAACGGTCGTGATCGTCACTCTGGGTGAGGGCAAAAAGATTATCGTTGACCGCCTCAACCGACCGACCTTGTTCGACATAGAACATGCTGTCTGCATGCACTAACAAGCGATTTTCAACTCGTTGCATGGCAGGCAAGCGTTCAAGCCAGGCCACGTGTGCTGGCGTCAATCGTGCCATTTCATCTATCACACCGCCCCAACGTTGCCAGAGCTGCAAAAATGATTGGCCCGTCGACGCAGGCTGATGGCCAAATTTGTAAGCAGCGAGTACCATCAGCTCGTGGTTACCCAGCAGGCCCTGAACGCTGCCACCGACAGCCGCCGCCTGACGCTGTAAATCCATGATCAGGTCAACGCAGGCAACCCCCTCATCGCCACGATCAAAGAAATCACCGATCATCCACAGGTTATTTTGGCCCCCAATCCACTGATCGCGGTCGTCACACAACTGGTTTTCGACTAGCAGTCGACGAAAATCTGATAGATAACCATGCAGGTCACCAATAACAAAATGGGCCATAGGAACCTCGGCGACGCGTTATCGAATTTTAAGTAACAGAACCAGCAAGATCGGTGTGCCAACAGCCTGCAACAACATGAACCTGACCAGCACCTGGGTATTCGACCAGCCCATATTATGGCGAACATGGTCATGCAGGGGATAGCGAATCTGGCGAAAGATACCAATCTTGAAGAAGCGCAACAGCGCCACTTTCACCATGCCGGTGGCGCCATTGACCAGCACCATGAAAGCCACCACGAGAATCAGGAAGGGGTTACCGCAGGCGAGCACCAATACACCCAGCATCAGTCCAATGGGTCGGGAGCCGGCATCCCCCATGAGGACCGCGCTGGGGTAACTGTTATGCCACAAATAGCCCGCCAGGCACCCTGTTAACACAAACGCCATGATGGCCCAGTCGGCGGCCTGCTCGTAATGGGGTACGAGCAAATAGCTCGAGATGGCGACATGACCCACAATGCCGTACAAAATAATCCCCAAGAAAAATGTGCCCATACCAGACAGGCTTGCCGACAGACCATCGACACCATCCGTGCAGTTAGTGGCATTGATCGCCACCCAAATCAGTACCGACGCACCGGGAATAAACAGATAAGGACTGACAACGATGGCATCCTTGAGCAAAGGTAGCCAAATTACGTAAGGCTCCAGCTGGCAGATGATCATTGACGCCGCGACAGCGATGAGAAGATCCAGCGCTCCCAGACGATATTCACTCCAACCACCGATTGCCCGATCATCCAAGAAACCGACGGTCATCGCTGCTAATACGCACAGTGAGATCTGCACAAACTGCCAGTCGAAAGGGACCACCAATAGGCTGATGACGACGGAAATAGGTATAAAAAGTACACCGGCGCTGACAGGCTTACCGATACTCTTGTCGGCATCGATGGCAAATGCACGGCCGCGATCGGTGGGTAATACATGCCACAGCCGCGGCAGTAGCCACCAGGTCGCCACGGCGCCGAGCGCTGTGCCGAGGCCGGCCAGGAAAATATAGGAAGTCAGTAAACGGAACGGGCCAATGGTCTCTGCGAGATATTGACCGAAAAAATACAACAAGAGGCAATCCCCTGAGTGAAAAGTGCGAGTATAGAGCCTTATGCGCAGAAAAGAATGAATGGATACAGGAAGTATCAGGAATGACGGACTATTATGCTCGCTGGCGTACTATTTTTTGGCTGGTGCACTATTCTTTGATGAATGCTTGCCAAAGGAAACGGCAGTGGCGCAGTGTCATACCGTCGGCATCGCCATAGCGCGCGTAAATGTGCTCAATACGCAGCGCCAGGTCTTCAAAACTGCTCACCTCCGAGGCGGGCAGACCCCAAGTTAGCATTCGATAGAACTCCTGGTGGTGGCTGAATATTTCGGGTACATCAAAGCTCCAGCCGCTGTGTAGCGTCAGGCCGGCCTGGTGTAAGCGATTTTCGACCGATTGATGAATCGAGCCATGCCCCGTATGCCTGCCCGAGTTTTCATAGTGCAATTTGTGCGGCAGCTTGCTTGACCAGGCGGGAATGGGTTCCTCCATGGGACACAGCTGTAGTAATACGGCGCCGGGCCGGCACGCTCGGCGAGCGTCCTCAATCCAGTGTAAGGGGGCACGTCTGCCGATAATTATGTCTACGGACTGATCCGAGACGGGCAGAGTCACTACGTCAGCAGCGCCGGTGTCAAAACAGACAAACTCGATATTACGAATATTTTTGCGCGCCATATTGCCTTGTGCAATATCGATGTAGGCGGGTACCCGGTCGTAGGCGATGATTTGCTGGCAATGGGGCGCAAGCTCCAGTGCCAAGTCACCGTGGCCGCAGCCAACTTCGAGCACGCAGGCGTCAGGCCGAAGGTGTGAACGTACCAGATCAATAAACGCGTCTTCGCCGTTGCGACCGCCGACGACAGATTTCCAAGGGTAGTAATAGCCGGGCTGAACCCCCGCCAGCTGGTCATACCAGTCGTTGGAGTGCGCTCGTGGAATAGTCAACTCAGCCATAATTCATGCTCCACCACGTGATGATGAACCCAAGGTATGCACGAGCAAATCGTCGTCGCGACATCCTTGCACCGACATCGCTGCCCATGCCTTACACCGCGGCTGGTAGGCGTTGTCTTAGTTTCAGATTACCACCCAACTTGATGGCTGCCCAGCAGAGTTCTTCAGTAGAGTTCATTGAAGGCTTTGAATGGGTCACCTATAGTGCAGCCACACGTCATTAATATGGATCTAGCATTTTGGCTATTATTACCCGGGTAGACCTGCTCAAGAATCGGCGAACCAAGATCGTCGCAACCATCGGCCCTGTGTCCGGTGACCTGGAATCCGTAACTCGACTGGTGAAGGCTGGGGTTAATATGTTTCGCTTGAATATGTCTCACGGCAGTCATGCAGATCATGACTTGGCTTACCAGAATATTCGTGCCGTCGAGCATCAACTCAAGCTGCCCGTCGCGGTTCTCGCAGACCTGTGTGGGCCGAAGATTCGCACCGGCCGCTTTCCTCCAGGAGGCATAGCGTTGATCACGGGCAGCGAGGTTGTTGTGACCATGCGGGATGTACCGGGCGCGCCGGGTCTGATTGCATCACAGTACCAGGCCCTGGGCGAAGATGTACACCCCGGCGATCGCATTCTGATCGCCGATGGGCTACTGGAGTTGCAAGTACTTAACGTGGCCGCCACCGAGGTGCAATGTCTGGTGATTCACGGCGGCCAGTTAACCGACAACAAGGGCATCAATCTGCCGGGTGTACAAGTGTCTGCACCGTCGATGACCGACAAGGATAAGGCAGATGCGCACTTCGCCTTGTCCCTAGGCGTCGACTATATAGCCTTGTCGTTTGTGCGTCAGGCCGCTGATGTCGACGTTTTAAGGCAACTCATTGGCACAGACCCACTGGGTCCTCGCATCATCTCAAAGATCGAAAAGCCCGAGGCCCTGATCAACGCCGAAGACATACTTGCGGCCTCGGATGCGATCATGATTGCGCGGGGTGACTTAGGCGTCGAATTGCCGCCTGAAGAGGTACCCGTGGCCCAGGCGGAATTGATTCAGATGGCGAGGGCCAGCGGCAAGCCCGTTATCGTCGCCACGCAGATGCTGGAGTCAATGATCCAGCACTCGCGACCGACGCGGGCCGAGGTCACGGATGTCTCGCATGCGGTCAATGCCGGCGCCGACGCGGTGATGCTATCGGGTGAAACGGCCGTCGGCCAGTTCGCTGTTGAGGCCGTCGAGATTATGGATCGCATCGCCCGGCAAACAGAAGCCCATTTATGGAGACAGGGCGCCTACGGCGGCAGCATGAGTAAGCTGGTGCCGCCTTTGCCGTTGTGGAATGTCATCGCTAACGCGACGGCGCATATGTCAAAGGAGTTGATGGCCCACGCGGTGATGGTGATCTCCCAAAGCGGCCTATCAGCGGCCGCTGTATCCAGCGCCAGACCGGCGTCTCCAGTCGTTGCTATTACCGGGGATGAACGTATTTCGCGTCGCATGACACTCTACTGGGGAGTCATTCCACTGCTGGAAGACGAGGCCGGCAGGACCAACCCCAATGAGTTGGCACGCCGCGTCGCATTGTCGTTGGGGCTCGCTGAAACCGGTGAGTTCGTGCTGCTGATTCGCGGCTTCAATGATGCCGCAGACCTTAACTCACCCTCAATTACCGTCATCACCGTGTAGATCAAAACCATCAGCATCGCGCCAAGCCGGAAAGGCTTCTCGATAAGTTCGCAGAGGTTGCAGATCCACGCACAGGGTAGGGCAGCCTGGCCGGTCCAATAAATCGGCCAGCAGCTCACCATTGAAATCGAACAACAAGGAGTCTCCTGCGTAGTTGATGCCATTGCCATCCGAGCCGAGCCGATTGACGCCCACCACATAGCTTTGATTCTCGATAGCGCGCGCCTGCAACAGGCTGCGCCAGTGTTGGCGGCGCGTGGCTGGCCAGTTAGCGACATATAGCAGCATGTCATAGTCGTGCAACTGCAAGTTGTCATCATGCTGATTGCGACTCCAGACAGGAAATCGCAGGTCATAACACACTTGCAAACAGATACGAAAACCCAGTAACGACACCACGCAGCGTTGCGCGCCGGGACTGTAATGCTCGTGTTCCGTAGACATACGAAACAGATGTCTCTTGTCGTAGTATTGCAGGTCGCCATCCGCTGACATCCATATGAAGCGATTATAATAGTGGCCATCGTCGCTAATGATCAGACTACCGCAGACGACAGCATCGAGACTTGCTGCCTGCTGTCGCATCCACGTCACCGTCGGGCCCATCATGGTTTCAGCCAGATGCGCCGATGCCATGGAAAATCCTGTACTAAACATCTCGGGCAAGATCACCAGATCTGTGGCATCAAGCCCGGCCATTTGGGTAGCCAACTGCCGTCGGTTCGCCGCCGGGTCTTCCCAGGCCAAGATCGTTTGTACCAGACTTATCTTTAGCGTTTCAGCGGACGATTTATGCTCGGCCATGCAACTGTGCCTCCACTCGATGCAAGCGCTCGACAGCCTGACGTAACGTGTCATCCTGCTTGGCAAAACAAAAGCGTACCAGCTGCGTTGCCGGTGGCACCGCACAGAAAACTGAAACAGGAATCGCTGCCACCTTAGTCGTCACGGTCAAAAATCGAGCGAACTCTGTATCGGGCATATCCGACAAGCGACTGTAATCAGCTAATTGAAAATAAGTCCCGTGACTCGGCAGCAGGCTAAACCCAGACCCAACCATCCGCGCCAGAAAGAAGTCACGTTTCGCCTGATAAAATTTTGACAGCCCCAAATAATGCTCTGGCTGCTGGTCAATAAATTCTGCCAGTGCCCATTGGGTTGGCGTATGGGTCGTAAACGTCACGAACTGGTGAACCTTACGAAATTCTGCCGTCAGCGCTGGCGGCGCAATGCAATAACCCACCTTCCAACCTGTAGCGTGGCAGGTCTTGCCAAAAGACGAGACTACAAACGCGCGCTCGCGCAACTCAGCATGACCGAGCACACTGGCATGGCAGGCGCCGTCAAACACCATATGCTCATAGACCTCATCGGCGAGCAGGTAAATACCCGTACCCCTGAGCAGCTCAGCAAGTTGTGCCAGATCTTCCTCGCCAACGACACTGCCGGTGGGATTGTGCGGCGAGTTGAGTATCACCATGCGGGTCTTTGGGTTGATCGTGTCTCGCAGTCGTTGCCAGTCAATAGCAAAATCCGGCGCCAGCAAAGGAATGTGACGTGTTAGCCCCTGGCAGAGTGTCACCGCCGGTTCATAAGAGTCATAGGCAGGATCAAAGACAATGACCTCGTCACCAGGATGCACCACCGTCTGAATCGCGACATTGAGTGCCTCGGTGGCCCCGGACGTGACGGTCACCTCCGTCTCAGAATCAACCTGCGCACCATACAACCGCTGGCTCTTAACCGCGATTTGCTCACGCAGATAAGGCACGCCTGTCATGGGAGGGTACTGGTTATAGCCCGCACGTAGATAGTGTGCCAACATCTCAATCAATGCCTCAGGTACCGCAAAGTCCGGAAAACCCTGAGACAGATTGATCGCGTCTTGCTCCGCCGCTAACTGCGACATCACCGTAAAAATCGTGGTGCCGATAGTGGGCAGCTTACTGGAAGGAATTAACCCCGTGGCACCTGATGCCTCAATGTCGACAAGCAAAGTTAATGTCCCGAACGTAGAAGAACAGCCACTTTATGTTGAATCAGCCGTCGATTTCAATGTTCACAACGCAGAACTCACGTCCTACACGTCAATAGCCGGTTATATCAGGCCTTGGGAAGGGGATAGCTTAAGGACCAGAGGTGGGAGTGCACTTCGGCTTAGCTAAGCGCTATTCAATCCTGAGGAGGGCTTTTACGCACGTATTCAATGGCGGCACTAAGCGCCGCGGTGATGCGCTCATCCATGTCAGTGCGCTCCAACAGGGAAGTATAGAAAACCATATCAACCGAATGCCGCACATACTTAGGTGGCAGTTGATTGAGTGTCAGGCAGGCGATGTCTGACATCGACTCCTCACTGAACTCCGACATTAACTTGAGGTTACTGCTGAGTTGCTCCATCACGAGTCGCTCGTACCAGTTGTGTATATTGTCATCCATGTCATTCTCCGGTTTCCTGCCCGTTTTGAGCAGTATAGTCGCCTTTCACCAACAAGCATCGGCAACCGCAGCGACAGGGTGAATATTCATCCGCGGCAGGCCCTGTCTGGGTCAATCAGTGCGGTGCGCAGATGGGCCGGCGCCCGGCAGACTTACGCCGGCCAGCCAGTCTCGGCAGGGCAGGAAATCCGTATACAGTTTCGCTTCAGGGGTACCTGCTTCAGGCTGCCAATTATAACGCCAGATGGCGCGAGGTGGCATAGAGGCCAGCACAGATTCAATGCGACGGCCCGATTGCAGACCGTATTTAGTGCCCCGATCGATAGCCAGGTTGAATTCAGCATACCGACCACGACGGTAGAGCATAAAGTCTTCCTCCCGGGCTCCAAACGGCGTGTCCTTGCGGGCCTCGAGAATCGGCTGATACGCCGGCAAAATATGGTCACCAATACTACGCACCAAGGCGAAACTCTCATCAAACCCGCCTTCGATCCAATCATCAAAGAATACACCGCCGACACCACGGGCCTCCTGGCGGTGGCCCAAGAAAAAATAGTCATCGCAACGTTGCTTCATGTGAGGATACACAGTCTCGCCAAAGGGCGCACAAGCTTGCTGGGCCGTTCGATGCCACTGCACTACGTCCTCTTCAAAAGCGTAATAAGGCGTCAGGTCAAAACCGCCGCCAAAGTACCAGTTCGTTTCATCCACCAAGAAGAACCGCAGGTTGGCGTGAAACGTCGGTACGTAGGGGTTGCGTGGATGCATGATCATGGAGATTGCCACGGCCTCGAAGCCCTTGCCTGTTAAGTGCGGGTTTCGCTCACTGGCTGCCGCAGGCAATTGTGCGCCGACGCTGTAGCTGAACTGCACTGCGCCGCGCTCGATATGCGGGCCTCCATCGAGAACGCGGGGTCTAGCGTGTGCACCATTGTCGCCATGAATATCTTCAACACTAAACCCCGGGCCGCCATCGATGGCCGCGAGGGCGTCGCATATCTGTGTCTGCAAATTGAAAAAGTAGGCTTTCACAGGTGCCATGACACCCGGGATGATCGCCTGATCCGTCGTGTTTGAAGGGCCTGAAGGCGATCCGCTGGTGGTTTGCTTCGTCATGGGACGTGCCTTTCCTCATCATTTTTAAAGGCCGAAGTATAGCATAGCGTCTGTTGCGGCGCTGCTCGCCAAGCCCACAGAAGATCCAAACAGCCATAGCATCTGTATAACAAACATAACTATAATGTACGATTAAGTGATATTACCCTGAGGACGCAGTTATGGATCTTGGTTTTAGCCAGGCAGATTTTGAATTTCAACAGACAGTGCGTGAGTGGATAGCAGCCAATTACCCAGAAGAGATGAAACGTCGACATCACCGCGCGGCGAATGGGCACCTGACGAAAGAAGACCATGTTTACTGGCAGCAAGCGTTGTACAAGCAGGGCTGGGCGGGTCTTGACTGGCCTGCAGAGTTTGGTGGACCGCAATTCACACCAACCCAGCGTTATCTGTATGACCTCGAGATGGCAGCGGCAGGCACCCTTGGCGTATTACCGTTTGGCCAATCTATGGTGGCGCCGGTCATCATGAAGTTTGGTACTCCAGCTCAGCAAGAACAGTACCTGCCGGACATCCTCTCCAGTAAAGTCTGGTGGTGCCAGGGTTACTCCGAGCCAGGAGCAGGGTCTGACCTGGCCTCACTGCGCACAAGTGCCGTGCGAGAGGGTGATCACTATA
>Ga0307492_10000919_pt1 | contig 12353 bp, 10 predicted proteins | sample SI3LmetaG_FD_202365 | JGI IMG/M metagenome (GOLD analysis project Ga0307492, IMG submission 202365) | Sea-ice brine microbial communities from Beaufort Sea near Barrow, Alaska, United States - SI3L | ecosystem: Environmental > Aquatic > Marine > Coastal | place: USA: Alaska | collected 2017-05-06
GTTAGATGAAGATGACGCTTATTTGGTTGTGGCTGCAGATAAGGGAACTGCAACGTTCTCAGATATCGCGAATAGCATTTCTGACGAGTTCAATTTTTGGTTAGGAGATGCGTTTGCCTCTGGTGGCAGTATTGGTTACGACCATAAAAAAATGGGAATTACCGCAAAAGGTGCTTGGGAATCTGTTAAACGTCATTTCAGAGAAATGGATATAGATTGTCAAACTACAGATTTTAGTTGTGTCGCAATAGGCGATATGGCGGGTGATGTGTTTGGTAACGGTATGTTGTTATCTACACACACTAAATTAATATGTGCTTTTAATCACTTACATATCTTTTTTGACCCTAGTCCAAATATTGAGACTTCATATAAAGAAAGAAGTCGGTTATTTGAAAATCCCACTCTGAGCTGGGACGATTATGACAGAAAGCTTATCTCAAAAGGTGGAGATATTTTTAGTCGTTCGGCTAAATCAATTAAATTGACGCCAGAAATGAAAAAGTGGCTGGGCACTAAACAGCAAAGTATGACACCGAATGAACTTATTCATAACGTACTAAAAATGCCTGTTGATTTACTCTGGAATGGTGGTATTGGTACTTATCTTAAAAGCACCAAAGAGACCCACGCTCAGGTAGGTGATCGTGCCAATGACGACGTACGAGTTAATGGTAATCAATTACAGGCAAAAATAATTGGTGAAGGTGGAAACCTAGGTGCAACACAACTTGGACGTATAGAATTTGCCGCAAATGGCGGTAAGGTAAACACCGATTTTATAGATAATGTGGGGGGGGTAGATTGTTCGGACAATGAAGTTAACATCAAGATCCTCCTTAACTCTTTAGTTAATGCTGGTGATTTAACGATTAAACAACGTAACAAAATACTTTATGAAATGACGGATGAAGTGGGTGAGTTGGTTATCCAGGATTGTTACCGCCAAACCGAGTCGATATCCATATCTGCATTAGGTGGAGTAGGTCAATTAAGAGAGCAGTTACGTTTTATCCATGGTTTAGAGCGAGAAGGGTACTTAAACAGAGAACTAGAATTTATACCTGCCGATGATGAGATTTCTGAAAGACTAGCGAAGTCTTCAGGTTTAACCAGACCTGAGTTATCAGTACTGATTGCTTATGGAAAAATGGTTATGAAAGAGAAATTTAACGTCGCATCGATAACTGATAATCCATATCACGGAAAGTTATTAATTGAAGCTTTCCCTAAAAAGCTTCAAGAAAACTTTTCCGCGCAGATGCAACTGCACCCGCTTAGAAGCGAAATCATTGCTACAAAATTAACCAATAATATTATTAACGATATGGGCATGAACTATGTCTTTAGGATTCAAGAAGAAACAGGGGCTGGAGTTGATGAGATAGCCACCGCTTATTCTGTAGTTAAAGGCATTTTTGGGATGCAAAGTTTGTGGGATGAGATCGAGAATCTAGACAATAAAGTATCCTCAGAAGTACAATTACGTATGCTTGACAGCATGCGAAGAACCTTACGCCGTGCATCAAGATGGTATCTGCGTCACGGTAGTAAGACCTTAAGTATTCAAGACTCAATTGATAGTTATCGCACTACTTTCGAAGACTTGTTCGCTAATATTGGGGATTATTTGGTAGAAAGTGAATATGAACAACTTGAAAGCGCTACCCGTGTTCTGAAAACGGCTGGTGTACCAGATTTAATCGCATACCGAGTTTCGTCACTTAGCAATATGTTCCCTTGTATGGACTTAGCTCAAGTTGCAGAATCTGATAAACGCGATATAAAACTGGTGTCTAATTTATACTTTAAATTAGGTTCAAAACTTGAATTACATTGGTTCTTATCTCAAATTGATGGTCAAGCAGTGAGTAATCATTGGCAAGCATTGGCGCGGGCTTCGTATCGCGAAGAGCTCGATTGGCAGCAAAGATCGATTACTGCAGTGTTGTTAGCATCGGATCCAAAAAATAAAGATGCAGAATCAATTCTAAATAATTGGATGCTCAACAACCAAGTTCTACTCGATCGCTGGTATCATATGATGTCTGAATTTAAAACCAGCAGTACTCATGAGTTTGCTAAGTTTTCAGTTGCCCTAAGGGAGTTAATGCTGCTGAGCATCAACGCCAACAACTGACAATAGGGCTTATCTATTTAAGCCCTTTATATTTAACAACGCCTTGGTTTTCGTTAATACGTCCCAGGGCTTTTTTATGATTAAAGAGAAATTATGTATTCCATTATTCAAAAATTATTGTTCACCCAAGATCCCGAGTGGAGCCATGACTTTACTATTAACTGGCTGAAGCGCACTCAACACAATCTATTAAATTGTGTATACAAACAAAATTTAGCTGAAAAACCTGTGCAAGCGTTGGGTCTAACGTTTAAAAACCCTGTTGGACTAGCCGCAGGTTTAGATAAAAATGGTGAATGCATTGATGCATTTGCAGCCATGGGTTTTGGCTATATTGAAATCGGAACCGTTACCCCTAAACCTCAACACGGCAATGACAAACCTAGAATGTTTCGATTACCCAAAGGGCAGGCCATTATTAATCGTATGGGGTTTAATAATAAGGGGGTTGACAATTTAATTGAAAACGTTAAGAACGCAAAATACACGGGTGTCTTAGGTATCAATATTGGTAAAAATAAAGATACACCAGAAGAGCAGGCGCTGAATGACTACCTAATTTGTTTACGAAAAGTTTACAACTATGCCAGTTATATCACCGTCAATATTTCTTCACCCAATACCCCAGGATTACGGAATTTACAACATGGCCAAGCTCTAGATGCGCTGTTAGCAGGCCTTAAGAACGAACAAAAGTTATTAGCCACACAGTACGCTAAATATGTACCGATCCTCGTAAAGATCGCTCCTGATCTTTCAGACCAAGAGATTGTCGACATGTCACATTCTTTGATCAATGCTAAGATCGACGGCGTTATTGCAACCAACACAACTTTAGATAGAACGGATGTTCAAGGACAGAAATATTCAGAAGAAATGGGAGGTCTTAGTGGTGCCGTACTAAACCCTAAGAGCCTTGCTGTGACTAAGAAGTTGATCGAAGCGATCGCAGGTAGGATAACGGTTATAGGGGTAGGGGGTATTCACTCCGCAGAGTCAGCAAAGGCTCGGATCAACGCCGGATCAAATTTGATCCAACTGTATACATCGTTGATCTACCAAGGGCCAAAAGTGATCAAGGAGATCGTGGATTCTATATAATGATCCTGCGAAGATCTGCTTCTTTTATACTAATTAAAAAGGTAATAAATCGCCCAAAGGCTAAAAACATATGTTATTTTTTTAATGGTAATTAACAACAGAGATTATTCAGTTATATGCTGCACCCCATGTCAGATTGGTATTGGTTTTCTGAAAATAGTCAACTCATGTTGTCTATGGGAGAAGAGTGGCAGTGTACAACTGCATATGGACAAAAACAGATTATAGATTTACCAAAGTCTCAGCAGTTGTTTAGTTTATATGATACAGAGTGTTATCTATTACTAGCCGAGCATTTAGTTGCAAGTGGTGGCCAATTTTCAGATGCGCAACTCACGCATATTTTAATCAATGCCACTGCAGCGACAATGTTTCACAAACCGGTGTCACCCAAAAGTTGGTTTTTAGATGAAATAGAATCTTTCGGTTTTCATCACAGGTTAGCTAGAGTCGCCAATAAATTTAATTCTGGTGTGGTATTGGTTTTGACCGATGAACACAATTTAGCCACCTGTATGTTGATCTCTTCGAAGCTACAACTTAATGAAAATAAATTTCTAAGACAATTTGATTTAATTAAGCTGGCAAAAAACCGCCTTGAACCATTATTGGCCGAAACCAGCTCCCAGCAAACTGCATAACTATTTTCAAGTTACTTATTATCTCTAGATAACCCTTGCTATAAACAACAAATATCCCGCGTCTTTTAAATGTCGATTAAACATGCGCTTAGTCGACATTTACCGTATAATCGCGCCCGTTTTAAATTATGAGTATCCTGAGCCGCACTATGAGTCTATGTATGTCGTCCGAAACTAATTTCGAATTTTTAATTACTACGTCTAAGGGCTTAGACGGATTGCTATTAGAAGAAATAGCAGAGATATGCCCAGACGTGGCACTAAAATCTAAACCCGGACAAGTATTGTTTAGCGGCCAACTCGCTGACGCATATAAAGTCTGTATCTGGTCGCGCTTGGCAAACCGAGTATTAGTCAAGCTTGCTGAGGGTGAGGTTAATACTGCAGACGATGTATACAAAGTTACTGACCAAGCAAACTGGCCAACTCATTTTAGTGTAGACGATACATTTATGGTGGACTTTACGGGTACTAACCAAAGCATCAATAATACCCAATTCGGTGGCTTAAGAGTGAAAGATGCCATAGTTGATCAATTTTCGACTTTTTTCGATGTGCGTCCTTCTGTCAGTAAAGTATCTCCTAACATTAGAGTTCAAGCTCGTATGTGGCGTAGCATTTTGGGTGTATATATCGATTTAACCGGTCAAAGCTTACATCAAAGGCACTATCGCTCTAAAACAGGAATCGCGCCAGTAAAAGAACATTTAGCGTGTGCCATGCTAATTAGAAGCGGATGGCCTAAGAATATGCAATCACCAATGATAGACCCTATGTGTGGTTCTGGCACCATTGCGATAGAAGCAGCGATGATGGCAACCAATATCGCGCCAGGATTAAAACGCGAGTCTTGGGGATTTGATGCGTGGAAACAACACGATAAAGCTAGCTGGGATAATTTAATACAAGAAGCTGAACAGGCTAGACAGACTCATAACGGTGTTATTTGGGCAAATGATATTGAAAGTTCGATAATTTCGGTTGCCAGAGAAAATGCTGATTCAGCGGGTGTTGCAGACCTAATCAAATTTACTCAACAAGACGCCTGTACCTTACCATCAACAGATTTGCCTAACGGTTACATTGTCAGTAATCCTCCTTACGGTGAAAGGTTGAGCGAAACCACCCAACTCATTCCTATTTTCCAGAAATGGGGTAGTTGGTTAAAACAAGAATTTAAGACTTGGCATCTTTCGTTATTAACATCTGACCGTGACTTGTTGCGACAAATGAAATTAGCAGCCAAAAAAGATTACAAACTAATGAACGGTAAATTGGAATGTTTATTAGTTAACTTCGAATTGGATGAAAAAAACTGCCAGGTACGAGAGAATAAAACAGTCAATAATGACTTTTCTAACCGCTTAGCGAAAAATTTGGTGAAAACCAATAAATGGTTAAAAAATCAAAACACCAATTGTTATCGTATTTATGACGCTGATTTGCCTGAATATAATGTTGCCGTGGATAGATATGCAGACTATTTAGTTGTGCAGGAATATTCAGCTCCTAAAGATGTGCCTGAACATAAGGCTAAAAGACGAGTACAAGAAGTAATGATGGCTTTGCCGCAGGTAACAGGAATTAATTCCAACAAGATTATTCTGAAAGTCAGAGAGCAACAAAAAGGTACAAACCAATATCAGAAAGTATCAGAGCGTAAAGAAACGGTAGAAGTGTTTGAAAACGGCGCTAAATTTCAAGTCAATTTATATGATTACTTAGATACGGGGTTATTTTTAGATCACAGAGTGACACGTCAATTATTTCAACAAAAATCTAAGTCTAAAGATGTACTGAATTTGTTTGCCTACACCGGTAGTTTTTCTGTGCATGCTGCTTTAGGTGGAGCAAAATCTGTGACCACTGTTGACATGTCGAATACTTATATTGATTGGGCAAAAGAGAATTTCAAAACCAATAAGTTAACTGGGGCTTATGAATTTATACAAGCCGACTGTTTGACATGGCTTAACCGACACAATGGTAAATATGATTTAATGTTTATTGATCCCCCGTCTTTTTCCAATTCAAAACGAATGGAAGGAACATGGGATGTACAAAGAGACCATATTGCGTTGCTTACAGACGCATTAACATGCCTCAATCCTGGTGGAGAAATTTTGTTTTCGAACAACTTGCGCCAGTTTAAGTTAGATGAAGCCGCATTGATTGCGTTGGGATTGAGTATTGAAGATATTTCTAAGCAAACTTTGCCTGAAGATTTTCAACGTAACCCTAAAATTCATCACTGTTGGTCTCTAGTTAAACAATAGGGTGTGTTAAGTTGTGCTTTTAATTTTATATACAGGCCAAGGTTGTAGCCTTTGCGAACAAGCCGAGAGTCTTCTTGAAAAAGTAGACAACAGTGCGGCGTCCATCGTTAAAAAAGTGGATGTGCGTGCCAGCTCTGATTTGTACCATTTATATGGTGCTCGAATTCCGGTTTTGTATCGCGAAGATATACAAAGTGAATTGCCTTGGCCATTCGATTCTTTTCAATTAGGTGAGTTTTTACGTTGAGTTTATTGCAGTTAAAAAATGCCAGTATCATCCTTGGTCATCCTCCTTTATTAAATGGTATAGAATTAGTCATTCATCCCGGTGAAAGATTATGTCTAGTGGGCCGCAATGGTTGCGGAAAATCCACTCTTCTCAAAGTCATTGAAGCAGATATCAAGCTCGACGACGGTCAACGTTTAGTGAACAAAGAAGTAAAAATTTCTCGTTTGCCACAAGACCCTCCTGCAAGTGTGGAATGTAGTCTGTTTGATTATGTAGCTGAAGGACTAGCTGAGGTAGGGGAGTATCTGAAAGGGTATTTTCATACGGCTGACTTGGTCGCTGAAGACCCCTCTGATGCCAACATGGCTAAACTGGAGTTCTTTCAACATCAACTTGATCACCACAATGGCTGGCAGCTTGAACAACGTATACAGCAGGTATTGACTAAGCTGCAGCTTGATCCTAATCAACAACTTAGCAATTTATCTGGTGGTTGGAGAAGAAAAGCGGCCTTAGCCAAAGCTATGGCAAGTGAGCCAGATATACTGTTATTAGATGAGCCTACCAACCACCTTGATATTGATATGATCAAGTGGCTTGAAGATGCCATTTTGGGTTACGCTGGCGCGGTAGTTTTTGTTAGCCATGACAGGGCGTTTATTCGTAAAGTCGCCAGTCGCATTATCGATTTAGACCGCGGCAATTTGGTCAGTTATCCTGGTGATTATCAGGCCTACCTTGATCAAAAAGCCCATGACTTAGAAGTTGAAGAAACCCAGAATGCGCTGTTTGATAAAAAATTAAGTATAGAAGAAACATGGATAAGACAAGGTGTAAAAGCCCGCCGTACTAGGAACGAAGGTCGAGTACGTGCGCTTAAAGCATTAAGAACAGAACGTTCGCAAAGAGCTAACAAATTAGGGACGGCGAAAGTCAGCGTTAGCGAATCTAAGAGTTCTGGAAAGATTGTTTTTGAAACAGAGAATTTACATTACATCATTGCCGACAAGCTGATTGTTGAATCACTGACAACGACTATTCAAAGGGGCGAAAAATTAGCCTTGGTTGGTCCAAATGGCTGTGGTAAAAGTACCTTAATAAAATTGTTATTAGGCCAATTATCTCCTACATCGGGTGTGGTAAAGTCAGGCTCAAAACTTGAAGTGGCATATTTTGACCAGCATCGTGACCAGTTAGATGGCGAGCTTAAAGTCATTGACGCAATTGCTGATGGAAGACGAGAAGTGACGATTAATGGCAAAACAAAACATGTCATGAGTTATTTACAAGACTATTTGTTCACGCCTGAAAGAGTGAATTCACCTGTTAAGTCGTTATCAGGCGGTGAAAAAAATCGCTTGTTGTTAGCAAAGTTGATGTTAAGACCAAGCAACATGCTTATTCTGGATGAACCAACAAATGACTTAGATGTAGAAACGTTAGAATTGCTGGAAGATACTATATGTAATTACCCTGGCACGGTTATTTTGGTTAGCCACGATAGGGAATTTGTTGATAATGTGGTTACGTCCAGTTATTTCTTCGAAGGCAATGGCATAGTAAGAGAGTTTGTAGGGGGGTGCACCGATATCAGTGATTGGTACTCGCAGCAATTGACACAAAAAGTCACACCAGTTGCAACTAAATCACAATCACAGAGTCCTAAAAGCAGCTCGCCAGAAGTAAAAGGTAAAAAGTTGTCATATAAGTTGCAACTTGAATTAGAATCGTTACCTTTGAAAATTGAAACTCTTGAGTTACAAGTCGAAAGTCTTCAGAAATTAGTGAACGACCCAAACTTCTTTACACAAGAGGCGTCAAAATCAGACCCAGTACTTGCAGATTTAGCTGAATCAGAAAAAGCGCTAAAACTAACGTATGAAAGGTGGGATGAGATTGAAGGTATGTTCTAATAGTAGATAACGAAAAATAGACATTACAAATTAACATATTAGCAGTAAGTAGGATTAATTATACATGACTAAAACAAGGCTGTACGCCGCATTATCTTTAGCCCTTTTGGTAACACCTGTTAGCCAAGCCGCTAAGTACAGAGTAGTTGAATTACCTGTTGCAGGTGAAGGACGAAATAGTTTCCCTAGTGCAATCAACGAAGATGGCAATATCACAGTAAATGTGAGAACCCCTTACAATATTCCGATTGATCTAGATTTATTGGATTTTGAATCAGACGCGTTAATCAATGGTTTAACTGATGTTGAATCAGCCAGTAACGGTGACTTCAATAGTACTGATTATGAATTACTACTTGGATTTATTAGTGCTGCAGACGGTTCGCAAAGTGCACAACAAATTGCTGATATCGTCAGTTTTTTAGCCTCGGAAAATGACTCAAATTATATTTCTGGTTTTGATCAGCTTTCTGAACAAGATAATAAATTTTCGTTAAGTACCACTTCTATTGCTCGAGATCTGAATGACTCAGGTTTTATAGTCGGCAGTGGTGAAGGGTTTTACAATAAAATTGATTACACGCTAGCTAGCGGTGTTGACATAAACCTTGTTGTGCATGAGTTTGGCACACGTGGATTTGTTAGTTTTGGCGATACGGTTATTGACTTGCCAGCGCCAGTAACAACTGCAGGTGGTTTTAGTGACGCCTTTGGGATTAATGAGAATAACCAAGTGGTAGGTTATGGTACTTCCTTATTTTCATCAGACACATTACAAACAGCAATTACTGACTGTAAAAATGATGAATTAGTTGATGATGAAGATCCAGACACCCAGGACTTTCCCCTAAGAGGCGATATTCCAGTTGAATCTTGTATCAGTAGTATTGTTGACTCACTTACTAATTCTCCCAGTACGTTCTCTCAACTAAGGGGACTAATTTGGCAATTAGACGCACAAGGAAACCTACTAGACACAAAGGAGCTAGGGATACTTTTTGAGCCTGAAGCAGATGACACTACTAATTACAGTAGTCAAGCATTGGCCATTAACGACAATGGTATTGCTGTTGGTATTTCAAATGGTCAATACACAGAAAACGATATCACTGTGATCCGAAACTTCGGAGTGATATTTGACCAAGATCAAGTTATCAACTTGTCCCCGGAGCCAGATAGTGCTGTAGCTCGGCGTTCCAACACTATCAGTTCGGCTACTGATATTAATAATGATAATTTAGTGGTGGGTTATCAGTTTAAAGCTGTGAATGGCTCAAACAGAACCAAGTTCTTTGTTTACGATATGAACTTGGACGCAATCACTTTTCCAGATGACTTTTTCTTAGGCTCTTCAAGTGTTGCTTTAGATATCAATAACAATGGTTTAGTTGTCGGTTATGGAGAAGTCGATGCGTCTCTAACTGGACGTCGAACTGAAGGCTTTTTATATGATCATATGGCCAAACAGTTTTATGCTGCACGAGACTTAATCAGTTGCGACTCACCTTATAGAATAGTACAGGCCAATAGCATCAATGATAAAGGCCAAATAGGCGCGACGGCTCTTTATCAAGGGCCCGCAAAAGATTCAAGGGGGGAGGTGATACTTGATTCAACGGGTAGTGAAACAATAATTGATTTAGTTGTGGCCGTTAAATTAGAGCCAATTACAGGTGGTGAAGCAGAAAATTGTGATGCCCCGGCCGATGATGTAAACAGGGATAGACAAGGAGCGAGTGTTTCTTGGATATTCTTATTTGGATTAGGAATATTAGGTTGGAGGCGATTTAAAAATCATTTCTAGTTTGACTAACTTTTTAATCAGATTGAACCGCCTTATGGCGGTTTTTTTGTTTGTTACGTAGTGATAATTTTATTATTACCAATAGTTATAAAATGTCGATTTTATATACAAATTTAGTTTATAAACAAAAAACACAATTATTCAAACAGTTAAATAATGTCAATTTAAAAAAATCATATTTCTTATTGAACCAAAGCCTAAATTCAACTATCTCTATTACGTGGTTACCATGAGTCATTAACCACAAGTCATTAATTATTCAATAGAGGAAACTCAATGAAGCGACAAAAGAGAGATAAACTTTCAAGAGCACATTCTAAAGGTTATCAAGCAGGCATTACAGGCCGCTCAAAAGAGCATTGCCCATTTCAGTCAACCAATGTGCGGTCTGAATGGTTAGGAGGATGGCGAGAGGCCATTGGAGATAGAAGTATAGGACTAGCCAGTCGTTAAAAAATAAGCCCCATATGGGGCTTTAATTTTTTGTGAGCGAAAATTTATATTAAAAGTTACTGGTATCTTGAAATAAACCTACTTTTAAGTCTTTCGCTTCGTAAATTACTCTACCGTCTACTTCAACTGTACCGTCACCTAAACCCATAAACAATTTACGCTTGATGACGCGTTTTAAATCAATGCGATAAGTCACTTTTTTAGCAGTAGGTAGTACTTGCCCTTTAAATTTAACTTCACCCACACCCAAAGCTCTACCTTTGCCTGGACCACCTGACCAACCCAAGAAAAACCCAACTAATTGCCACATTGCATCTAAGCCTAAGCAACCAGGCATTACGGGGTCGCCTGGAAAATGGCACGCAAAGAACCAAAGGTCGGGTGTGATATCAAGCTCTGCCACTATATATCCTTTATCATGGCTACCACCGGTTTCATGAATTTCGACAATGCGATCCATCATCAACATATTAGGTGCTGGAAGTTGGCTATTTCCAGGACCGAATAATTCGCCGGTGCTACAAGATAAAAGTTCTTCTTTTGTGAAACTATTTTGTTGTTCTGTCATTCTATATACTGCCTAAATAATCTGAGGTGGGTAATTTAGCGAACACTTGTATGCTAAACAACTCTGAACAGTGATATATTTTAACTTTTGACTAATTTAAACCTCAACAAATGACTATTACTACAATATGAGCATACTTAAACGCAGCGCTAACGCTGAGAAACAAAAACGTTTCCGAGACAAACAAAAAGATAAGGGTAAAAAACAAGTCAGGGGATATGTTACGCCTCAGGCTATGGATTGTTATAAAGAGTTGTCTGATAAAACTAAATGGACCGACAGTGAAATGTTATCCAATGCGTTACGCATAACCTATGCAGCCTATAAGTGTGGTCAAATTAAGCTTTTAAATGAATGGCTTAAGGATCACAATAAATAATATGAGTGATTTTTCAAGTAATAACTTTACCAGAAATTATGAGATTGATTTACTCAGAGGCTTAGCCATTGTGCTAATGGTTATTTTCCATTTTGGTTATGACTTAACAGTTTTTGGCTGGGCGGACTTTAGCACCAGTAGAGATATTGAATGGAGAATATTTAGATCAGTTATCGTTAGCAGCTTTTTATTGGCTGTGGGCATGAGCAGTTATTTGGCATATCGAAAATCTATCAACAAAAAGAAACTGGCTAAGGCTGTGACTAAACTTTTTGCCATTTCACTGTTTATCACCCTTGGTAGTCTTTTTATGCATCCTAGTACATGGGTGTACTTTGGCATAATCCATTTTATTACCTTAGCATTACCTATATCAGTGTTATTTGTCCGCGTCCCAAACATTGCCTTAGTGATTGGTATAGCATGCATAGTGGGCTATGCGATTGGTATAGTAAACTTAAAACCCATTTGGGAGTGGAGTGTTTTACATCTAGGTATACCTACACGAACCGTCGACTTAGTAAGCTTTTTTCCTTGGATTGGAGTGGTATTGATTGGTGTGTTTGTGATGCATAAAGCGCTTTTTCAGATCAAAATTAAATCGAATAGGGGTTTAAATAAGTTGGTTTTTTTAGGTCAACATTCTTTGCTTATTTATTTAATACATCAGCCTATTTTGTATGGCTTATTTGGTCTGACGGATATGATGTTAGGGCGTTAATCATTAACCAATACATTAAAGTGGATAAATTAGGGATAACCGGTCTATTTATCCACTGTTTTGAAGTTCTTTAGCACGTTCAAGACTTTTTACCTCGTTCAAGACTTTTTACCCCGTTCAAGACTTTT
>Ga0307492_10000920_pt1 | contig 12351 bp, 13 predicted proteins | sample SI3LmetaG_FD_202365 | JGI IMG/M metagenome (GOLD analysis project Ga0307492, IMG submission 202365) | Sea-ice brine microbial communities from Beaufort Sea near Barrow, Alaska, United States - SI3L | ecosystem: Environmental > Aquatic > Marine > Coastal | place: USA: Alaska | collected 2017-05-06
GTTTAAAGGTACTTTATTCCTATTCAAGGTCTGGTAATTTTCATTACAATTTGGCGATAAACCGCATTAATTCGTAATTTGTATATCTCCCAGACTACGCTCGATTTTAACTGTTTGATTTTGTTATAAATATTGTTGGCTTCATACTTGCTTTACTCCAAGTAGATCGCACAACTTATAATAATATCTTCAGGAGAATCAAATGGACGAAAAAATGAAAGCAACATTAACTAATCTGGATACATGGAAGCGCGGTTTATTTATGCTTGTTTTTGCAATAATTTCGGGAGTCGCAAAATTGATCGTAACTTTGGTAGCCGTGTTCCAATTTATCACTCTTCTGTTTAAGGGGCAGACAAATGAAGCTGTGATACCTTTTGGTCAAAATTTGAGTACCTATCTGTATCAAATTACCCTGTTTTTAACTTTCAAAACCGATGAAATGCCATTTCCTTTTCTCGTTTTTCCAGATGGAGCACCAGAATCAAAGTTAAGTGAGGGCAAAAAAGAGGGTATAGTGACGACTGATTCCACGACAAAAAATGATGAAGAAATTGTTGATGCACCAGATGAGGATATCAAGGATGATTCCGTTAAAGGGTAAAGACCAATCGGATCAGGTTAAATTGCACTTGCAAATTATTGTTAATTTTAAGGAATAAAAAATGTTTGATCTATTATTAGTTATTCTAACGTTTAGTTCGCCAATTTTGATTGGTATATTTATCTCTAAATACTTTAGGTATAAGTCAGAGCTAAATAACCAACTTCAGCAACTTCGTAAAGAAATTGACGGTAAAAATATCGATGAATTACAGAAAGAAGTAGGGTTATTAAAAGAAAGAACAGAAGTATTAGAACGTATTGTGACGGATTCAAAATTCGATTTAGATCAAAAAATATCTAAAATCGCGTAAGGATGGACACAAAAAAGTCAGAGTTATAATCAACTCTGACTTTTTTTAAAGATTGCTTACAAAAATAACTTTCCCCTACTTACATGAATTAGAAAGGGAGTGGCATTGGGTTACCATTTAGCATGGCTTGACCGTCTTGCATGCTGAAGGTCATTTCATATTCGTCATCAGCATTAACGGTAATCATACCTTGCTGAGTAAACATACCGATCATGCCTTCGACTTGCTCGACAGCAATGGCACTAATTTCTTCATCAGTCATACCTGCAGCATTAGGGTCAGCTTGAATTTGGCTAGCAATAACTTGTTCACCGATCCACAGTGCCATTGCCTTATTCAGTTTTAGGTTTGAATCCACAACCGCTTTTGATATCCAAAATGCCGGATCCTCGAGTGACTCGGGCAAGCTATCAATACCGGCTACTTTTGCCATCACTTTACCTGAGAAATTACCATCAGCAACATTACCTGACATTTCGGTAATGTTGAATTCAGGTGCGGCTTGTAATTGAGGTAGTAAATTATTCTCAATCATGTCTACCATTGCTTGTTCCATCTGAGCAGGCTTAGTTGACGCTTCCTGATATGCTTTAAAGAAAGCTTTTTCCAAATTATTTATTTCAGTTTTAACAACTAAATTACGCCCCGAAAATTCAGGGGCTTCGATAGATTCAATAGCATAGTCGACACCTATATCCATCAAATTACCGTCTTCACTTTTCTCTGTTTTTACATCAATAATCAGTTTTTCAAGTTTGGCATTTGTATCCAGCATTGGCATATCAAAATTAATTGAAGCAATCGTGAATTGACTAACTGAATTGTAGAAACCACCCTGCATTGCTGCAGTCCAATCACCGTCAGATGAGGCTGCTAGAGTCATTGATTTCATTTCAAAAGTGACGCCCTCAGCGCTTACGCTAACTAAATCGGTAACACCAGAATAAGCGGTATTGCCAGAAGATGTGGCGCCTTTGCCATTCCAGCCACTGAAAGCAATTACTTCGTCGCCGCCATCTTGAGGGATGACAGTGAATTTAGGCATTATATCTTCAAAGCTAAGGCCACCAAATAAACCAACGTTACCAGTTACGCTATAAAATTTTTCATCTTCAGCATAAGCTAGGAATTCGCGAAATACAGAGTCATTAACTTCAGCTTTCCATGCAGACAAACCTAAGCTTAAACCGTTAAGTGTTAGAAAGGGACCATGTTGCGCAGAAACATTAATAGTTGCTGACAAGTCTTCAAAACCTCCCAATTCTGCAGAGTCTAATCCTAGGTCAGCAAACATAATCGGATCAATACCGACACTGACAACGGCAGAACTAGAGAACCAGCTTGTTTCGCGACTATCGATTGTGGCTATATAGCCAGGTGCTGTATTTAAACTAGCAACGAAGTTGTCTAGCCCTTCATTAATAGCGTTACCAGTGAACTTTGGGCTAACGAGGCCAACTAGGACAATAGCAGCGACTGGAATGATGATTTTTTTCATATTACATCCTTTTTAGGAGTGCTGAATAAGACATAAAGCGATAAGCGTGGTTGAATAAAATTCAACCTAACATCGTTGGACACGTTAAATACCGTTTATCGTCTTGATTAGGTTTGTGCATAGTCTACCTGACAAAAAAACGCTTTACGACTATATATCATTTGCTCAAGACTCCCTATTATCAACGTAGGTATCATTTTAGTTAACTTTTGTCACTGCGCTTTTTTGTTCAATAAAACGCTTAATATTCTTTTCAAGTACAAACAAAGGAACTGAGCCATGCGCTAACACGGCATCGTGAAAATCGCGAATATCAAACTTATCACCTAACTTTTCTTCTGCCTCTGCGCGCAGCTGTTTAATTTTGATTTCGCCAATTTTGTATGACAATGCTTGTGCAGGCCAAGAAATGTATCGGTCAATTTCAGTACGCACGTTATGCTCAGATAATGCGGTATTTTCTAACATATAGTTCAGGGCTTTATCGCGACTCCAGCCAAACATATGCATGCCTGTGTCGACCACTAAGCGGCAAGCGCGCCACATTTCATAGCTTAAACGACCAAAATTGTCATATGGGTCGTCATACATACCCACCTCTAACCCAAGGTATTCTGAGTACAAACCCCAGCCTTCGCCGAACGCCGAAATATAGGTTGAACGCCTAACTTCGGGCAATTCAGTCATTTCTGCAGCCAGTGATATTTGCAGGTGATGGCCAGGAACCGCCTCATGCAAGGTCAATGCAGGCAACGCATATAGTGGACGTTTATCGAGGGCATAGGTGTTTACCCAATAATAGCCTGGCTGGTCGTCACTGCTCGGTGATACATACCTTCCGGTGGTATATTTAGGCGCTATGCTTTCTGGCACAGGCGCAACTCCATAGGGTGTCCGTGGTAATTTTTTGAATAATTTAGGTAGCTGAGCATCCATTTTTTTAGCAATGTATGACGCCGTAATGATCAAATCCTCTGGGGTTTGTGCATAAAAACGTGGGTCGGTGCGCAAAAAATCGATGAATTGATTAATATTACCGTCAAACTCTAATTCATTAACAATGATCTGCATTTCTGCCCGAATACGCGCCACCTCCGACAAGCCGAGCTTGTGGATTTCCTGGGCAGTCATATCTGTGGTGGTGTAATACTTAATACGGTTTTGATAGAAAGCCTCACCGTCAGGCCAGGTTTTCACCGAAATATCGCGCTTCGCCATTGGAATATAATCGTTAGTTAAAAAATCATAAAATTGCTGATAACTCTCAGTGACCTTCGCAATTGTGGTTTCGGCTGCGAGTAAGGTTTCCTCCGTTTTGAGCTCGTCAGGCATGCCTGCAAAGGCGTCATAAAAAGGACTTTCGTCAGGGGTTTCGGCAATGAAAGCGAGTACCGATTCTTCATAACCTTGCAACACGGCTTTAGGCTGAACTTGACCCACTTGCATACCTTCTTGCATATAAGCAATTTGCTGCGAAAAGTGTCTCGGCATTTCGCTCAATAACATCATATAACCAGCAAGTTCCTCTGCATTTTTAATGCGAGTATTGCTAGCTTGACGACCTAATCCACTATGAAAACCATATTCAGATGTAATAGGCACCCGATATTCTTTAAATTTATGCATATCGACATAGTTTTGAATACGGTATTTTTGCATCAGCAATGTGATGTTTTCAGAGTCAGATAAGTGCGTTGAATCGACTTTTTCTAGAGCGGTTAAAAAGCGTTGGAACTTCATTGCTTCAGCGTCCAGAGCCGCTAAGCTAATATCACCTAATGCACGCTTTGGTTTCTGTCCTCTGGACTTAGCCATACCAGGCGAAATTGACAATTCATATTGCCAAATTTCATCGAGTAGTGGTTGTAGTTGAGTCGAAGCTTGCTTTTGCAAAACCTCAGCCGCTGTCGATACTTGCTCCGGTGCCTGTTGTGTTGTTGAGCTACAAGATCCTACAGACAGCGCCACGGAAACGGTCATTACAATTGAATAAACTAGCTTTTTCATAGAACGCTCTTATTTTATTAGTTATTTTTGAAGCGCAAAACGCTTCCTTGAATTTCGTTATTAACAGTAGCTCACATGCGTAAAACATGCTACCTAACATCAGATTTTGAATAGTCGTTAAGGCTGCGTCGCTTTTACGCTATCCAACTCAATGACAATGCTTTCGCCGATAGATAAGGTAATGAAACTGTCATCCTTCATTTCTTTCGCCTGCTTTTCTTGTGCTAATGCTTTGACTGGTTCGCCGGGTTCTTCGGCCGTCATAGGAAAGGTTCCCCAGTGCATGCCAATCGATTTCGTCGCATTAACTTCTGTATGAATTTTCACTGCTTCACTAGGATTTATATGGTATTTCTGCATAAACCACCTTGGTGCGTAACTTCCAATAGGAATAAGGGCCAAGTCAACTTTACCCAATGCGTTACCAATTTGTTTAAATTGAATGTCGTTGTAGCCAGTGTCCCCTGAAAACCAAACCGTAAAGTTACCAAAGTTAATTGACCAACTCGCCCATAAGGTTTGTAGTCGATCGGATAGCCCGCGCGCTGACCAATGCTGGCTCGGAAGCGCTTGAATTTCAGCAGATGAAAATGAATTTTTGGCCGTCGCTTTGTTCCACCAATCCATTTCTGTCACGTTGTCAGGATTAACGCCTTCATTGATTAAATGGGTTTTTAAGCCTAAAGGAACATAAAATTGAATGGGTGATAGTTGTAATACGGAACGTGCAGCGAGTTGCTCAATAGTGTCATTATCGAGGTGATCATAATGATTGTGACTAATCACTACAATATCGATGTTTGGAAGGTCCGCATAATTCATCGCATGTTCTACGTATCGTTTAGGCCCTGCAAATGATAAGGGGGAAGCGCGATTACTGAATATAGGATCGGTCAACAAGGTGAGGCGATTATGTTGTACCAAAAACATAGAATGACCCAACCAGGTAACCAAAGGCAAATTAGCTTCAGAGGGAGTGCTATTTTTTACTTTTAGCCTTTCTATATCTACTGCTTGAATAGGAACTTGATTGGCTAAAGACGCATGGTCAGCCCATTCTTCATCTCCTAAGAGTCGCATTTCCAAGAAGTCGAAAATATTTTTGTCATTGTCTTCAACGTATAAATTTTTAAAGCCGTCTTTCGTGTGATGTGCTTTTTTGGATATGTTTTTGCCCTCAGCTCCATTTTTTATAAGTCCCTTATTTTTACCCGTATTATGTGTACTAGCATTCTGGCAACCTGATAGCACAAGCAGAATAATCAATAATGTTGAGTAAGTAATGGCACGAAGTGCGGCTTGTTTCATATTTCTATACTCGACATAAGTTCACGCATGGCAATAATGACGTCGTCTTCGCCGCCTTGAAGGATACTCGAAATAGCAAAACCTTGAGTAAAGCAGGTAAGCTGCAACGCAACTGATTCTATATTGATTGTCGACTGAATTTGTTGATGTTTTTGTGCTCTCTCCAAGCAAGCTATAAAGCACAACTGCAATGCATCATAATAATGTCGAGCAATAGATTGCACTGTTTCATCATTCCTACCAAGCTCACTAATGCAATTCACTAACAAACAACCTTGCTTCGATATTAGCCGATGATAGGCACTGAAATAATCGTAAATAGCCTTTGTTCCAGAGTCTGCGCGAGCAATCAAGCTTGCCTGACACGCCGATAACTGATGCGCAATGTAATGCTGCAGTACGGCATGTAAAAAGCCCTGTTTGCTTTTGAATTCGATATAAAAGGCCCGCCGATTAAATTGTGTTCGCGCAATAATTTCTTCCATTGAGGCTTTCGCATATCCTTGCTGTGTAAAGATATCAGCAGCATAGGTCAGAATTTCGGGCAAATCATATTGAGCCTGTTTTGGCATGTTGGGCCTCTTTTCCGCACATTAAATGTTGTTTCATTTGAAGTTAAGCTACTTTACATCCGTAAATAGGTAACCTAACAAAAGAAGAATAAACATTCTTTAATTTTACTATAGCGATATATAGCAGTTTTTTTGATAAAAACCAAATTTGGACGATATTTTCCCCCAAGTATTCTTCCTATGGCCCAGACATCAATAAGTCTCTAAAAGCTAATATTAATTTAAGTGATGCAAAAATACTTGGTAAAATAGATGCAAAAAAGGGGGGAGAGTTTTATATAGCAGGTTGTTAAAACTTTTTATGATGGATTTTAATGATTATATTTAGATAACCTTATGTCGCATATTATGAGCCATTAATACATGCTAACCTTAATTTTAAACAGACTATCAACAGCTTAAATATGCAAACCGTTTACTTCGACCTCCTTCATTTATATTATTTGCCGCAGTTTCTGCCGGTAGCTCAGATCCTTTTGGATAAAGGCGCGAAGGTGTTGTTTGTTGTCTATGCTAAAAGTGATGTAGTTGATGTAACTAAAAAAGCGCTTAACGACGAAAATTTTGACTATGTTATGGTAGGTGGTGAAAAAAGTGCAATCGAGCATTATTTAAGCAAGAAGCCAGACTGGGTTATTTTTGGTAATGCTCCCTCCAGTAATTACATAGCCCTAAAAGGACTGTTCATCAAAATGGCATTTATGCAACACGGGATAGGGCCTAAAGCTTGCTATTATTCTTCAAGTGAATTTCCGTTTGATGCGAGATTTGTTGAGGGAGATACACGTAAACAACGTTTGCAAGAAATGTTTCCTAAAGGAACTTTCGTTGATGTTGGTTATGCTAAGTTAGACTCATTGTTTAATGGTAAAGACGAACCGATATCTTTGAGAGCTTTAGGGCTAAATCCGAACAAAAAGACATTACTCTATGCCCCTACCTTTTATCCTTCCAGTATTGAATGCTTTGGTGGAGATTGGCCCCAATCATTGGCTAATTATAATCTAATAATAAAACCTCATTTTTTTAGCTTAACTAAATCTAAATATTCGAAACAAAGGGCTTTATTAGACGAATGGTCAAAATATGATAACGTTTATCTTAGCCCAGTAAACTGTTATTCATTGTTACCTTTTATGCAAGTTTCTGATGTCCTTTTATCTGAGGCATCATCAACTATATTTGAATTTTCTGCATTAGATAAACCTACAGTTTGGTGCGATTTTTACCACGTTAGATGGAGCTACAAAGGGCTGTTTAAATTCAGGTTCGCACAACGTATGGACAAAGATCTTAGTTTATTTGAGGGGCTATGCGAGCGAGCAAAAAGACCAAATGAGGTGTTATCAAAAATTCAGTATTGTTTGACGAATAAAGAAGAGAAATCGGCATTGAGAAAAGAAATTACATTCTCAATGACGGGTAAAACAGATGGAAAATGCAGTGAGCGTGTTGTTCAATTTTTGCTGGCAAATTAAACTCAAGAGCAGTCAATTCAACCCATTTTTGCACAAGCTAATTTATTCGTATAAATAGCCATCAATTTATCGACGTTATCAAATATCCTTAATAACTTCGATAATTTCAGTAGTTGAAATAGAAGGTGTTCTAGGTAGATATTTGACTTCACAAATATCTTTAAATTCTTCGAATTTACCGGCCCAATCATCACCCATTACTAAAATATCGGCTTGATGCTCAATAATATATTCACGCTTTAAATCCAACGATTCCTCAACAAACACTTGATCTATATACTTAATAGCATTAAGAATATTCATTCTACTTCGCAGAGGATAAACCGGGTTACGACCTTTTTTACTGAAATTAAGTTGATCAGATGAAATACCAACAACTAAACGATCTCCCATTTCTCTAGAGCGACGCAATATATTGACATGACCGGAATGAAACACATCAAATGTGCCAAAAGTAATTACGGTTTTCAGAGCTGTTTCCTCTTCAATATTGAGCGTGAATTCAGCTCAGATTTAGTAAATGGGCTTTTTTAGCTGAACCTAGTTTGTAAAATAATGATTTTTAATTGCTGACCAATGCTCACTAAACTGATGGGTTGGTTTGCGTTCAAACTTAGTACGAACAAACTGGTTAATTTTACCATCAACAAAACAAATCAACATATTGGCAAGTATGGCTTCATCGACAGCCAACGACTTGCCTTCACGTAGTTTACGCTCACGCAATATCTGTTTTAGTTGCGATTCTAAACGTTCAAACAATTTTGCGATACGGTCGCGCAAGCGTTCTTGCTCGCCCAATAATGCATCACCGTTGAGCAGTCGCGTAATACCTGGGTTTTTCTCAGCGAAACCAAGAATGAGATGCAATACTAACTGACAACGAGTTGCCGCTTCTTTCTCTTCATCCATAATCTTATTGATGCGAGAGAAGAGAGTTTCTTCAATGAATTCGATCAAACCTTCAAACATCCGAGCTTTGCTTGGAAAGTGGCGATACAAAGCGGCTTCTGAAACACCAACTTGCTCAGCTAACTTAGCCGTTGTAATTCTCTGACCATGATTACTTTCTAACATTCCTGCAAGCGCTTGCAGGATCTGTGCGCGCCGGTTAGGTCTTTTTGTTGCGGGCATGAGGGTACCTATTTGCTTTTCTTATTATTTTGAATGGTTGAGTATTCACTACTCAACAACTTCAGCAACTCAATAGCTAGCGCATATTTACTAGCAGCCGGTAGGCTGATTTTACTATTCTTAGTAATGACCGTTAAGGCATTTCGATCAGAATTAAATCCTAAACCAGATAATGACACATCATTAGCCGCTATCATATTTAATTTTTTACGCTCAAGCTTCGCTTTTGCATAGGTTTCAACATCATTTGTTTCTGCTGCAAAGCCAAGTGTGAAAGGCGGACTTACTTGGGCTGCAACCGCCTGAAGAATATCAGGGTTTTGCTCAAATGAAAGCGTTAACATACCGTCTTTTTTCTTCACTTTGTGCGTTGGTATGTCGGCAAGTCTAAAATCGGCAACTGCGGCACAAGCAATAAAAATGTCTTGTTGTTGGATATCATGCATGACGGCATCGTGCATTTCTTGTGCGCTGGTAACATCAATAAGCTTCACATTTGCAGGTGCTGAGATAGTTACCGGACCCGAAATAAGTGTAACCTCAGCGCCCATCGCGCGCGCCGCCTGAGCTATTGCGTAGCCCATTTTCCCTGAACTGTGATTTGATATATAGCGCACAGGATCAAGTGCTTCACGTGTTGGTCCAGCCGTGATCATTATTTTTATACCTGCAAATAGAGCCGGCTCTGGATTTGCTTGCTGCGCAAAATAATTAGCAATAAAGCTAACAATTTCCTCTGGCTCAACCATGCGACCATAACCTATATCACCACAAGCTTGCTCGCCGCTCGCGGGGCCAATTTGCATGACGCCTCTGCTTTGCAGTTTCTGCAGATTCTCAGTAGTGGCATGAGCAGCCCACATTTGTTGATTCATCGCGGGTACAATGGCTATTGGTGCCACTGTGGCTAGCGCTAGTGTGGTGAGCAGATCGTCTGCAAGGCCGTGTGTGAGTTTCGCCATAATATTAGCGGTTGCCGGAGCGACAACTAAAATATCAGCCCAACGAGCAAGCTCAATATGGCCCATCGCAGCTTCAGCATCTTCATCCAGTAAGCTGTTACTTACTTTATTCCCAGATACCGCTTGTAGTGCTAATGGACTAACAAACTCCTTCGCAGAATCAGTCATAACGACTCGCACATTTGCGCCTTGAGCAATAAATTTACGAACAAGGTCGGGAGTTTTGTAGGCGGCTATACCACCGCTAATACCAAGTAAAACGTTCTTTTGTTCAAGTTGCATATTTTGCTATAGCGAGTACAACTATGCGTTGCAATCGTTCATCAAAGGAATAGGTGAATAGCATTGTGACAAAGTTAACCAAGGAATGGAAATATGAAAATCACTAATTGGCCACAATATGAGCGTCCAAGAGAAAAATTACTGCAATTTGGCGCTGAAACATTGTCCGACGCCGAACTACTTGCCATTGTCCTGCATACCGGAGTGAAAGGCAGAAATGCTGTTGAACTTGCACGCGAGACCCTTAATTCTTATGGTTCTGTGCGCGGTTTAATGAAGGCAAGTAAAACACAACTAACCGCGACCTTAGGTTTCGGTGTAGCAAAATATGCAACCCTAACTGCTTGCTTTGAATTAACTAAACGCTCGCTCGCTGAAAATTTGCGAAAATCACCCAGTTTCACCCAAACGGATGCCGCTTCAAATTATTTATTAGCTGAATTGCGAGATAAACCTCATGAAGTGTTTTCAATGTTGCTACTTGATAGCCAACATCAACTTATTGCTTTTAGGCACATGTTTAGGGGAACTATTAACAGCGCTGCGGTTTATCCTAGAGAACTGGTTAAGCAGGCATTAGAGGACAATGCAGCGGCAGTTATTTTAGCTCACAACCATCCCAGCGGTGTTGCAGAACCCAGTCAGGCAGATATACAAATAACCCAGAGAATTAAGCATGCTATGGAATTAATCGACGTTAGAGTCTTAGATCACTTTGTGATTGGTGACGGAATTGCGGTATCATTTGCTCAACGAGGACTGCTGTAGTTTTATATCGCATATGAAAAAATGGAAAATTTGTTTAATTAATTTAGAGAGGTCTACGGATAGACTAGCGGCGTGCGCGAGCCAGCTTGATTCGTATGGCTTGCCTTTTGACCGTATTGAGGCGGTAAATGGCGACACGCTAGATGTGTCTACAATCAATGAGTTGTATAATTTTGGTGATTCTTCGTATCACAAGCATATGACACGCGGCGAGTTGGGCTGTTATTTAAGTCATGTACGCGCGTGGCAGGCAATTGTCGATGAACAGTTGGACTATGCCGTTATTTTGGAAGATGACATACTATTACAAGACGATATTCAGCAAGGTTTAGAGGCGATTACATATATACAACAGCCTTGGGATGTAATTAAACTAGCTGAAGCCCCCGCTAAACGTAAAGCTGTACATCAAATTCCCGCCAGTGATTTTTCGTTGATTACCTACAATAAGGTACCGAGTAGAACTTGCGCACAAGCTGTGAGTCTGAGTGGTGCTAGAAAGCTGTTGGGAACGAGCATTAAGATTAATCGACCTATTGATATTGAATTACAATATTGGTGGGAATCCGAATTGAGCGTTTTTGGACTGAAGCCTTACGTAGTAAAAGCAAACCATGATGAAATTAGTGAAATTGATCGTAATCTTAACCGAAAAAAAGCAAAACAAAGTTTTTTTAAAAAAATAGTTAGCGGATTTTATTTTCTTTTTAAGAATAAAAAAGAGCTTAAAAAGCGTCTACACAAATTAAACAATTAGTGGATGTTGCTAGTTAGCAAAAACGTTATCGTCGTATTAAAAAATGCCTACTATCTAGCCTCGATTGTTTGCTATAATAGTTGTAACGAAAATGTCGAATTAAGGCGTTTTTGATGAGTTATAAAAGGCCTTAATTAATTAGACTTGAGTGATTTTTGCGACCCTGGGAGCAAAAATAGACCGCTAATACGTTAAAATGCAAAAAAAACGCCTAAAAACGAAGTTTTTGTTGAATTAAAGTGGCGTTTACTGTATAAAATGCGCCCTCATTATTAAAGACGTTTAACAGCAATTTTTGTTTGCTTGGGTTAGACGGCAAACAGTTTTTCTGGAGACAATAAGATGTCAAAAGTTTGTATAGTTACAGGTAAGCGTCCTGCAGTTGGTAACAACCGCTCACACGCTAGAAACGCGACTCGTCGTCGCTTTTTGCCAAATCTTCAAACTCACCGTTTTTGGGTTGAGAGCGAGAACCGTTTCGTGAAATTACGCCTAACTACTAAAGGTATGCGTATTATTGATAAGAAGGGCATTGATATAGTGTTAGCTGATATCCGTGCTCGTGGCGAGAAAGTTTAAGGAATTACTATGAGAGATAAAATTAAATTAGTTTCTTCTGCTGGTACTGGTTTTTACTACACCACAGACAAAAATAAACGTAATATGCC
>Ga0307492_10000922_pt1 | contig 12341 bp, 11 predicted proteins | sample SI3LmetaG_FD_202365 | JGI IMG/M metagenome (GOLD analysis project Ga0307492, IMG submission 202365) | Sea-ice brine microbial communities from Beaufort Sea near Barrow, Alaska, United States - SI3L | ecosystem: Environmental > Aquatic > Marine > Coastal | place: USA: Alaska | collected 2017-05-06
ATACCAAAGTGGACCAAGAGCGACTCAATGCGATCTTTATAAAATTGCCGCGCGGTGCCTCGGTGGGCGCTTTTCGCAAAGAAATCCTTGAACAGGGCCTGTTACCCTATACCGAGGTAATGGGGGTTTTCGTCAATAATTTTTTATTACCGCGCAGTCGAAAGCTGCTCACCTCCATCAAACAAAAAAGACTGGCGCACAGCCACTTCAAACCTGAAGGCCATAAACAAAAGTTTCATCTCAAAGACAAGAAAATTCTCGACCCGGTTGTGTCTCTGGCGCAAGGAACCTTAGCGATTCCCCTACCGGCGATGGCCAAAGAGCAGTTAACGTTTCAGTCCTCGGATGAGGAACAGGCGGTGTTACTCGCGATTGACCTAGCGGCCGCAGGCGAAATCAACGAAACTGAAATAGTTCTATTTGAAACCCTGGATACCTTTAAGAAATCCGAAGCGGCCATTCAGGTGCTGTGTTGGCTTTATATGTGTAGCGGCCTTCCGCAACAGACCGAGCAGTGGGCGCTGAATTTTCTGGCAAAACAGCGCGGCGGTTCGCTCACGATCGAATTACTGAGCCTGGCCCAGCAGATGCAAAACAAGCATCTGCTGGCGACGGCCTATTACCAGAAGCTGTTGCGTCAAACGAGAGTCCGCTCACAGTGGTATCTGTTATTGGCCTACTCGCAAGAACAATCCCAATGCCCGACTGAAGCGATCGAGAACTATAAAATTTACAGCACCATCGGCCAGGATGAATCGTTAAAAGCCTTTGCCGACACGCACTCCAAAGGGCTAACCGAAAGATGAGCACTCAATCACCCACTCCGGCTTCCGCCGGGGCTAAGATTCGCCTCGGCGACCTACTCGTTGAAACGGGTGCGATCACCGCTGGACAACTTGGCTTAGCGTTGCAGGAACAGAAGATCACCGGCAAAAAAGTCGGCCGGGTTTTGCTCGACATGGGTCTCATTCAGGAACAGCAGCTACTTTTGACCCTGTCAGAACACCTTAAGATTCCCTTTATAGAATTACGCCAATTTCAGCTTAACAGTGAGCTAATGCTGGAACTTGATGAGTCCGTCGCTCGCCGTTTCCGCTGTTTGATCTTATCCGAACATAAGGACGGCCTGTTATTGGCCATGACCGACCCGCTCGATCTTATGGGCATGGACGCTGTGGAAAAGGCAGTTAAAAAAACCATCTATCCGGCTATTGTGCGCGAATCGGAATTATTGGCGACTCTGGACATAGTCTATCGGAATACCAGCGTTATCGAATCGCTTGCCGGCCAGCTCGACAGTGAGTTGTCGACTACCGACTTCGATCTAGCCGGTCTGGCCGATGACACCGACTTGCAGGATGCACCGGTCGTGCGTCTGCTGCAGTCGGTATTGGAAGACGCAGTGACGATCAATGCCTCGGATATTCATATCGAACCGGATGAAACGGTCTTCCGGATTAGGATGCGCGTCGATGGCGTTTTACAAGAGCAGGTTATCAAGGAAAAACGCGTGGCGTCGGCTCTGGTGATGCGTTTGAAGATTATGTCCAACCTAGATATTTCTGAACGCCGCCTGCCACAAGACGGCCGTTTCAATGTCCGGGTGCGCAATCGCTCGGTCGACATTCGAATCTCGACCATGCCGGTACAGTTCGGCGAATCCGTGGTGATGCGCCTGCTCGATCAGTCGACCGGTATCTTAAGTTTGAAAGAGCTCGGCATGCCGGACGAGATTCGCCAGCGTTTTGAAGTAATGATTGAACGTCCCCATGGCTTGATATTGGTCACCGGCCCAACCGGCAGTGGCAAGACCACCACCCTATATTCCGCGCTGTCGACCTTGAATACCCCCAGCCGAAAGATCATCACCGCAGAGGATCCCATCGAGTATCGGCTCAGTCGAGTCAATCAGGTGCAGGTCAATACTAAGATCGATTTGAGCTTTGCTCGTATCCTGCGCACGGCACTGCGCCAAGATCCAGATATAGTATTGATTGGCGAAATGCGTGACCAGGAAACCGTTGCTATCGGTGTCCGCGCGGCCATGACCGGTCACCTGGTGATGAGCACCCTACACACCAATGATGCAATCTCCAGCGCTATCCGACTCGCCGACATGGGCGTACAGGCCTATATGGTGGCAACGGCCCTGCGCGGTATTCTGGCACAACGGTTATTGCGTAAAATCTGTTTGGAGTGCCGGATACCGCATCAACCCGATTCGCGCCAGAAACTGTGGTTGCAAAATATGCTCGGTGGCAAGTTCGCTGACGTCCAGTTTCACCGGGGTGAGGGTTGCTACCACTGCAACAACACCGGCTTTAAAGGTCGCATCGGCGTCTATGAATGGCTCGAACTGGATGACGATCTGCTGGTTGCCCTGCGGGATCAGGATCACAATGCCTTTATCGACGCTGCCCGGGCCAACCCCAACTTCAAGACAATGGAAGAATTGGCGCTGGAATATGCCCAAGCAGGCATTACCCATCTGGATGAAGTATTCCGCATCTCTATCGACCTCGATGACTTCGAAGGCGATCGACCCAATATGGGTGTGGCTCATATGGGAGATAATCTTGATGACTGACGCCTATTGCTTATCCGACCGTCCTCGGATTGCCACCAGGCAGTCTAATAGAATGCTAACCTGCAGGGGCAATCCGGTCGATGGCTGATTTTTACTATCAGGGCCGCGATGCCAAGGGGTTAGCCGTAGAGGGTGTCCTGGCCGGTGATTCCCGGTCCACTGTTTTAGCCCAATTGAAACGCCAGAATGTTACTGCAACCCGAGTTGAATCGGCGACCGGCCAACAAAAAAGCGGCAATCTGTCCTTGGCTAAACTCTGGGCGAGTTGGTTAAAGTTATTTGAGCCCCGCACAGTAACGATCGACGAACTGATTATGTTCAGTCGCCAGATGTACGCCTTAGCACGCTCAGGCATCCCCCTGATTCGGGCCATCAGTGGCTTGGCCGATGCCACGCGCTCACCGGTATTGGCCGTGGTTTTGCGGGATATTACGCGCAGTCTGACCCAGGGCACGACCATGTCGAATGCCTTTCGCGCCCATCCTAAGGTGTTCGGTGAGCTATTTGTGTCGATGATTCGTATGGGAGAAACCACCGGTCGGATCGACGCCGCATTTAAGCAGTTAATCGATCATCTGGAGCTTGAAAAGGACACCCGAAAAAAGATTGTTGCGGCAACCCGTTACCCGATGATTGTGACAGTTTTTATCACCCTTGCGCTCTTTATTATCAATATTTTTGTGGTGCCGCAATTTTCCAATATCTTCAGCAAGCTGGGCGCTGACCTGCCGGGTCCGACCCTACTGCTAATCGCCAGTTCTGACTTTATGATCGCCTATTGGTGGGCTATTTTAATTGTCATGGTCGGCAGTAGCGTGGCCTTTATTCAATGGAAAAAAACCCCGGCCGGGCTCCTCACCTGGGACAGGTGGATATTGAAAGTCCCGATTCTGGGCGGTATCTTCGAACGGGTGGCTTTAGGCCGTTTCGCTCGACCCTTCGCAATGATGCTCGAGGCCGGTGTGCCCTTGCTCCAGGCCCTAGCGGTAACCGCCCGTACCGTGGGCAATGAACACATAGGTAAGGGCATCGATGGCATGCAGAATGGCATCGAACGGGGCGAATCGCTGCTCGCCACGGCATCGAGCAGCGGGATGTTTAATCCGCTCATTCTGCAAATGATTGCTGTTGGCGAAGAAACCGGTAACATCTCTGACTTGCTGGTCGACATTGCCGACTTCTACGACCAGGAAGTAGAGTACGATTTAAAACGCATGGCCGAGTCGATCGAACCCCTATTACTGATGTTTATGGGCGGTATGGTCCTGGTTTTGGCCCTGGGGGTCTTTTTGCCGATGTGGGAACTGGGTTCTGCCGTCAACTAAACTTTGCCGGCGGACGGCTCTGCTTTATCCGTCTCGGTGCACCCATGCCAGCTAGGCTGGCATAACCCCCTTAGGAGTTATAGATGGCAGCAAAAACCGTGTCTTTGGTTCTCGGCAGTGGTGGCGCTCGTGGCATGGCCCACATCGGCGTGATTAGGTGCTTGGAAGATCAGGGTTATAAGATCGAAAATATTGCGGGTGCCAGCATTGGCGCATTGGTCGGTGGTTTCTACGCCGCGGGCCAACTTGACCGCCTGCAGAGCTGGGTCTGCGCGCTGGAACGTAAGGATGTCTTAGGCTTGCTCGACCTGAGCTTTACCGGGGGCGGCTTCTTTAAGGGCGTTAAGCTGATGGATGCTCTAAGTTCGTTGGTCAAGGATCAGGTAATCGAAGACCTAGAGATCAAATTAACAGTGGTGGCGGTCGATTTAGACCGGCAAAAGGAAGTCTGGTTTACCGACGGCAGCCTGTTCGAGGCCATCCGAGGTTCTATTGCCATCCCCTCTGTGTTTAAACCCCATAGTTATCGGAATATGTGGTTGGTTGACGGCGGCGTGTTGAACCCAGTACCGGTATCGGCGGCCATGCAGCAGGTCACGGATCTGACCATCGCGGTTAATCTGAATGCCAAACGATCCCCGTTCAACATGCCCAGCCAACCGCGTGAGCAGCATATTACCATGGATCAGGTGTCACAACGGGGAGTGCACCGGGCCATTGGCCGATTTATCGATCGTTGGAAAAGCGAGGATCCGATCGAACCGGAGAGCCGGCGGGCGAATGAATATAGCACCCTTGAGCTGCTCAACCGCAGCATTGAAACCATGCAGAATACCATCGCGCAGATGAAATTGGCGGCCAATATTCCCGATATTCTGGTTGAAGTAGCCTACGATAGCGGCGGCCTGTTTGATTACCATCTGGCCGATAAAAATATCGAACGCGGCTACAACCTATGCCTGGATGCTCTCAAACGCTATGAGGCACAAGGTGGAGGGGAGCCAACCTCTGGTATCATTACCCCAGCCTTGGTGATTGCCGAAGAGGGCCGTTAAAAAAGAACCTCGCTAGCGTCCGTCAGCATCCCAGCTAAAGGTCACCGAGCCCAGCGCCAGAAAAACCGCCGCCATCAGCGCCAACGCCGCCAGATGGTCACTGATGGCCATAAAGCCCGCGCCTTCGACCATTATCGCGCGCATCGCCTGGACCAGATGCGTCAGAGGCATCAGCTGGGAGATCTGCTGCACCAGATATGGCGCGCCTTCTAATGAAAACCAGACTTCGGATAAGCCCATCATCGGCCAGGTCGTCATATTCAATAGACCTCCGGTAAATTCTTCACTGCGCAAGCGGGCGGCGACTAGCAATCCCAAACTGACCAATGCCAAGGCACCCATGAACATAGTCAACACCAGTAGGCCGAGGCTGCCCAACATTAGGGTCGAGAGCAGAAAGCGGGCGCCAAACATTAGCATCAGACCGACGATCACCACCATCAGGATGCGTGACAGCAGTTGGCCGCCGATAAATTCCAGCGCCGTCAACGGGGTCGCATTAAACCGCTTAAGTACTCCATTTTTTCGGTACCGGACAATGGCGTAACCGACCCCAAACAAAGCACTGAACATAATATTCATACCGATAATGCCGGGCAACACCCAGTCGACATAGCGAATGGCGTTACCTCGAATCACCGTACGTTGAAAATCCGGATCCTTAACGGACAACAGCTGCTCGGCCATGTAGCCTTTGCGACTCTCCTCATTCACCCAGTAGTGTGCCCGATCGATATCGATCAACAGATCGATCTGATGGCGTGACAGAGGCGCTAAACCGCTTTCCAGGTCGACATAGGGAATAAACTGGATGTGTCTGACCGCCATAAAAACCGGACGGCTGATATAGCCATCCTGGGCCGACAAGACCCCAACCTTATACATGGGTTGTGCCTGGCCAAAGATATAATAGAAACCGAGCAGCAATAGAAAAGGGAACAGCAGATTCCAGGTCAGAGTGCTGCGATCGCGAAAAAACTCGCTATTTCGGGCCCGAAAAACGGCCAGCATACGTTTCATGGCTTCTATCCTCGCAGCGTATGCCCGGTTAGTTTTAGGAACAGATCATCGAGATTCGCACTCTTAACCTGCATACCCGCCAATGGGATGCCCTGGGCCATCAGCTGTTGCAGCGTATTACCGAGCTGATCGGTGAGTATTTCGATCCGGTCATGGCGCGCTACAAAGGGCAGATCAGCGGTCTTACCCGCCAAATTGGCCGCTGGAATTTGAATCAACACTCCACTAAAATGTTCTGCCAACAGGTCACTGGGTGACCCGCGGGCAACAATCTGGCCCTGGTCGAGTATTGCGATGTCATCGCACAAGATCTGCGCCTCGTCCATATAATGAGTGGTCAAGACAATGGTTTTGCCCTGTGCCTTTATGGACCCAATCAGCTCCCAGAAGTTGCGCCGCGCTTGGGGGTCCAGGCCAGTGGTCGGTTCATCGAGAAACAACAGATCGGGATCATTGATCAAGGCCAGCGCCAGTAACATCCGTTGCCGCTGGCCGCCAGACAGTTTGCGTGTGTCCTGGCGAATACATTCGCCTAGGGAACACAGCGCCACCAGTTCGGCGATGGCCCTGGGTTGCTCGTAAAAGGACGCAAAGAGGCGCAGTGTTTCGGCCACGGTCAGGTAATCTGGCAGGGCGGTATGTTGGAACTGAATGCCGACTCGGCGATAAAGGGCCTTAGTGGCCGCTTGGCCAAACAGGCTAATATGTCCCGAAGTCGGTTTGAGAATGCCCTCGAGCATCTCAATGGTGGTGGTCTTCCCGGCCCCGTTCGGACCCAGCAGGCCAAAACAACTGCCTTCGGCGATGCTAAAGCTGATGCCGGCCACGGCCGTAAAGGTGCCGTATTTTTTCGATAAGGCCCGCACCGCAATCACATCCGCCATCGTTAGCCTTCTCCTGTTGAAGCTTCTGAAGAACAAAAAACACAGGCTAACCAAGCCCGGCTCAACTTACCAGCCTCTTCACCCTTTCCTGACCCATTTTGCTGTCGCTGGCGCAAAGGGCCCCGCGGTAGCCGCAAAAATGTCAGAGCTCAAACACTGATACAGTCGCACTAGAGGGCCCAGCCTGTGATATAATGAAGTGCTGTACTTGTGGTCGTTTGGCCACCAGCAAACTCAACAAAGGTCTCAGCTTCTCTTGGAAAAAATGCTTCTGGTGTCCCCTGTTCTGGCGCAAACTCTCGGGTTAGAAGAGGCGCTATTGGTACAACTTTTGTTTGATGTGCAGCAACTGCAGGGCAGTACCGAAGTGGTTTTGAGTACCCAACAGCAGCAAACTCTGCTGCCATTCTGGACGACCAGCCAATTTAGCCTGGTGCTAAAACGCCTAATGACGCTCGGAGTAATCCAGATAAGGGGTGAACAGCCCTGGACGATCGTGTGCGACGCAAGTCTACTCGACAGCACCGCCACTCTGGGCACCAAGCCAAGCGCTGAAGCGCCGCACCCTCATCAACCGAGCCGGCCCGACGTGCCGACTCAAAGTGTACCGCTTTATACCATGAGCCAGCCGATCAATGAGACGCGCCAGCGCAATCAATTCGATGAAGAGTTGGCCTATCTAAAACCCGACAAACCGGTGGTGCCCGCCGGCCGCGGCCGAAAGTCTCGGTTGGCGCAGGATTGGGAGCCGAGTGAAAATTTCCCGAAGTTACTTTCCTTCCACGATATCCCATTGGAATTTGCCCTTTCCGAACTGGCTAAATTCCGGCAGTATTACAGCTCCACCGACCGAACCGAAATCAGTTGGGATGTTCGTTTCCTCAACTGGGTACAACGATCCTGGCACGACTCACTCAATTCCAAGGGTAGACATGACCGACAACAAGCGACAAATGGTGAGTCTGCAGAGCCTACTCGAGACAAGCGCACCCAGGTCCGCGACGCCCTCCGAAATATCCGGGATACTGACTGGTAAACGGCCCACCATTGATCACGACACCAAGGTATTAATCAATATGATTTTTGCCCGCTTCCATCATATCTATACCCATCGCTTCGAAAGCGCCTACCGGGATGAGACCACCCTGAACCAGGCCAAGCGGGAATGGGCAATGACCTTACTGGGTACCTCAGCCAATCTGATTGAGTTTGCTCTGGAACGGTGCAAACGCGAGCATGCCTGGCCGCCGACCATTGCCGAGTTCTTAAAACTCCTGCAGCCCTCCCCGGAAACCTTGGGTTTGCCGGCGCTCGAGCGAGCCTATCTGGAAGCCTGTCGCTACAGTCACGATCCGTCCAGTCATCGTTGGAGCCATCTTTGCGTGCAACTGGCCGCACAACAGACCGGCTATTTCAGATTGCGCTCGGAAACAGAGCGCACGACTCGGCCGATATTTGCCAGTCAGTATCAAAAGCTGATTGAACGATTGGTCCGCGGTGAGAGTTTGGAATTAAAGGCGGTGGCTAGCTTCCCGCCTCCAGATTTCCATTCCGAGGACAGCCTACTGGCCCAACTCAATGAATTGGCCGTGCCGGGCGCGCAGGCCCAGTTGATTGCCTATTATCTGGCCAAACCGGCCGGCAGTCAGGTCCGGCAACGCTATCGGACCCGAGCCCTAAGCCTGCTGACCGAACTCAATCTGGTGCTCGAATTACCCCAGTAAACTCAAGAGGCTCAACGCTATGCTCCGCCATCTACTGTGCATGAAATTTAAACCATCAACCACCTCGGCCGACCTGATCGTCCTGCGTCGGGCTTTTCAGGCGCTACCGGGCCAGATAGCCGGTTGTCTAAGCGTCGAGTGGGGCGATAATTCAAGTCCGGAACAGTTAAACAAGGGGTTTTCGACCGCGGTATTGATGACCTTTCTGGACGCGACAGCACGCGATGTCTATCTGCCGCATCCGGATCATGAGGCATTAAAGACCGTTTTAGTGCCCCTACTGGACGACATAGTGGTACTCGACTACGAGGTCCCTGACTAGCGCAAGACCACCTCAGATAAGAACCGGGCGCTGGCATAACCGGCTTTGCCCTCCACCTTGACGGCCATCCAGAGCCCGCCCGCTTGACCCGGATAGGCCCAAACGCGCGCGCCGTTAGCCAACTTAAGGAGCACTGCGCTATCGACCAACGGCTCACGCCGAACATTCAGAATCGACGCCGTGACTTCCATTAAGACCCGCCCGCCCATCCACTCGTCGACCGGGATCGGCTCAATAAGCTGGCGGACCAGGATATCGTCATCGACAGAGTTAAGTGTATTCGGCTCGGTGACAGTAGCCACGGCCCCAATCGGCTGAACTGCCGGCGTGACCGCAACTGCAGGAGTGACCGCAACTACAGGCTTGACCGCAACTACAGGCTTGACCGCAACTGCAGGCTTGACCGCAACTGCAGGTTTGACCGCAACTACAGGCGTGACCGCAACTGCAGGCTCTAAAGCGACTGCCGCTAAAGGCTCAGTAACCGCTGCCATGGATTCAGGTAATGGATCCACAGCTGCAGTGGGCACGCCCACCGCAATGGCCGCAGGTGTCGCGCTGGCCCTCTCGGCCGGAGTCATTGGGGCCGCAGAGGACAGCGTATTCGGCTGGTTGTCGATCAACACACCATCGTGCAACAAAATGGGCACTTTGAGGCGGCCCAGTTGCAACGGCCCGAACACCAGGCCACCCACCAGGACAGCGCCAAACAGGGTACCGACGACAAAGCCATAGAGACTGCCGTGATTTTTTTCGTTCTGGTCTTGCACCGGAAAGGACGTGCGTCGATGCGTGGAGCTGTGTCCATAGAGCCGCCACTCGATCCGATCGAGATAACGGGGGTCAACTGGCAACAGTGGCGCCCGCTTTCGGTCCAGGTCATTCTCGGTGTACTCGCTGAAAACATCGACACCGATGGCCAATTGTCGACTTTCCTCAAAATCGAGCACCTGACCCATGATTCGCATGGCCAGAGGAACGTGCGTAGGTAACTCGTGGTCAACCAACAGCAAGCGCCAGCAGGTCTCGAACAAAAAAGGAATCTGTTGTTTGGACAGTGTTTCTGCTATCCAATTCAGGGCATCAACATGCCCTTCAACATCCTGCTGTTCAAGAAACTGCGCCCAGCGCGACGATAGATCCGTATCGGCATAGGGTAAGGCCGCTTTGAGGGTCCGATCAATTTGAATGTCGCTTGCGGGGTAGACATGGGCAAGCCACTGCAGCGCGAGGTGAACCGCCGCTTGAGTCGGATCCGGATGCGTTAGCCAAAAAGCTATTGTCGGTTCATCGAGCTGATTATCGTTTATCATTTTTTACTGGGCTCAATCTGGGTCTGCTGCGTCGCAGATCAATTTGCACTATCCTAACACCTTAATCATTGGTTCTGAATATAGGGAACACCGTTCTCGTGGAGCTAAGCCTAGGAATTTACGATCAATATGGTTTTTGGCCAGTTTTTTGCCTTAACAAAGGCTGTTCCTATTCATTCAACTAACGGTCTGCCTATTCTCTTGGCAGGCCGTTCAAGCATCGAAGCTAGAGTTTGTAACGCTCTGGCAGAGGCAGGCCGGCGACGCCGGAATCAACCGCGGCGCGCGCCACAGCACCAGCAACGCGCACTAATAGGCGCGGGTCCAGCGGCTTCGGAATGATGTACTGCTGGCCATAGACAAAGGCCTCACCGCCGTAAGCATTGACCACTTCCTGCAATACAGGCTCCTTAGCCAGATCGCGAAGGGCATAGGCTGCTGCCAACTTCATCGCCTCATTGATCTTACTGGCACGCACATCTAAGGCTCCCCGAAAAATGAAGGGGAAACCCAAAACATTATTCACTTGGTTCGGGTAATCCGAACGACCGGTGGCCATAATCAAATCGCTTCGTTCGGCCAATGCCAGTTCCGGGGCGATTTCTGGATCTGGGTTAGAGCAAGCGAAAACAATGGGCTTAGCCGCCATGGCGCGGAGATGCTCGACCGACAATTGGTTCGGACCGGACAAGCCCAAAAACACATCTGCGCCGGCTATGGCTTGATCCAGAGTGCGGGTTTTGGTGACATCATTAGCAAACTCGGCTTTGTATTGGTTTACTCCGGCACGGCCGTTGTAGATCACACCGGTCCGATCAATCATCACAACGTTGTCCTTGTTCATCCCGGCGGCCACCAGCAGGCGGGTGCAAGAAATCGCGGCAGCACCAGCACCAAGACAGACCATTTTCGCTGTAGCGATGTCCTTACCCTGAATTTCCAGCGCATTCAACATGCCGGCTACGGTTACGATGGCGGTGCCGTGTTGATCGTCGTGCATGATCGGAATATTACACGACTCGATCAGTCGACGCTCAATTTCAAAACATTCGGGTGACTTGATGTCCTCCAGATTGATGCCACCAAAGGTATCGGCGATCAACTCAACAGTGCGCACGACCTCCTCGATATCGCCGGAATTGACCTCTATATCCACCGCATCGACATCCGCAAAGCGCTTAAACAACAGTGCCTTGCCTTCCATAACCGGCTTACTGGCCAGGCTGCCCAGATTGCCCAAGCCTAAGATCGCGCTGCCATTGGAAATAACCGCGACCAGATTGCCCTTGATGGTATATTTATAAGCATCGTCTGGATTGGCGGCTATGGCACGAACCGGCTCGGCCACACCGGGGCTATAAGCTAGGGCGAGATCGCGCGCGGTCTCGGCCGGCGTGCTAATTTCGATGCTGAGCTTGCCGGGTTTCGGATTGGCGTGATAATCGAGGGCATCTTGTTTCAACTTGTCAGACATCAATACTTCCAGTTTTTGTTAGTGATTTCGGTGGCGCTAGCATAACGCCACACCGCCCCGCGCTCAACCTAAGGATAGCTTCATTTCCCATGCCATGCTTATCAGACCACTGGCTTCATCCATCCTCCCAGAGGCTCATTGCAACGGCTCGAAGTGCGTAAACAGTCGCCATAAAAAAGCCCGGTATGAACCGGGCCTTTTCTAACAAACGGTGTGACGAATCACTTACCGATTTTACGACCGCCGAAACGGGTGTTAAACTTGTCGATTCGACCACCAATATCAACATTCTTCTGCTTACCAGTGTAGAACGGGTGACAAGCTGAACAAACGTCCAAATGCATAGCACCAACACGGGTTGATTGGGTCGCAATAACATTACCGCACGAACAGGTTGCAGTAAGGGCTTCATATTTAGGGTGCATGTTGTCTTGCATAACTAATACCTCAATTTACGCCGCTACCTGGTCATTGCCGGGCACCGCGCTTTGACGGAACATAAACTTTAGGGGCACAATGGCGATTAGACCTGCCCCCAAAAAGGGAGCGCAATACTACCAGAGTCCAATCATTTGACAAGCCAATTAAAGTCCCCACCCTATCGAATCCATCTTGCAGTGCCTGGGCCATTCAGTGG
>Ga0307492_10000923_pt1 | contig 12339 bp, 10 predicted proteins | sample SI3LmetaG_FD_202365 | JGI IMG/M metagenome (GOLD analysis project Ga0307492, IMG submission 202365) | Sea-ice brine microbial communities from Beaufort Sea near Barrow, Alaska, United States - SI3L | ecosystem: Environmental > Aquatic > Marine > Coastal | place: USA: Alaska | collected 2017-05-06
TGAAGGTTCTGTATCTAGCAGAAATTCCACTTTCAATTTCTTCTTTTACTTTAAAATGCCTCAAGTAGTAACTCCCTACATGTATGCCAAAAGTTTGGTTCACAAAATAAGTGAAACGTACTTGACTTTTAAAGGATAATGTATTCGTTGCATTATAGCCAGCGTGAAAATTTAGTTGTTCATTTAGAACAGCGGTTTCGAGTAATTCTGTTCGTCCTCCTTTTATAGACGCCACGCCTATACGGTTGTTTAATTCTGCGTGAAATTTTCCGTTAGGAGATTGATGTTTAAAACTGGGTCCAATACCATAAAATATGCGGGTGATCCCGTCTTCACTCAAAGAGTATTCAGATAATGGAGATCCAGTTATGTCAAACAGGTTATCTGTAGGGTAGGTACTTTTTGGTCTGTTTTTAATGTAATCTAAATCAAATCCCACTCCAAACCACCTCCAATAGTAATCTACGGAGACCCCAATATCTAATCCGCCTTTATAATCTATAAAGGGTGTGTTGTTATTAAATGTTGGAATGTCATAACCTATTCGTGGGCTAAATTGCCAGTAATTATGATCTTGATGACTAGTTTGCGCTTGCATATTCCATAAAGAAGTGATGACGACTAATAATGTGATGATTTTTACTTTCATGTTTAAAAGGTTAGTTATTATTTGTTAATTATAGCTTCACAATTATTCTAATTTGATAAATAGAATTCGCTATTAACTTAATAACAAAGAGCGGGATTACCTCACCAATATTAAAGGGGTTTTTGCCCTTTACTTTTCGGTGAACAACTGTCTTTTTATTTATGGATTAGTGTAAAGTAGCTATAACGCCCTGTGATTAAAGGAAAATGTATAGTTTTAAACACCAATGTAAAGCAACAAAAAAAGCCTCGCTGATAATGATCACCGAGGCTTTTTTAAACTTAATGTATTATATAGTGGAGTATTTACACCCCAAACTGAGTTAAATCATTGTTTAGATGTTTGTAAAAAGAAGCGTTCCATTCTTTTTCTGACATTGGCTCAAAGGATTGATTTTCTTATTATTAAAATGACCATCGCCTAATTCTTACGTTTATTATAAACGATCATACTCGCTCTAACATAGACATTGTATTTAATACACAATGAGCGATAATCAAGGGCCATAAATTTCGACCAAATTTCACATACGCTATTCCCATTATTAAACCAATAAGTCCAACAGTTATCGACCGCTCTGAAAAATCATTTGTGTGCCTAAATCCAAAAATTACCGCTTGTAAAACAACGGAAAGCATCGTTGCTATATTCGTTTGGGAGAATATCTTTTCAAACCAAGTAATCAAGAACCCTCTATCTAGCAACTCTTCCAGTAAAGACTCTAATAAGACCGCTGGCATAATTGAAAGGAATAGAATCCAGTTCCCTTTTAAATCACCAAACTTAGAAGCCGAGTCTTTAGAATAGTCGTTGGATTCAAATGAGAAAGGCACTGCGTCTTTTAATATTTGAAAAAGGAGGATGGAGAGAACGGTTGCAATTAGAACTCCCGCAGATATCATAATTGTTTTTTTGAAGCTTTCCGGTTTTCGAAGCCCTAGATCTTTCCAGGTAATATTACGAACTTTCATTCGCCACGTTGCAATGACTAAAGTTGAAAGTGAAAAAAACCATTAAAAAAAAACCAACACTAGGAATTAAAAAATGGATAAATAATGAGGTCAAACAAAAACCACCTAGATTAGTTGCTATTTGAGGTACATAGCATTTTTCTTTTGTGCCATTGTAATAGTTACCTGAATAAATGACTACTGTTTATGTGACAGGGTTGTAAATAAAAGATGAAGGAATTAATAACTTATTTAAACAGCTTGTACTGCCCTTTAAGTTTGATAGTAACGACAATTGCTTCCTTCGTTTCATTCCTAAAATACCAACCGTGTTTTCCTTCAAAAGGAGCTGTAAATGTTCCCGCCATATTATTAGAATAAGCAAGTGTATAACTCTCATAAAATACATTCTGCGGCGGATTCTCTTGTTTTACCTCTCCGTGAAAATCTATGTACACAATTCCAGAATCAGTAGTCCACTCATATTTGGTGCTCCCATACTTAAGACTTTTAAATTTGTATTCAATCCCTTTTTCTGCTGGGACAACCACAGCAATGGTGTCTTCTCTTACTGGATATTGTAGTGCGGGAGGTGGATTATCGGCTTCACTAGGTTTAGCCACACTAGAAGGAGAACCTAGTTTTTCCATTTTCAGTTGCTTAAAATTTAAACTTGATTCGGCTTTAGCTACTTCGGAAATATTCTCGTCTTGATATAACTTAGAAAAACCAAATAACTCACCCGTCCCTAAAGGATCCATACCGTACTCCGCAGGTAAAACAGCCGTAAACAAAACTACAGCACTAATAAGTACAGCAATAAGAAGTGATTTTAGCAATTGGCTTTTACTTAGCTTAGGTTGATTATTTGTTGTCATATTGAGTTTAAATTAAAAAATAAAATAACCTGTTAATTGATATCCAAATAACAAGAATCCAGCTGCCATTAAAACGACGTTCGTGATTTTAGAAAACTTGAAATAACTAGGGTATTGTCGCCAAAACGTTAGTATTAAAAGTACCAATCCCAAGGCTAAAAATTGACCGATTTCTACTCCCAAGTTAAAACCTAATAGATTTGTGAATAGCCCTTCTTTGTCAAATTTAAACTCTTGTAGTTTTGTGGCAAGTCCGAAGCCGTGAAATAATCCAAAAACAAGCACGGCTCCTTTGGTATTGGGCTGTGTCCCAAATACTTTCTTGAAACCTCCCAGATTATCAAAGCCCTTATATACGATAGATAAACCAATGATAGCATCAATGATATAGGCATTTACATTAATGTCTGCCATCACACCTAACAATAGCGTAGCACTGTGGCCTATCGTAAAATAAGTAACATAGGTGATAATTTCTTTCGTTCTGTACAAGAAAAAAATAACGCCTACTAAAAATAGCAAATGGTCGTAGCCCGTAATCATATGCTTCGCACCTATGTAAAGAAAAGGCCCAAAAGCAACTCCTTTGTTTGATGTTAAAAATGATTGTGTCTCTTCATCTACTCCGTGTGCAAATGCCGAAACAGAAACAAGACAGCAGAGTATGAGAATAATGGGCTTTGTGATTTTCGCTAATTTCATACTTCAATTAGTGTGCGTGCCCGTGTTCTTTTACTTGTTGAATACTATCAAGTCTTCTTTTTTCATCTTGCTCCATAGTTTCATCTACATAGGTGCTACTTTCTTCTGAAATAATTTCTATTTCAAAAGTATCTTCCGTTTTCTTCTTGTCAGTACAGGCAGTAAATACAGCTAGTGACATTATTAAAGCAATGCTAAGTGTGATCGTTTTCATGTGATAAAATTTAAATATTAATTATACTTGTTCATTGTGTAGATTTCAAAAGACTAATCATCAGTCAATCTATCCTTCACGTATTCAATTTCTGTTTTCCCGTGCGCATGTGGTTTTCCATTATCTCCAAGACTTACCATAATAATGGAGTCTATTGTAATAATAACTTCTCGGGTCATTTTATTACGCACTTCGCAGGCTAGCGTCAAAGAGCTGTTTCCATATTTTATGGGCTTCAATCCTATTTCAATAATATCCCCTTTCTTTGCAGAACTTCTAAAATTGATCTCACTCATATACTTAGTAACCGTACGCGGGTTTTCCAATTGTATTATCGCATACAATGCAGCTTCCTCATCAATCCATTCTAACAATCGCCCTCCAAATAAGGTTTCGTTTGGGTTTAAATCTTCTGGCTTTATCCATTTACGTGTGTGAAAATTCATAGGTTGGTTTTTTGATTATTTAGAAATGCTATTAGATAATTTTATTAAAAGTACAATAATTTTATCCTCAGCGATTTTTGAATTGAACAGGATAGAGCTCTAAACTTAAGTTAAATAATACTATTGCATTTACTTACGTGTCTGTAAGGCTGTTTCTAATTGAACATAAAGGTCAATTTGACCCTATTACTTCTTCTTCAACTAATTCTATAATAGTACATTAACGTAATAAGTAACTCAAGTAACAATAAAAAAACGTCTTGCCCCCCAAAAGTTAATCATAATAAATATCACAACTCATTATCCGCTTTCCCGTGCTGTCCCATCATCATTAAATAGGCTTTTAAGAACTCATCAATATAGCCATCAAGTATCGCGTCTGGATTGGTGCTTTCGTGACCGTTACGCACATCTTTTACTAGTTTGTAGGGTTGGAGTACGTAGTTGCGTATTTGAGATCCCCATTCTATCGCCATTTTACTACCTTCTATTTCGGCACGCTGGGCTTGTTGTTTGCGGAGTTCTATTTCGTAGAGTTGCGACTTTAGCATTTGCATCGCTTTCTGTCTGTTTTCTAATTGGGAGCGCGTTTCAGAATTATGAATCACAATCCCTGAAGGTTTGTGAGTTAAGATGGCTTTGGTTTCTACCTTATTTACATTTTGTCCACCAGCACCACCACTTCGCGCAAAATCCCAGCCTATATCTGCAGGATTGATATCAATCTCAATCGTATCATCTGCAAGCGGATAGACGTACACACTCGCAAAACTAGTATGCCTTTTATTATTACTGTCAAAAGGAGAGATACGTACCAGACGGTGTACACCGTTTTCTCCTTTAAGCCAGCCAAAACCAAACTCACCATCAATCTCTAGTGTCACGGTTTTAATTCCCGTAACATCACCAGCTTGAAAATTGAGTTCTTTTACTTTATAGCCATTACGCTCTGCCCACATCAAGTACATACGCATTAGCATATTTGCCCAGTCACAACTTTCTGTACCACCGGCACCAGCCGTAATCTGCAGCACGGCGCTCATCGCATCGCCTTCTTCGCTTAGCATATTTCTAAACTCAAGAGCCTCGATAGCTTCAGAAGCTTTGTTAAAGCGGTCTTCTACATTTTCTGCAGGCGCTTCTCCTTCTTTAAAGAACTCATAAATAACCTCGGCATCTTCATAAAGGGTAGTGGCCTCTTCATAATCTGTCACCCATTTTTTCTTGCTTCGTAAAACTTTCATAAAAGCCTCAGCTTCTTGTGAGTTGTTCCAAAAATTAGGGTCAAAGGTTTTCTCTTCGTCGTTTTGTATCTCGACTTCTTTGTGTGCTATGTCAAAGATATTGCCTTAACGCGTCCAGGCGGGAGCGAAGGTCTTGGAGTTGGTCGTTTGTAATCATGCTTATGTCCGCGCAGGCGGCTATCTGTTAAATGTGATGTTCAATTTTGAAATGTAAAAATAGCGCATTGATCACGCAAGCACAATTGTTCCACAAACTAATTTGTTATTATGAACTTGAACTTGAACTTGAAAATGAAAATCAAGATGAATTCAGTGTTTCTTAATAGGAAGGTGTAGCGAAATCAATTTCTACTCGCCCCATCGGCAGATTCGCAACGCAGCGCAATTAATCAACAAGAAAGCTTGTCATTCCCACTTATCAAAGCATCGTAGTGCCCTTGCGTTTTTGTAAATAAACCACACTATAGCCTAATTATATTAAACCTTTTATTTTCTGTAATTTTATAACATTCAAATAAATAACCAACCAATGACCAAATATATACTGCTAATTACCCTCTTTATCGCCTTCGGAAACACCACAATCACCGCACAAGAGGCCACCACAAAACCAATCCTACAATCCTTTACGGGCTTTTTTGATTTTAAGTACGATGACGCAAAAGGCGAACTCTATCTAGAGGTACCCAAAACGAAACTAGCGGAACAATTTCTATATGTGCATTCCCTGCGTACCGGATTAGGAAGCAATGACATAGGACTAGACAGAGGGCAACTAGGCGATCAAGCCGTAGTAACGTTTATCAAAAGCGGAAACAAGTTATTGTTACTACAGCCCAATCTCAAGTTTAGAGCAGAAACTGAAAACGCCCAAGAACGAAAGTCTATTTCTGAAGCTTTTGCACGCTCTGTTCTTTTTGGCTTTGAGATAAAAGAAACCAAAAGCGATTCTTATATTATAGATTTCACCCCCTTTTTAATGGAAGATGCGCACGGAATCGTACAGTCTTTAAAACTCCAAAAAGAGGGAACGTATACATATGATAAATCAAGAAGTGCCCTCTGGATGGAGCGCACAAAATCTTTCCCACAGAATACAGAGTTTGAATCGCTGCTTACTTTTAAAGGCGAACCTACTGGGAGAAACATTCGAAGTGTGGCACCAGATGCCTCGAGTATTTCGGTGATCCAGCATATTAGTTTTGTACAATTGCCAGATGACACGTATAAACCAAGAGCCTTTGATCCTCGTTGCGGAAGCTACAGTATGGACTACTTAGACTATAGCTCCCCCATCTGGGAACCTATTAAAAAACGATTTATCACGAGGCATCGATTGGAGAAGGTAGATCCAACGGCTGCTATTTCCGAAGCGAAAGACCCTATTATATATTATCTCGACTCAGGAACTCCAGAACCGGTACGGGCTGCATTATTGGAAGGAGCACGGTGGTGGAATGAAGCATACGAGGCGATAGGCTATAAAAACGCTTTTCAAGTAAAGATGCTCCCTGAAGACGCAGACCCGATGGATGTGCGTTATAACGTGATCCAGTGGGTACATCGCAGCACACGCGGTTGGAGTTATGGAGGCAGCGTGATTGACCCTCGCACCGGTGAGATTATCAAGGGACACGTGAGTCTTGGAAGTTTGAGAATTCGTCAAGATTTTATGATCGCGCAGGCAATGTTAGACAAGCCTTTTGCAGCGAGTGATGATAATTACCAGCCGATGCTCGAGATGGCTTTGGCACGCATTAGGCAATTAGCGGCGCACGAAGTTGGACACACTATTGGTTTTGCCCACAACTTTGCAGCCAGTGCAAACGGCGATGCCAGTGTGATGGATTATCCACATCCGCAGTTGCAGGAGGGCAATGGTGTGATAGATGTATCTCAAGCATATGACACTGGAATAGGGGAATGGGATAAAGTAACGGTAGCGTATTCCTACGGAAATGTGCTAGCAACAACTACTGAGAAAGCTTATTTAAATAACATCTTACAAGAAGCACAGGCAAAAGGACTGCGCTATATGTCAGATCCAGATGCGCGCCCAGAAGGTGGTGCTCACGCCACGGCACATTTATGGGATACAGGTAAAAATGCCGCCACACGATTAGAAATGGCTTTAGAAATGCGACGCATCGCGATGCGTAACTTTTCTGCAGATAACATACGTACAGGAGAGCCTTATTCTACGCTTGAAGATGTGTTTGTGCCGTTGTATTTCTTTCATCGTTTTCAAACGGAGGCTGCTGTAAAAATGATAGGAGGGATGGATTATAATTATGCGGTAAAAGGAGATGAGCAACTCATTACTAGAAATCTAAATAAGCTAGAGCAAGAACAAGCGCTTGACGTGGTTTTACAAACTCTAGATTCAGGTAACTTGGCGATACCAGAAGATAAATTGGCATTATTCCCACCACGAGCTTATGGCTATTATCGCAGTAGAGAATCTTTTAAAAGTGATATGGGTGTTGCCTTTGACGCTATAGGTGCTGCTGCCACAGCCAGCGAAATGACGTTGAGCTTACTGTTTAATCCACAACGCGCCAACCGTCTGGTGCAGCAAAAAGCACTAGATAAAAATGCATTGAGTCTCGAGGATGTGATGGATCGTGTACAGGATAATAGCTTCAAAAATAGGACAGGTTCGGAGTACGAGAATGAGATTGTTAGGTCGGTGCAGTTTTTATACCTACAGCAACTGATGCGTCTTTCGGTGAGTGATCAAAGTATTCCGCAGACTAAAGCAATTGCTATGGAGGGGATTGCAAATATTTCGGCAAAATTAAGGAAGGGGAGTGACGCTTTTGAAGTATTTTTACTTTCAGAAATAGCTCGTTTTAATCGTGCGCCAGAAAAGTTTAAACAACTAGCGGTTCCTAAAATTCCAGACGGAAGTCCTATAGGTTCTTATCAATGTGGCTTTTAAAAGCTGCGATTAAATTTTTAATATTTCCGAAGAAAAAGATGTGAATTGCTTTTGCGTAATAACGAGGGCAATTTTGATTTTAATATAACATTAAAAAGATACCCGCCTGCGTGGGCATTACTATGAAAATAATAGACTTAAGAAGCGACACGGTAACAAAACCTACTCCTGGTATGATGCAGGCCATCATCCATGCAGAGGTGGGAGACGATGTTTATAAAGAAGATCCCTCCGTGAATGCGCTAGAAAAGTATGTGGCAGATTTGTTTGGGATGGAAGAAGCTTTGTTTTTTCCTACAGGAAGTATGGCCAATCAAGCGGCTATAAAGCTGCACACGCAACCCGGAGAGCAGTTGATCTGTGATAAATGGGCACACGTGTATAATTACGAAGGAGGAGGTGCTTCTTTTAATAGTGGTGTTTCTTGTAAGCTCATTGACGGGCATCGCGGGATGATCACGGCACAACAAGTAGAAGACAATATAAATCCGCCAGATTTTTACCACAGCCCATTAACTTCTTTAGTCTGTCTTGAAAACACGACCAATAAGGGAGGAGGTGCATGTTATGATTTTGCTGAAATTTTAAAGATAAGAGCTGTATGCGATACACATCAACTAGGCTTGCATCTTGACGGTGCCCGATTGATGAATGCGATTGTGGCTAAGAAGGAAGATCCAAAGAACTACGGGAAGGTGTTTGATACTATTTCTATTTGCCTAAGCAAAGGACTCGGTACTCCCTTAGGAACCGTGCTGGTTGGTAAAAGTTCTATAATGAAAAACGCAATTCGCATTAGGAAAGTACTAGGAGGTGGGATGCGGCAAGTTGGTTTTATGGCAGCAGCTGGTTTATATGCATTGCAAAACCAACTAGAACGTCTGTCTGATGATCACGATAAAGCAAAAGACTTGGCCCAAACATTGGAGGCCGCAGCTTATGTTAAGCTTGTGGAGCCGACGGAAACAAATATTGTCATCTTCTATCTTGTTGATGGTATTTCAGAAGAAAAATTTATGGCAGATCTGGAAGAAAAAGGGGTGAGAATAAGCAATATGGGACACGGTAAGTTGAGAATAGTGACACATCACGACTATACGAGTGAGATGCACGATAAATTTGTGACCATTATTAAATCATATTCTAGCTGATTTTTTTTTATGTTTAGATTTCAATAACGTCACCTAACTCATTTATGTAAACATGTCCATTCCTGGGATGTTAGGCATTCCATCTTTTGCAACCGCTGCTAGTTCTGCATCGTTTACATCAGAGGCTTTTTTAATCGCTTTATTTAGCGTGAGAATCAAATAATCTTCTAGTTGTTCTTTGTTTTCAAGAAGCGCATCATCAATCTTAATTTCTTTTAATTCGCGGTTGGCCGTCAATGTAATTTTTAACAAGCCATCATTACTCTGTTCGTCTATTAGTACGGTGTTTAATCGCTGTTTTGTAGCTTCTACTTTTTCTTGGGTTTCTTTAAGTTTTCCCATCATTCCCATAAGGTCTCCTAACATGGTATTTTGCTTTATTATTCTCTGCAAATTTAGTACTTTGCAGCTCGAAATTTAAACTTTTTTAAATGAAAAATCTAGCACTTTTATTACTTATCGCAGCAGGATTTATTTCGTGTGATAAAAAGCAATCCTCAAAAACAACTATGAATATAAAAGCTCCTACCGCAGATAAAATTGCCAAGACAATGGAAATTCACGATGACGTGAGAGTAGATAACTATTACTGGTTAAATGATAAAGAAAATCCAGAGGTTATTGATTATCTAGAACGCGAGAATGACTATTACAGCAAAATGACCGCTCATACAGATGCACTTAAAGAAGATCTGTTTCAGGAAATTAAAGGAAGAATAAAAGAAGACGATGCTTCTGTACCTTATTTATACAACGGCTATTATTACATCTCACGTTTTGAGAAAGGAAAAGATTATCCCATACATACGCGAAGAAAGGGAAGTATGGATGCTGATGAGGAAATTATGTTTGATGTAAATGAAATGGCTAAGGATCACGCGTATTACGCCTTAGGTGGTATAAACGTGAGTCCTGATAATAAATTGGTTGCCTTTGGTGTAGATACAATAAGTCGCCGTAAGTACACTATTTACATTAAGAACTTGGAATCTGGAGAGATTTTAAAAGAACATATACCGGTAACAACAGGTGGATCTACTTGGGCAAATGACAATAAGACAATGTTCTACACCAAAAAAGATGAACAGACGCTGCGGTCAAATCAGATTTTAAAACACACCTTGGGTACAGATATTGAAAACGATGAGGTGATTTTTACCGAAGAAGATGAAACCTTCAATACGTATATCTACAAAACAAAATCTAATAAATATATTGTGATAGGGAGTAATAGCACGCTTACTTCAGAATATCAAATTTTAAATGCGGATACGCCTGATGCAGAATTTACCATGTTTCAATCCCGTACCAGAGGCTTAGAATATAGTTTCTCACATTTTAATGATCACTTTTACGTAGTGACAAATAAAGATGATGCAACAAATTTTAAATTAATGAAAACACCTGAAGGTGAAACAGGTTTGGAAAACTGGACAGAAGTAATACCGCATCGTGAAGATGTATTAATTGAAGATGTAGATATTTTTAAAGAGTACTTGGTGGTGAGTGAACGCAAGAATGGTCTTAACGAGTTACGTATTATTAATTGGACAGATAGGAGTGAGTATTATTTGCCTTTTGATAATGAAACGTACACCGCATACACAACTACGAATCTTGACTTTGATACGAAGGTACTGCGATATGGTTATAATTCATTGACAACACCAGCTTCAGTAATGGAGTTTAATATGGAAACTAAAGATAAGACGGTCATCAAGGAGACCGAAGTTTTAGGAGGTAAGTTTGATAAGAATAATTACGAGTCAAAACGTATTTGGGCAACAGCCGAGGATGGTACAAGAATTCCAATTTCAATCGTATATAAAAAGGGGATTAAGCTTAATGGCACGAATCCATTTTTAATGTATGCCTACGGTTCCTATGGTTCTACGATTGATCCTTATTTTTCTTATGCGAGACTTTCATTGATGGATAGAGGTTTTGTTTTTGGTATTGCACACGTAAGAGGAGGAGAATATTTAGGGCGGAAATGGTATGATGACGGTAAATTACTAAAGAAGAAGAACACGTTTACAGATTTTATAGATGCGTCAAAATATGTGATCGAACAGAAATATACGTCTGCTAATCATTTATATGCTTCTGGAGGTTCTGCTGGAGGATTGTTAATGGGGGCTATCATAAATATGTCACCTGAATCTTATAACGGAATTATTGCTTCTGTACCTTTTGTTGACGTAATGACGACGATGTTAGACGATACGATCCCTTTAACGACAGGAGAATATGACGAATGGGGAAATCCTAACGAAAAAGAATCGTATGACTACATGCGATCTTACTCGCCTTATGATAATGTAAAGAAAGCAGCGTACCCTAATATGCTAGTAACAACAGGATTGCACGATTCTCAAGTACAGTATTTTGAGCCTGCAAAATGGGTTGCAAAACTACGTGAGAATAAAACTGATGCTAATTTGCTCTTATTCCAGATTAATATGGATGCAGGGCACGGAGGAGCTTCTGGTCGCTTTGAGGCATTGAGAGAAGTAGCAATGGATTACGCGTTCTTACTTGACTTAGAGGGGATTAAGCAATAGTCAATCTTTTTTTGTAATTTTGTCCCATATTTCAACGACTTAAATTTTTCAGAAGAAATATAAATCATCCTGAATGAAAGAAACTAAAAAGGTTTACAAAAACGTTCTTGAATTAATAGGCAATACGCCCTTGATAGAACTTCATAAAATAACGAAGGGAATGAAAGGTTCTTACTTAGCAAAAGTAGAAGCTTTTAACCCGGGACACTCATCAAAAGATAGGATTGCGCTTCATATATTAGAAAACGCCGAGGCAAAGGGTATCCTTAAGCCTGGCGATACAATTGTCGAGACAACTTCTGGTAATACTGGATTTAGTATCGCAATGGTGAGCGCTCTTAAGGGCTACAAATGTATTCTAGCGGTGAGTTCTAAATCTTCTAAAGATAAGATAGATATGCTACGAACAATGGGTGCAGAAGTGTACGTTTGTCCAGCTCATGTAGCGGCAGATGACCCTCGTTCTTATTACGAAGTAGCAAAACGAATCCATCTAGAAACTCCTGGGTCTGTTTATATCAATCAGTATTTTAATTCGCTTAACATAGACGCACATTATGCAACTACTGGTCCAGAAATCTGGGAACAAACCAACGGCGA
>Ga0307492_10000924_pt1 | contig 12327 bp, 11 predicted proteins | sample SI3LmetaG_FD_202365 | JGI IMG/M metagenome (GOLD analysis project Ga0307492, IMG submission 202365) | Sea-ice brine microbial communities from Beaufort Sea near Barrow, Alaska, United States - SI3L | ecosystem: Environmental > Aquatic > Marine > Coastal | place: USA: Alaska | collected 2017-05-06
AAAATATATTGAGCCATTTAAGAAATCTGCCTTCTTCGGAAAGAGTAAATATTGGCAACTAATTAGAGATATTAATATTAATTTATTACCAAAATCTATTGGAGTAAATTCTAGAATTACACGAAATTTTGTACAGCAAAAATCTCGTAATCTGGTGGATGGCTTTACTGCGCAACCAACATTAACGCAACGTAGGTTTTTATTTGATTGGGATTATACGATCGGTTTTGATGTAACCAAGTCGTTAAAATTAAACTTTAATGCAAACAATAGTTACTTGTATGATAGTTTTGGTAATGGAGAAGAAATAGAAATTTTTGATAAGTTTTTCAATACAGGTAGACCAGATCATTATACGCAGAAGTTATCAGCAAACTATAAAATACCAATTAATAAGATTCCGTTTTTAGGTTTTGTTTCTGCAGACTATGGGTATACAGCAAATTTTGATTGGAAAGCGGCTTCTAAAAGTTATGTAGATAAAATAGGGAATTTAATTCAGAACTCTAATACACACAATTTAAGTACAACATTTAGCCTCTCTAAACTATATAAAGAAATAGGGTTAAAAAACCTGTTTCTTAAAAAGAAAGGAAACCTACGTCAAGCATCACAATTACCAAAAGGGGGTAGAGTGAAATCTACTTCTAAAAAGAAAAAATTAAAAGAAAAAATAGTATTAGGTATTTATGATTTTATTACCGCAGTTAAAACAGCAAAAATTAGTTACTCAGAAAATAATGGAACCGCATTGCCAGGTTTTAAGGGAGCCGCTGGGTTTTTAGGAAGAGACAATTTAAATGGTGGTTTTGCACCAACGTTGGGGTTTGTTTTTGGTAGCCAAATAGATATTAGAAACAAGGCCTTTGAAAGAGGTTGGTTGGTAGATAGAGCCGTTGGATCTGAATACTACAATAAAACATATAGTAATACACATTATAATAAGTTAGATTATACAATCTCTTTAAAACCATTTAAAGAGTTGAATATAGAACTAATAGGAAATAAAATAAGAACCAATAATCTTTCTCAACAACTAGATGTGGAAGGTGGCGTTTTAAATACAAATGCGCCAATAACGCAGTCAGGTAACTTTAGCACAAGTTATTCTATGTTGTCAACTGTATTTAAAAACTCAGATGATTTGTTTAACTCTTTTTTAGCGAATAGAAGTCTCTTGTCTCAGAGGTTATCAACGGTAAATAGTTTGCCAATAAGTGGGTATAAAGAAACAGGGCAGCAAGTTTTATTACCAGCATTTTTAGCAGCATATTCAGGTGGAGCTGCAAATTCTGTAAAATTAGGAGTGTTTAGAAACGTGCCTATTCCGAATTGGACAATACGCTATAATGGATTGATGAAGTTTGATTGGTTTAAAGATAAATTTAGCAGTTTTACAGTTACCAACGGTTATAAATCATCGTATACCATTTCTAATTATACAAATAACCTACAGTATGATGTGAATGATCCTTCTAAAACAAATGCTTCAGGTAATTACCAATCTGAGTTATTAATCTCTTCTGCTAGTTTAATTGATGAGTTTTCTCCATTGGTTAAAATAGATGTAAAAATGAAAAATTCATTTTCATTTAAAGGAGAAATAAGAAAGGACAGAACCTTGACCATGAATTTTGATAATAGTACGCTTACAGATATTAAAGGAACAGAATTCATTTTCGGAGTTGGCTATAGATTAAAGGATATCGCATTTAATACACGCTTTGCCGGTAAAAGACAAAAGCTAAAAGGAGATATAAATATGAGGATGGATGTTTCTATTAGAGATAATTTAACATTAATTCGCTCAGTAGATGTAGAAAATAATCAAATAAGTGGTGGTCAAAAACTTTTATCTATTAAATTTGCAGCAGACTATAAATTAAATAGAAATTTAACGACTTCGTTTTATTACAATCATAATACATCTAAGTATGCAATTTCTACCACATTTCCGAGACAATCAATTAATGCTGGTTTCAATTTAATGTATAACTTAGGCAACTAAAAAATTAATAAACACAATAAAATTACAATGAACATTCCATCAGAATTAAAGTACACAAAAGACCACGAGTGGATTAAAATTGACGGCGATACCGTTACTATAGGAATTACAGACTTTGCTCAAAGTGAATTAGGTGATATCGTTTACGTTGATGTAGACACGTTAGATGATACTGTAGAAAGAGATGAGGTTTTTGGATCTGTAGAAGCTGTAAAAACGGTTTCAGATTTATTTATGCCTTTATCAGGTGAGGTAATCGAGTTTAATGAAGGTTTAGAAGATGAACCAGAAACAGTAAACAAAGACCCTTATGGAGATGGATGGATGATTAAAGTAGCGATTTCAGACGCTTCACAATTAGATGACTTATTAGATGCAGAAGCTTATAAAAATCTTATTCAAGGATAAAATTTTATTTATTGCAATAAGTGTTACGCTTTTTATTGGGTACTTATGCTTAAAGAAAATGGAGCCTCTTCCAATACAATTACCTCACTCAGATAAAATGTATCATGTGGTTGCGTATTTTTTATTGGGGTTTACTTGGTTGTTAAGTTTTCCTAAATCTTCTCAAAAGAAGAAATTAAAATACGCAATCGTAATTTTGTGTATTATTTACGGCATAGTTATTGAAGTTTTACAAGGAACACTTACAACTTATAGAGCAGCAAGTCTGTTAGATATTATTGCGAACACAGTAGGAGTTATATCGGCAATGATGCTTTTTAATAAGGTTTATAAAAAAATTGCAGCTATTTAACTTTATTACTTGCGTAAGTCGTAAGAATTTAATTAAATTAGCGAACTATTTAAAACAAACAAGCATGGAAATTAAGAAAAATCCAAAATCAAACTTAGAGAATTATTCAAAGTTATTTATTCAACTAGGTTTAGTTTTAGCTCTTTTTGTTACGTATGTGGCAATGGAAAACAAGACTTATGATAAAGCAATTAATGCTTTTGGAGATGCTAGTATGCAAGACGAATTGGAAGAGGATATTCCAATTACAGAACGTATAGAGCCAGTAAAGCCAAAATCCCCACCACCACCGGCGCCAGAAAAAATTGAAATTGTTGAAGACGAGAAAGAAGTTGAGGAAACTGTTATCGAATCAACAGAAACAGATGAAACTGAAGCTATAGAGATCGAAGAGGTAGAAGAAGTAGAAGAGGTTATAGAAGATGTCCCTTTTGCAATTATTGAAGAAGTGCCTATTTTTCCAGGATGTACTGGGACAAGAAAACAAAAAGGAGATTGTTTAAATGAAAAAATCAGAAAACACGTTGTTAGAAGGTTTAACTCTGAGTTAGCAGGTGATTTAGGATTATCTCCAGGTAAAAAGAAAATTTGGGTTGTATTTAGAATTGATCCAAAAGGAAACATTACTGATGTGAATGCAAGAGCGCCGCACCCAAGATTAAAGAAAGAAGCAATTAGAGTTACTAAAACATTGCCTAAAATGACTCCTGGTAAACAAAGAGGGGTTGCTGTAGGGATGAAATATACATTACCAATTTCGTTTAATGTAGAGTAACATTTTAAGAAATAAAATAAAAAAGAGCAACCAAATTTGGTTGCTCTTTTTTATTGGCATCCTTTTTGAATTCTTATAAGCATAATTTAAAAACTGCTATTATGAAAAATGTAAAAAAGTATCCCAAAAAACAACTAGAAAAGTATTCAACTGTTTTTATTCAACTGTCTTTAGTATTAGTTCTTTTTGTTGTTTATCAGCTAATGGAGCACGAAACAAAAACTGTAAATTATGCAGTGACGCTGGAAGATTCTCTTGATGATTATCTATTGTTCGAAGATGAAAAACCAATTGTATTTTCTAAAGAGAAGAGCGTACAACCTAAGAAAGTACAACCCACTCCTTTGATTATTAATGTTATAAAAATTGATAAAAACGAAACAAGTACTATAGAAACGATATTAGATGCTCCATTAATAGAAGAGCCAAATTTTGATATTGATAAAGCATTAAATGGGTATGTTGAAGAGGGAAAACCTATTATGAATGACGTTCCTTTTATATTCATTGAAGATGCTCCAGTTTATAAAGGCTGTGAAGGTTTGTCTAAAGAAGAAAATAAGAAGTGCTTTATAAGATCTATTAAAAAGTTTGTAATTAATCGGTTTGATATTGATTTAGCTCAAGAGTTAGGATTAAGACCTGGCAAGTATAAAATATTTGCGCAATTTATAATAAGTAAAGAGGGTACAATTATGGGACTAAAAATTAAAGCACCACATCACAAATTAGAAAAAGAAGTGAAAAAAATTATTAATAAATTACCTCAATTTACTCCAGGAATGCAAAGAAAAGTTCCTGTTAATATGAAATTTACGTTACCTATTTTATTTAACGTCGAATAAATTTTATTAAATACAAAGCAAAAAGGAGTCGCTAATTAGCGACTCCTTTTTGTGTCTACTCTTGAGATATATTTCACTATTTTTGTGAAATACAAAATGCGAATGAAACTATCTCAATATATAGACACAACTTATTTAAAGTTGCCAAGCCAAGCTAATATCTCTGAAGAAGAAACAAAAGCGAATGTTATTAAACTAATTGAAGAAGCAATTGAGTTTGATTTCAAATTAGTAATGATTACGAGTGCAAATTCAAACGTTTTAATTGGAACAGTAATTGGATTTCATGAAGGAACATACTCTTTAGAATCTAAGTTAGAAGAGGCACAAAAAGCAATCGATTTAGGAGTGGATGATATAGATTTTGTTGTAAATTATGAAGCTTTTAAAAACGATGAGACAACATTAGTTGAAGAAGAAATTATTAAAGGAACTGAAATCGGTTTAAGAAACAAGAAAGTTGTTAAATGGATAATTGAAGTTGCAGCCTTATCTAATAAGCAAATAGCTTCAATCTCTGGGTTGATAAAAAAAGTTGTTATTGATACTTTTGGAATTGAAAATGCTGAAAATGTTTTTTTGTGAAATCATCTACAGGGTTTTATAAAACGAAAGAAGGGAAGCCAAATGGAGCAACTTTTGAAACGATTAAAATAATGTCTGATAATGCAAGGCCTTTAAAGATAAAAGCTGCTGGTGGAGTCAAGACAAAAGAAGATGCACTAAAAATGATTACTTTAGGTGTTCAAAGAATAGGAACATCTTCTGCTAAACTTATGGTAGAAGGAGTGAAAAATAATTCTGAATATTAATATGAAAAATTACCAAGCGCACGAAACTGCAGTAATTGATGAAGGTTGTGAAATTGGAAACGGAACAAAAATTTGGCACTTTAGTCATATAATGCCAAACTGTATACTTGGAAATAATTGCAATATTGGTCAAAATGTAGTAATATCTCCAGAAGTTATTTTGGGGCAAAATGTAAAAGTTCAAAATAATGTTTCTATTTATACAGGAGTAATTTGTGAGGACGATGTTTTTTTAGGGCCATCTATGGTTTTTACAAACGTTATCAACCCTAGAAGTGCTGTAATCAGAAAAAATGAATATTTAAAAACAACAGTAAAAAAAGGAGCGACTATTGGTGCTAATGCAACAATAGTATGTGGTAATGACATTGGTGAGTTTGCTTTTGTTGGCGCTGGCGCAGTAGTTGTTAAAGAGGTGTTACCTTATGCCTTGGTTGTTGGAAACCCATCAGAACAAATAGGTTGGGTAAGTGAATTTGGGCATCGATTAAATTTCAATGATAATGGAATTTCTGAATGTCCAGAAAGTAAAAAAACATATAAATTGTATAATAATAAAGTTTCAAAACTGTAATACACAAAAATGAAAAAAAATCTTCTTTTATATTTCCTTTTAATCCCAGTATTCATCTTTGCTCAGTCAGAAAGACATCCAGCATTTAAAAGCTGTGAAGATAAAGATATCGAAAAAATAGAAACCTGCTTTTACAAAACAACAAAAGAGTTATTTTTTAAAGAGTTTAATTCAGCAGTTGTTTTAGAGCGAGAAAAACACAAAGAAACTATAAATATTGTTTTTATTGTGACTAATTCAGGGAGTTTTAAGTTGATTTACATCAATTCTCCTTACAAAGATTTAAAAGAGGAAGTGAAGAGGGTCTTTGCAACGTTACCTGTAATTTCTCCGGCAAAGTATAACAACAATAATATTGAAATGCGTTTTGTATTGCCATTAAATCTTTCGTTACAGAATGGAAATGATGGTGTTGATGAAGTGGTAGAAGATAATTCTATAGAGAAAGAAATTCCAGTTGCTAAAAACAGTAAAAAAGCATTATTTATAGAGCATAAAAGTCAATTAAACATTCCGTTTAATCATCAACGATACATAAATTATGAGTATGCCTTAAATAGGAATTTAAATACACATACGGCTGTAAAACCATATGTGTATAGTACTGTAAATTCGATTTATGATTTAGATGTAGAAAAAAGCCAGTTTTTAAAACCTAAGCAAACTTCTTGGTTAGGGAGAAAGCTTTGGAACGAACATTTACTTGAAATAAAAGGAGATGGGTATTGGTTTAATGTAGATTTTCTATTAGACGTGCAATTAGGGAAAGATAATTCTGATATTGCATATACTTTTAATAACACCAGAGCTTTGACAGTTAATGGTGGCTTAGGAAATAATTTTTCTTTCTCTTCTACGATCTATGAAAGTCAGGGTAGGTTTGCTGAATATGTTAATGATTTTATTTCTAACCCTTCACAAACCTTTAAGCCTGCATTTTCTGAAGGATTGGTTCCGGGAAGAGGAAAAGCAAAAGGATTTAAAGGAAATTCATTTGATTATCCAGTTGCCGAAGGGTATTTGGCATATACACCTAATAAGTTTTTGCAAGTTCAATTCGGAAATGGCAAGAATTTTATTGGTGATGGGTATCGTTCATTGCTACTTTCAGATGTGTCATCGCCAATGCCATATTTAAAAATGAATTTAAAATTATGGAAACTTAATTACACAAATATTTGGCTTTGGGGAACAGATGTTAGACATCCAGCAGTTGTTAATAATGAGCATGCTAGAAAGTATGTGGCAATTCATTATTTGAGTATCAATCTTACTGATAAGTTAAATTTAGGATTTTTTGAAACAGCTGTCTCAAAAGGAGATCAAGGTTTTGATATAGGGTTTTTAAATCCATTAATGTTTTATAGATCTGTTGAATTTAGCAGGGGAGAAGACGCTGGTAATGCGATGTTGGGTTTAACAGCTAAATATAAAATAAAAGATAATTTAACGTTGTATTCTCAGTTAGTAGTTGATGAGTTTTCTTTCGGGAAAATCAGTGATTTAGGATATTGGGGGAATAAATTTGGATTTCAGGTTGGAGCAAAATACTTTGATGCGTTTAATATCAAGGATTTGTTTTTGCAAGCGGAATTAAACACAGTAAGACCATATACTTTTTCACACAAAGACCCTCTTCTTAATTACGGAAACTATAGTCAGTCACTTGGTCATGCTTGGGGCGCAAACTTTTGGGAGGCAATTGCTATTGGAAATTATAAATTTGATAGGTGGACAACAAGCGCAAAAGTAATTCTTGGTCAAAAAGGATTTGATGATTCTGAAACAATAAGTTATGGGGGAGACATCTATAAATCTTACAATATTAGAAAAGGGGATAATAATAATGAAGTGGCTCAAGGAAATAAAGCAACGATCTTTCTGGTAGATTTACAAGGAAGATATTTGTTAAATGCTTCTAATAACTTAAGTCTTTTTGGTGGATTGACCTTTAGAAATTTTTCTCCAGAAATTGTTACAACAAGTTTTAAGAATGCAAATACAGTTTGGTTTTCTGCAGGAATAAAAGCAGATTTGTTTAATTGGTATTTAGGCTTCTAAAAAAAGATAAAAACTCTCTAAAAAACGTGAAGCTTTCTAAAAATATATGTATATTTGTTTAGTGGTGTTAAAGCCACTTTCTTTTTCATAGCAATTTTCCCACTCTATTTTTAGAGTGGGTTTTTTTATGCTTTTTAATTACCGTTATTCCATAAAAAAATCTCACCAAATTAATGGTAAGACTTTTTTATTTCATTTGGAAAATTTATATCAAATTGAACATGAACCCAATTTGTAAAAGTATTTAGTATGTCTTTAAATTGAGTTTTTTTTGGGGAGTTAAAATTCTAGCTCCAGGGTCAACATTTACTTGATACGCATCTTTAGCTCCAGCTTTCATAATTCCTTCAACAACTTCCTTTTCTTTTCCTTCAGGAGCAAGAACTACAATACTGCCTCCTTTACCAGAGCCAACTATTTTAGCGCCATAGGCTCCTGCGTTTAAAGCTGCATCAATCATTGCGTCAATTTTCGGAACAGTAATTTTTAAAGTATCTTTTAAAATTTTATGATGTTCATTCATTAATCTACCAATTTTATGATAGTCAATCTCCTCTTTTTTAAACTCCTTATACGCTTTTTTCGTTATATCATAATTTGAAACTGCTGCATAAAAATAAGGTTGTAAACGATCAGGTAAAATATTTTTATATGTATTATAATCGCTTTTTACAGCCTTTTTTAAATCAAAATTAGAATCAGCTTCTTTAACCTTGAGGATAGATAACCAAGAATTTTCTTTTAGTTCTTTTAAAAGCCCTTCTGTGTTTTTCGGAATACCCGATTCTCCAATAATCAATCCTGGTAAACGCACTTTCATTCTTTCATAAGAAAAATCATCCCCTGTTTCCAAATAAATGATATTCCCTAAGCCAATACTATATTGATCCATTTTTCCTCCTGAAGAATTTTGCTCAATAACTTCTGCTTCATAGGCAATTTTTGAGACAAACTCAGGTGTAACCTCTTTATTACACCCAAAAGCTTCAAGCAAAAAATTCGTCCAAGCAATTACTACAGCAGAAGAACTAGAAGTTCCTGCATTAATAGGGATGTTGCCAGTGAATTCTACATCGTACCCTCTATCTGGAATACAATTATACTTTCTAACAACCTTTAAAACAGACATTAAATGATCGCCAATAACAGTCATGTTACTGGTTATAAAATCAATTTCAATTTTTCTAGTTTTATTAATGTCTGGTTTTGAAATATTAAAGAAATTTTCATTATTCTCTACGGCATGTAATTTTATATGTCTACTAATAGCACAGGCTATTATTGGTAACCCTAAATAATCTTGGTGATCTCCAAAAAGGCAAGACCTACCAGGGGCTACGGATATAATTTCTTTCATCTATCTTTACTCTCTTATTTTTATTAATATGTGTCTTTTATCCAATTATACGGTTTACGTTTCACCCACATTCCACGCGTAAAATCTGGAAAATCTTGTGGTTCTCCATTGTTTTCTATTGATGCTTCAGAAAGCGGAGTAATTGCACTCCAAGCTGCGGCATCATACGCATCTAATGGCGGCGCTACATTTCTTTTTGCAGATTCAACAAATGCATTGATTACGAAGAAATCCATTCCTCCATGACCAGCTCCTTGAGCATGTTCACCGTATTTTTTCCAAAGAGGATGGTCATATTTCTCTAACCATTCTTTTGAAGCATCCCAACGATGTGGATCAGACTCTCCTTCAATATACATTCTATCACCATCTTTTTCCCATAAACCTTTTGCTCCTTGCACTCTAAAACCTAATGAGTATGGTCTTGGTAAGTTACAATCATGAGTTACAATTATTGTTTCCCCGTTTGCAGTTTCTATGGTTGATGTAATTACATCTCCTTGTTTAAATTTTAATTTTGCATTTGGATGCTCCTTACCACCGTTTTCTACAATATAATTATGTAATCCTATTCCTTTGGTTGCATGAGAAGTTAGCGACATAAAGCGATTTCCTCTATTTACATCACACATTGTTGCCATTGGTCCAACTCCGTGTGTAGGATACACATCAGCATTTCTTAATAAAGAATGCTGCGTTCTCCAAACCGATTCAGAAATTCCTTTATCACCAAATTCAACTCCTTTTCCGTAAGCAGATTTTCCGTCATTCAGTTTTACAAAACGTAAATCGTGCTGATATCCACATCTAAAATGCACCAATTCACCAAAAACATTTTGTTTTACCATGTTTAACACAGCCAAAACATCTCTTCGGTAATTTACATTCTCAAGAATCATTAAATGTGATCCTGTTTCCTCATGCGTATTCACCAAATCCCAACATTCTTCCATTGTATTTGCCGCAGAAACCTCTAATCCAGTGTATTTACCTGCTAACATAGAGTCTTTAGCCATTTTTGTGTGCCACAACCAAGGTGTAGAAATAATAACAGCATCTACATCTTCCATATCCAATAAGTTTCGGTAATCATACTCATTTTTACCAAAAACTTTAGGTTTTTTCTTCCCTGCTTTATCAACATGACCTAAAGCGATTTTAATTCTTCTTGGATCAATATCACAAATTGCAGTTACATCAACATCTTCTCTTAATAAAACATTATTAAGGTGATTGGTTCCTCGCAATCCTACTCCGATTAATCCTACTTTTAATTTTTTGTCTTTATACGGATCATTTGCTCCAAAAGATAAACTTGGAGACATTGCAATTCCGGTTCCCATTATGGCTGATTTTTTTATAAAATCTCTTCTTGAACTCATACTTTTAATTGTTTGTTTATTAACCGCTTATAAATATCTAAAAATTTTCCCTAATAAATCCCAACCTCTGCTAAAAATGTAAAAAATACATTTTCGCCACTACCATTATCATGTCCACTATTAATTTTTAATCTAAAATATCTTGCTGTTTTTACTGCACTTAATTCTGCTAACTGTTTAGATGTATTGTTATCAAGTGTATAATCTCCAACAGATTCGAAAGTTGCCCCATCAGTACTTACTTCTATAGTAAATGTTTTAATCCTTCCGTTTGATTTATTTCTTCTCTGTAAAAAGGTAAATCCTTTTATCTCTTGATCTTTATTTAAATTAAAAGTGATAGAATGTGGATAATCTGGTTGTGAAGAACGCCAAGCTGAATGCCAAAAAGTTTCTCCATTATTATCAATTGCATGTTTTGCGTGTCCATTGTTTGCATCTACCACAGATTCATCTGAAGAAACATCAACAACTGTCCAATCAGATTTATCTACTTCTACAACTTCTTTTACATTGATATCTATATCCGGTTTTCCATTTTGAAAATTGTATTGAAAATTTTCAAAAGAAAATTGGCCATTATTGTAACAAAAACGCACACGAAGTTCAAAAGGATACTGCTTATAATCTTCATTAAAAGCACTCAGCGGCATTACCACTGAAATACTATCATTATTAATAATTGTTGAAGTTGACCAGCTTATTGCATTGTAATTACTATCTGTACTACTCGTTTTTGGGTCGTTATAAATATTAACCGCATTGATTGGCTCTGTAACCTCAAATTTAGATTTCAAATATAAGTTAGTATCGTCTGCATAAACTCTTAAAGACTTTATTGTATGTGTTGGTGTATTGTTATAAAAAGAAGATTTGTCCTTTTTATTAAACACTTGATTGTTATTCAAAATTGCTGTGCTAGCTTTCGTTAAATGCACATCATCTGGAGTTTTATTATACTCGTGATTTCCCCAAGACATCATAGAGGTCCAACCATCATTTACTTTATGTTGATTGTGAGGCAAGTTTAATGCATGACCAATTTCATGAATGGTACCTCCAATCCAGTTTTCATCTCCTTCTTTTGTTCCGTTTCTCCAAGTATCCATGTCAAAATTTTTGTAATCTAAAACATAACACCATCTACCAATACCGTAGAAAGGTACGCCGCCTGCATCCCAGCCATTGTCTCCAGTTCTACTTGGCATAAAAACTACAGTATGATCACTTGCATTTTCTGCTGGTTTGTTATTAAAATATTCTGCTATTTCTGCACCAGCTTTTGTTCCTCCTCCATCATAAGGATATACACTAGAGTTACTTTTCCCGTTAATGATTGTTATTTTAATACTATTGGCATTTTTATCATCAATCAATAAGCCGAATGTTTTATCTGCATATCCATTTCTATTCATTTCTTTCTTAAACCACTCTTGCGTATGTAACATAATACCAGAAATACGCTTTTGATAATTGGCTAGCGGCGATTTATCTGTTGGAATAAAATACACCACATTTAAATTTGAAGGATGCTCAGATGTATAAGTAACTGCAATAGGATCTGGATCCGGGTCTGGATCTGGGTCTGGATCAATCAGGTCAGCATCTTTGCTACAACCTATAAATAGCGCCATACATAATGCAATAATTAATGACGTGTAAAATTCTTTTTTTATAATAAAATTCATATTCAATTATTTCTATATCGTCTAAAATAAAATTCAATTTTATTGTTTATATCAGTAAAGCTTAC
>Ga0307492_10000925_pt1 | contig 12325 bp, 10 predicted proteins | sample SI3LmetaG_FD_202365 | JGI IMG/M metagenome (GOLD analysis project Ga0307492, IMG submission 202365) | Sea-ice brine microbial communities from Beaufort Sea near Barrow, Alaska, United States - SI3L | ecosystem: Environmental > Aquatic > Marine > Coastal | place: USA: Alaska | collected 2017-05-06
CCTCAGAATAATAAACTATCCATCCAACTATGGCGGCAAATTGAGGGATATCAATAGCTTAGGTAAAAAAAACGGGCTATTGCCCGCTTATTCAGTCCGCGTTGCCGCTTGCGATACGCTGGGACTCAGTACTTTCGTAAATCAATAGCGGTTCAGACTCTCCATTAATAACGGATTCATCTATCACCACCTTAGTCACACCCTGCTCTGACGGCACCCGATACATGGTGTCGAGCAAAACATTTTCCAGAATCGAACGCAAACCTCGGGCACCGGTATTGCGCTGCATCGCCTTCTTAGCGACGGCCTTGAGTGCGCTGTCACGGATATCGAGCTCGACCGACTCCATATCGAACAGCTTCTGATACTGTTTAACCAAAGAGTTCTTCGGCTGCGTCAGAATTTGCATCAAGGCGACTTCGTCCAATTCCTTGAGCGTAGCAACAACCGGCAAACGACCAATAAATTCGGGTATTAGGCCATATTTCACTAAGTCTTCGGGTTCGACCTCAGAAATAATGCTGCCGACCAACCGTTGTTCCTTATTGACCACATCGACATTAAAGCCGATACCACCCTTTTGTGTGCGATGCTGAATGACCTTCTCGAGCCCCGAAAAGGCGCCGCCACAAATAAACAGGATGTTAGCGGTATCGACCTGTAAAAACTCCTGTTGCGGGTGCTTACGGCCGCCCTGAGGCGGCACAGAGGCTACGGTACCCTCGATCAGCTTCAATAGCGCCTGCTGCACGCCTTCACCGGAGACATCTCGGGTAATAGACGGGTTGTCCGACTTGCGTGAAATTTTGTCGATTTCGTCGATATAGACGATACCCCGTTGGGCCTTTTCGACATCATAATCACACTTTTGCAAGAGCTTCTGAATGATGTTCTCAACATCTTCACCAACATAACCGGCTTCGGTCAGGGTTGTTGCATCCGCCATAGTAAAGGGGACGTTCAGAAGTCGTGCCATGGTTTCGGCCAACAGTGTTTTACCACTACCGGTCGGGCCGATCAGCAATATATTGGACTTGCTTAACTCGACATCGCTATTGTTCTCAGCATACTGCAGGCGCTTGTAGTGGTTGTATACCGCTACCGATAGCACCATTTTGGCGCGATCCTGACCGATGACGTAATCGTCTAGTGTCTCGCGAATCTCAGCGGGTACCGGCAACTTGGTACCATCACTCTTAGGCGCGGCTTCCTGCAACTCTTCGCGAATGATGTCATTACACAGATCAACACACTCGTCACAGATAAATACCGACGGGCCGGCAATCAGCTTCCTAACTTCATGCTGGCTCTTACCACAGAAAGAGCAGTATAGCAGTTTGCCGTCGTCGCCCTTTCTGGTTCTATCGTCAGCCATGTAAATACTCCAATACCTTTCTATCTAATAAAGATGCAACCGGCTCGCCCAAAAGGCAAGCTTTCTACCCGTCTATTTCTGCGGTTGTTCTGCAACCACGGGCAGGCTACGACATATCCTAACTAAGAGCGAGCCGAAATAACCTTATCGATCAATCCATATTCCACAGCTTGTTCCGCGGTCAGGAAGTTATCACGATCAGTATCCTTTTCAACTTCCTCAAACGGTCTACCGGTATGATAGGCCATAATTTCGTTCAAGCGCTGTTTCATTGACAGTATTTCTCGCGCATGAATTTCAATATCGGTCGCCTGGCCCTGATAACCGCCCAAGGGCTGGTGAATCATCATGCGAGAGTTAGGCAAACAATAACGCTTACCTTCAGCGCCGCCAGCCAACAACAGGGCACCCATGCTGGCCGCTTGACCGATACACATCGTGCTGACATCGGGCTTAATAAATTGCATGGTGTCGTAAATAGCCATGCCTGCGGTGACCGAACCTCCAGGAGAGTTGATATAGAGGTGAATATCCTTATCCGGGTTTTCGCTTTCCAGGAACAGCAGCTGGGCTACCACCAGATTGGCCATGTAGTCTTCGACCTGACCAATCAAAAAGATGACATTTTCCTTCAATAGCCTGGAATATATGTCGAATGAGCGCTCACCTCTAGAGGTCTGCTCTATGACCATTGGAACCAGGCCGCCTGCATTGAAGATATCGCTGGCTGAACCTGGCTGGCGATCTGATGACATATAAAGACTCCTGCTTGAAAGTAATGGAACAAAAAAAAGCTGGCTTTCATAATGAAGAGCCAACTTTTATTGTAGTCGTTTAAATCGTTTGACGTGACAGAGAGTTAGTAATACTTAACCCTGCGCCGAGGTCTTTGATTTAATGGCTTCTTCATAGCTGACAACCGCGTCAACAATTTTAGATTTCTCTAAGATATGGTCAACTGCGGCGTTTTCAACCACTACGGCCTTAACTTGATCCAACATTTCTGCATTACTGCTGTAATAGTCAATAACCTGTTGCGGATCCTGATAAACCGACGCCTGATCTTCGATGTAGGTTTTCACAGCGGCATCATCGGCCTTGATTTCAGCCGATATAACGACTTCATTCATAATAAGACCAATTTTCACCCGCCGAGCGGCTTGCTCAGTGAACAAATCATCCGGTAGCGCGCTTGGATCAATTGGTGATTGCTCACCAAACTGCTTCACGGCCTGCTGTTTTAAGCGCTGAATCTCTTCTTGTACCAATGATTTAGGCACATCGAATGCATTGGCGTCGACCAGCTGATCAATCACCGACGTTTTTAACTTAGCATCTAAAGCGGTGCGGGCCTCACGCTCCATATTCTGGCGAACTTCGACCTTAAAGGTTTCAACGTCCTTACCTTCAGCGCCAAAGGCTGCAAAAAACGCATCATCCATCTCCGGTAGCTCGGCTTCGGCGACTTCCAACACCTTAATGTCGAACACCGCGGCCTTACCGGCCAGCTCTTTATTGCCATAGTCTTCCGGGAACGTTACGTCGATAGCTTTCTCAGTACCGACCGTCATGCCTTCAATGCCCGATTCAAAACCCGGAATCATCTGACCGGAGCCCAGAGTAACCGATTGGCCCTCAGCGCTGCCGCCTTCAAACAGCTCACCATCGATTTTACCGGCAAAATCAATCTTAATTCGATCGTTCAGCTGGGCAGCGCGGTCTACAGCGATATAGTTAGCACGCTGCTTTTGCAAATTTTCGAGCATATTGTCGACATCGGCATCGGTGACACTGACGGTCGCTTTTTCAAATTCAAAACCATCAAAGCTCGCCAAGGTTACTTCCGGAAACACCTCAAAGGTTGCGGTAAACTCCACATCCTGGCCGACTATATCTTTAGTGAACTCGATGTTTGGCGCGCCGGCTGGGATGATCTTCTCGGCCGAAATCGCCTGTACATAGTGGTTACGGACGGCTTCTTCGAGCACTTCTGCACGAATACCAGCGCCATAACGTTGCTTAACGACGGACACAGGGACCTTACCAGGACGAAAGCCATCGATCTTGACACGGCGAGCGGTGTCTTTTAATTTTTGACTAACAGCATTATCTATTTCAGCTGCGGGTACGCCAACAGTCATGCGGCGTTCAAGCCCAGCGGTTGTCTCGACAGATACTTGCATGAGCCTTCCTCTTAATTAAAAAAATACGGAAAAAATGGGGCTGTTACTCTAAGGAGGCAACCGCCCAGAATCAAGACCTAAAACACCGATAATTCAGCTTTTAACGGATTTAGGCAAAAAAAAAGGCCGCATAAACGGCCTTTTTCAAATATTGGGGTGGACGATGGGGCTCGAACCCACGACCACCGGAATCACAATCCGGGGCTCTACCAACTGAGCTACGCCCACCATATCTGCACGTTGTGTTTTGGTGCGCCCGGCAGGACTCGAACCTGCAACCACTCCCTTAGAAGGGGAGTGCTCTATCCGGTTGAGCTACGAGCGCATTCAGCCCGTTCTGCCGTTCACTTATCGATTTTGGTCGGAGCAGAGGGATTCGAACCCCCGACCCTCTGGTCCCAAACCAGATGCGCTACCAAACTGCGCTATGCTCCGATCGATCCGTGTCCGTCAACGTGGGGCGCATATTAATGATCACCTTGGCTTTCGTCAAACGTTATTTAAAAAAAATCTTAAAAAACAAGGCGGTAGCCTACTCTATGAGCTCAATCCGAGCTGAATCAAGCGTGCACAAGCGGGTTGCCGTCTGCGCAGTCACATGAGAAAATGGCAGATTGACTTATAACGTAGCCAATAAGGTGAATGAGTGACTGCGAAAATAATTGACGGCAAAGCCATAGCGGCCGAGCTGGTTGCCAAAATAGCTTACGAAGTAAAAGCCTTAACCAGCCAGGGCCACCGACCACCGGGCTTGGCTGTAATCTTGGTTGGGTCCGATTTTGCCTCGCAAAAATACGTCGGCAGTAAGATAAAGGCCTGTAATGAGGTGGGTTTTAAGTCAAAAGGTTATGACTTCCCTATCAATGTGAAAGAAAAAGAGATCCTCGACCTGATTGACACCCTGAATGAAGATGCGTCTATCGACGGAATCCTAGTCCAGATGCCGTTGCCCGAGCACATTAATGCCGATACCATCGTTGAGCGCATTAAGGTCGATAAGGATGTTGACGGCTTCCATCCGTTTAATATCGGCCGTTTGGCGCAACGTCGGCCGCTCTTAGAGAGCTGCACCCCGAAAGGCATTATGGCGTTACTAAAGAGCACCGGTGAACCGGTACGCGGTAAAGATGCAGTCGTAGTAGGCGCCTCCAATCATGTCGGGCGTCCGATGGCACTTGAATTGCTCTTGGCCGGTGCAACGGTCACGATCACCCATCGCTTCACTCAGAACCTGGAGAAACACGTCCGCGAGGCCGATATAGTAGTCGTTGCAGCCGGCAAGCCCGGCTTGGTCAAGGGCGAGTGGATCAAAACCGGTGCCATCGTTGTCGATGTTGGCATCAACCGTAATGAACACAACCAGATAGTAGGCGATGTTGAATTTGATGTTGCCTGCGATCGTGCCGGCTGGATAACGCCGGTCCCCGGCGGGGTGGGCCCGATGACGGTTGCCACCCTGATGGAGAACACCCTAATCGCTGCAAAACAATTGCATCTTGGCATTACCAATTAAAGAAGGATAGACGATGAACGTTTTACTCAACACCTCCATGGGCGATATCACGATCAAGCTGGATTTTGACAAGGCGCCTAAATCAGCCGCAAACTTCCAAAAGTATGTGGAAGAGGGCTATTTTAATGGTCTGATCTTTCACCGCGTTATCAATGGCTTTATGGTCCAGGGTGGCGGCTTTGAACCGGGCATGACTCAGCGCCCCAGCGGCGATGCGATTCAAAACGAAGCCAACAATGGCTTAAAAAACACCAAATACAGCCTGGCAATGGCCCGCACCATGGATCCCCATTCGGCAACCGGCCAATTTTTTATCAATGTCGCGGATAACAGCTTTCTGGATTTTAAATCTGAAACAGCCGACGGTTGGGGTTATGCAGTCTTTGGTGAAGTCATTGACGGTACCGATGTCGTCGACCGCATCAAATCCGTGCCAACGACCTTTAAGGGCGGCCACCAGGATGTACCGACCGAAGACGTGCTCATTGAAACCGCCACGATGGTCGATTAATGACCCGGTCTTTTGACAATGCTCTGTTCATTTCGGACATCCATTTGACTGAAGATCGCCCGGACGTTGTCCGGGCTTTTTTTGCCTTCTTGCAATGGGTTCCGGAATCGACCGAGGCCCTCTTTATCCTCGGCGATTTTTTTGAATATTGGGTCGGTGACGATCTAACCACCGAATTGGCCGACTCAGTCGCCGCAGGCCTGGCCAAGCTCGCAGCCACGAAACAGGTGCAAATATTTTTTCTCGCCGGCAATCGTGATTTTGCCCTCGGCCGACACTATGCCAGCCGCTGTCAAATGACCCTACTGAGCGATGAAGCTCACTTTAATATAGCGGGCACTGCGGTCGTCGTCACCCATGGCGATCAATACTGCAGTGATGATGTCAGCTACCAACGCTTCCGCAAGGTTATTCGTCAACCGCTTGTGCTAACCGCCCTACTCTGGTTACCCAAAAAACGTCGCATCCAGCTGGCAGAACGCCTGCGAGCACGGTCCAAAGCGCGCTTTGGGGCCAACCCGGTCTATATAGATGTTAATGAGCAGACCATCGTGGCGGCCTTTGCGCGCCTCGGTTGCGCCCTGATGATCCACGGCCATACCCATAGAGCCGATATTCATCGCTATACCCACGACGACCGGTCGCACACCCGCCTGGTTCTGGGTGATTGGCATCGCCTCGGCTGGTATGCCCAATTAGATGCGACGGGCCATTCCTTACATCAGTTTGCGATCGATCAACCGAATTTCTAGACCAGCGCCGGTCGGCCACTGTGAAAACGAAATTCGCTATCTTGACCGGTGATCAGTTCCTGTTCAGCCAAGAGGAATTTTTCTACCCTGGGCTCGATCGGCACTCTACTGTATTGCTGCGCCAGACTCAGGTAATCGCCAAAGTGCCGACATTCACTGCGTAACAGCGAAAAGTAGAATTTAGCCAACTCCTCATCCAAATAGGGAATGAGTCGAGCGAAACGTTCACAAGAGCGCGCTTCGACGATGGCGCCAATGATGCACTTATCGACCAGCAGGTAAGGCTCTTCGCGGTTGGCGAGTTTAAACAGACCGGACGCATAGCGCGAGGCCGACACCTCGACATAGTCAATGCCGCGCTGCTGCAGAATCCTATGTACCTGATCAAAGTGCACCAGCTCTTCACGCGCCAACTTACTCATCTTGGCCAGCAGGTCGGGCCGGTCGATATATTTGAACATCAACGACATGGCTGTAGAGGCGGCTTTCTTTTCACAATTGGCGTGATCAATCAACAGGATAGGCAACTGGCTCACCGCCATCTCAAGCCATTCCTGAGGTGTCTCACATTTTAGAAAATTACGAATCTCGGTTAAGAGATCGTCTATAACTGCCGGTTCCATTGCTCTACCCTTCTGTTCTTGGTTCATACTGGCTGCTGTTGGCTCAGGCTGTTATTGGCTCAGGCTGTAAACCTTGACTTGAGGCTCGACGGCCTTGATGGGCGCGAATTATAAGAACTGAGCACATAAATGCCATGTTTGTTGTTAAATTTGGCCTAATTGGCGCTAAAAGTGGATATCACGGTAAATATTCATACACTTCGCGGCTTAACCCAGACTTGAGTTGTTTAATGCCCTTTCCGTTTGCACCCGATCAGTATCAAAGCCAATTGGCCGTCAAGGAGGCCACCCTGACCGACTTGTTGGCCGACTGGACTCGTCCGGACTTAACGGTGTGTGCCTCGCAACCGAGCCATTACCGGATGCGCGCAGAGTTTCGCATCTGGCACGATGGTCCGCGCTCTTATTACGCCATGTTCGACCCTAAAAACCCGACCATACCGCTGGAAGTAACCGAGTTCCCTGTTGCGTCAGTCTTGTTAAATAAGCTGATGCACGAGGTTCTGACGGCGGTCATGAGCGATCCGCAACTGCGCCATAAGCTGTTCCAGGTGAATTTCCTCACCACCCAGTCGGGTGACGCGCTCATCACCCTGATCTATCATCGCCAATTGGCCGAGGACTGGCTCGAACGCGGCCAGCATTGGCAGGAAGTCTGGGGCTTCCCCGTGATCGGCCGGGCGCGCAAACAGCGCCATGTGTTGAGCCGCGACTATGTCACCGAGCGGCTCACCATCGCCGGTCAAGCCTTTGCTTTTCACCAGTATGAGAGCAGCTTTACCCAACCCAATGCCGGGGTCTGCGAGCAGATGGTCAGCTGGGCCGTGGCCCACACCCTAGAATCGCAGCAAGGCGACCTAATGGAGCTCTATTGCGGTAATGGCAATTTTTCCATTCCCCTGTCACGCAACTTTCGTTTGGCCCTGGGTACCGAAATTTCACGTACCGCGGTTAAGAGCGCCCAGGAAAACATCGCCCTCAATGGCCGCGACAACCTCAAGATCGCGCGCATGGCCAGTGAAGACCTGTCTAAAGCCTGGGTTAAAAATGAACCCAGTCGCCGATTTAACGAGTTTGACATGGACTCCTATAATTTCGACACGGTCTTGGTTGACCCACCGCGAGCGGGCTTGGATGAGGACACCATTAGCCTGATTCAGCGTTTCCGACGGATTGTCTATGTCTCGTGCAATCCGGAATCGATGGTCGCCAATATTGCCGCCTTAAAAGATGACTATCGCATGACTGCTTGCGCCCTGTTCGATCAGTTCCCTTATACCCATCATATGGAGGCTGGGGTCATCTTGGAGCGAAATGTATGAGTCGCCCGATAGATGGCCCCATCGGGCCTGTATCTGACCGTGACGCCCATTTAGCGTACAATCGCAACGCTATGACGGTGGCCTAACGCGCCGGCCGCCGCCCACAGACTTGGAGTAACAGATGTTTTCAGCCTATCGCTTGGTTCGGATTCCACAGGACAGTCAACTACAGGCGTGGAATGCCGCCGACGAACTGCTCTTGGAGCGACTCAATACCAGTACCGCCGGCAAAACGATCGTGGTCAATGACGACTTCGCCGCTCTCGCCGTGGCCCTGCATGAGGCCGACCTGGACTGGTGGCACGACTCGGCCATGGCGCAAGAAGCCCTGCAACTGAACTGCAGCAAAAATTCGGTTGGCCTGCCCCAGATTGTCGACCAGTTGCCCACGGTTGCCACCTATCAGACCGTGATCATCCATATTCCAAAATCGATTAAGCTGTTTCAGTGGCAATTGGAGCAGCTGATCGCCGCCAGTTCGGCCGAGACCCAATTTTATGTCCTGGGTATGGTTAAGCACATCGGTAAGGGGCATATCAAGGTGATGGAGGCGCTCTTTGCCGACGTCGAACCAGGTCGAGCCGAGAAAAAAGCTCGCGTGATCCGTCTGCAGCAACCGATCGAATCGGCCCAACGCACCAGCACCAGTCAATATCAGGTACCCGAGCTGTCGGCCGAATTCACTAACCTGCCCGGCTGCTATGCCGAAAACACCATAGATCCGGGTGCGCGCACCTTTATTGGTTTTTTTAACCTGATGCCTCAGGTCAGCAAGGCGCTCGATCTGGGCTGTGGCAATGGACTCTTAGCCGTTGCGCTATTGCAACAGCAACCGGAGCTTGAACTCTGTTTGGTGGACGATAGCCAACAGGGCCTGGCATCGGCGCAACTGAGCCTGGCAGCCAACGGTTGGACCGATAAGATCAGTTACCGCCACAGCAACGGACTGAACCAGTTAGCGCACGATGAGCAGTTTGAGCTTATTATTTGCAATCCGCCGTTTCACCAGAGCACCACCCTGACGGAAAATATTGCCGTGAAGATGATCCGCGATGCCGGCCAGCACCTGCCCGAAGGCGGTCAACTGTGGTTAGTGGCCAACCGTCATTTGGATTATCGCACGGCCTGTAAACGCCACTTTCAGGCGGTCAAGCTGCGTTCCAATAACGCCCGTTTTAATATCATTCAGTGTATTAAGTAGGTCCGTGGAACTTGAACGGGGCGTATCCTGATGAGGGCGATTTGATGAGCGACGACCTAAGCTGCCCCCTTTGCAGTGCTGACAACCGGTGCGCGTCTGCCCTATCCAATGGTGCCGATGACGTCTCAGAGTGCTGGTGTATGACGGTCAAGATACCGCCCGCCCTGCTCGCTCGAGTGCCGAGTGCGCAACGCAACCGATCATGCATCTGTGCCGCCTGTGTGGCAGCCTACCTCACTAATCCTGACCCGCTGCCTGACGCTCAGACTGAGCGCTAGTCAGTATTGGGTCTGATTGGCCCGCCGTCAGTTGCCGTTAGGCAAAACGATGACGGAGCTCAAAACATTGGTGCGGCAGGCCGCGCTTGAAGTCGTTCGGTACCGAGCGCAGCGTGACATCCTTGACCTGGAAGCGAGCCTTCAACTCCTCGGCGAGCACAAACTTCTTGGCGTTGTTGGAGAACACCAGCACCCCATCAGCCGTCAGCAACTGCATGGCGTCATTGATCATCGACTCATGATCGCGCTGAACATCCAGGGTGTCGGTCATCCGGGCCGAGTTACTGAAGGTCGGCGGATCGAGGATGATCAGATCAAAAGCATCCTTACAGTCCTTAATCCAGGTTAAGCAATCGGCGTGCACAAACTGGTGGTTCGGGCCTTCTTTACCGCCGTTCATCTCTAAATTATCGCGCGCCCACTTAAGATAAGTCTTGGACAGATCGACGCTGACCGTCTTGATCGCTCCGCCCAACAAAGCGTGGGCGGAAAAGCTGCCGGTATAGCAAAACAGGTTCAAAACTCGCTTACCCTGGGCATTTTGTTGAACCCACTGCCGGGTATTGCGATGATCGAGAAACAGGCCGGTATCCAGATAATCGAGCAGGTTGACCCGCAACTTGACGCCGTATTCGGAGACATCAAAGAATTGGCCCGAGGGTGCGTTCTTCTCGTACTGCTTGGTGCCCTTCTGCTTCTCGCGGCGCTTAACGGCGATTTGCGCCACCGGGATGGTAAATATCTGTGATAACAGATCGACCGCCGTTAACAGTCGTTGCTGCGCCTTATGTTCTGGCACCGACTTGGGTGCGGCGTATTCTTGCACATGCAGCCAATCGCCATAGTGATCGACCGCGATGGCGAAGTCCGGCAGATCGGCATCGTAGACCCGGTAGGCTTCGATGGATTCCTTCGTACGCCATTTCTTCAGCTGTTTGAGGTTTTTTTCGACCCGATTTTTAAACGCCAGCGCCTGCTCAGAGGCTCCGGCGGAGAGTGTACTCTCGCGCGGCTTATCGGCCGGAGTGGCCTGGTAGCGATAAAGAGTGGTCTCGATCGCGCCGTTGTAAAAGGTCCGTTTTTGCGTCGGCCGTAGGCCGATTTCACGCGCGAGAATATCTTCCGAGGTTAACATGGCCATCGACCAGCCCTCTAACTCACCGCGCGCGATCTCGCCGATACGGCGATAGGTCTTTAGCAGGGTCGGCTTATCACCGAGACGTTCACCATAGGGCGGATTAGACAACCACAGACCCGGTTTTAACGGCCAATGGGTCGGTAAGGTCCAATCATCCAGGTCCTTGTAATAACAGCGCACCTGCTCAGACAGACCCAATTTTTCCAAGGTCTCGTTGGCTTGTGCGATCACGCCGGCATCGCTGTCGTAGCCCAGGATCGGTGGCATCTGCTCAATACCGATCTGGCGCCGGGTGCGGGCATCGTGCTGCACCGTCTGCCAATCCTCATGCGCATGTTGCAGCCAACCTTCAAAGCCGAATCGTTCACGGCCCAAACCGGGGGCATAATCGGCGGCAATCATGGCGGCCTCTATAACCAGCGTACCGGAACCACACATCAGGTCCAAAAAGCTTTGTTTTTCCCGCGCCATGGCCGGCCAATCAGCGGCAAATAGCAGCGCTGCCGCAAGGTTTTCCTTAATCGGGGCCGGTCCGGTCGACTGGCGGTAACCGCGCCGATGCAAGGAGTCTCCGGTCAGTTCAATGCCCAGAAACATTTTCTTCTTCGCCACCTGGGCATAGATGATCAGGTCTGGATCCTGTGCCACATCCGGGCGGCTGCCATGGCGCGCGCGAAACTGATCGACTACCCAGTCCTTCACCTTTTGCGCGCCGAAGCGGGTATCGCGAATTTCCGGCAAATAACCGGCAAAATTGACCTTGAGCGAACCCGTTGGCCGGACATGCTCATCCCAATCGACCGAGGTCACCATGCGCTCCAATGCGCCAAAGGACACATCACTGGTTTCATCAAGCGCCAGAAAGACACGGTTGGCCAAACGACTCCATAAACACACTCGATACGCATCGATTAAGGGCCCTTCAAAGGTGACACCCTTGTGCCAATCGCCGGTCTTTACCGCAGCGATGCCTTCAATTTCTTGTCTGAGTAGCCCAGTAACGCCTTGTGGGCAAGTTACCCAGAAACGAAATGTTTGTGTGTTAGTCATTTTTAGACAAATTCTCTATAAAAAATAAATTGAACGGTGATTGGTAGTATATGAAAGCTTATGTAAAGGCTATTTATGGCCCTAAGCAGCCCACAGTATGGGCGTGCCAGTATTAATTTTCTTCATATAAATACAATTCATATAAAAGTCGATGTTTAGATTATATTGTTCATCGACACGTACGTCCCTAATTAGTTACAACAGTAGCACATCTTTAGCTTTCACTTGGAACGGGTTTCCTTCTCGTTCCATACTTTAGAAGCAACAATGTACGAGGCACACCTATGAAACGACAAAAACGCGACATGATGGAAAGAGCTTTTCAAAAGGGATATATGGCCGGAGTAGAAGGCAGATCTAAAGAGTTATGCCCAAAAGA
>Ga0307492_10000926_pt1 | contig 12304 bp, 10 predicted proteins | sample SI3LmetaG_FD_202365 | JGI IMG/M metagenome (GOLD analysis project Ga0307492, IMG submission 202365) | Sea-ice brine microbial communities from Beaufort Sea near Barrow, Alaska, United States - SI3L | ecosystem: Environmental > Aquatic > Marine > Coastal | place: USA: Alaska | collected 2017-05-06
CGACCAGATAGAACTAGATTTAAATAACCTGTATTTGCAGGTAAAAGAATCTGCGGCAAAATTTGATTTGCAGCCAGGTCTATTTGGTGTCCTACCCAGTCTGGAAAAGAAACACCTCGATAGTGCTCATTATATGTCGGACCAACATCGCTATCATTTACTCGATCAGCGTTTGATCGAAATGCGTAATCGTCCGGTGAAACTGGAAATTCAAGGCGACGAGCTACTACAGATTGAAAAAAATGACGTCATGCTCGAGGCGCTAAGCACTTCGCTTCAAACCCATTTACAAATTCCCTTTGACGAAGCAGTCGACAGTTATCACGCCGCTCTATGGGCGAGTATGGCAGTACTGGCTGTTGGTGCTAATTCACCATTGGTGCTGGGCAAACATTGTTGGCAGGAATCCCGCATCGCTATTTTTAAGCAGGCAGTTGATACCCGCAATGAAAGAGAAGTACAGGATGCCATCATCCCCCGTGTACATTTTGGCAAAGGTTACATCGATTCCTGGCTAGACTTGTTTGAAGATAATAGCTACTACAGCCCTATACTGCCCGAAGTTAAACACGTCCCTACTGAAAACCTGCAACATTTTAATATGCACAACGGAACCATTTGGCGATGGATAAGACCCATTTTGGGGGTAGAACAAGACCTCTATCATTTGCGCCTTGAACTACGAGTGACACCGTCCGGCCCAACCCAAATCGATACCATGGCCAACATGGTATTCTTTATTGGATTACTTGAAGGTCTCAAGCTAAAGCCTGAGGAATTAACGCGTGTGCCTTTTGCCACCCTCGAACAAGATTTCTATCGTGTAGCGCGTGAAGGATTAAGGGCCAGAGTTAACTGGTGCGATGGTGAAGTGAATTGTATTCAAACTCTATTGCTTAAAAAAGCCTTACCGACTGCACTAATCGGGTTGCAGCAACTCGGTATAGAAAACCCGCAGAAATGGCTCGATATTATTCAGGCTCGTGTCGCGAGCGGCAGAACCGGCGCAGACTGGATATTACGTTTTCATCATAAAAACAATGATCTGAATGCTTTAGTGCTCGCTTATTTAGCTAATGCGAAAAGCAATAGGCCTGTACACTTATGGCCAAAGATTTAGCATTAATATTCAGGAACACTCAAACAACCGTATGACACAACAACTCACCGTATTATCTGAACTACCTGAACAATTTTATGACTTCGAAGTCAGTGAAATTTTACAGATATTTCCAACACCGACATTAATTCACCTTGAGGGTAAGACAGGTCGACCTTTGTTCGTCTCTATTTTACTGCATGGCAATGAGTTTTCAGGTCTCAAAACGATTCAGGCTTTATTAAAAAAATATGCAGATGGCTTACCTCGCCCAATATACCTGTTTATAGGTAATGTAACTGCTGCTGCATCCGGTGAGCGTGTGGTACCCGGCCAAACTGATTTCAATCGATGCTGGCCCGGAACCGATATGGGAAGCAGTGATGAAACTAAAATGATGCAGCAGGTGGTAGATATCGTGACAGCAACACCACTATTTTCTGCCATCGACCTGCACAATAATAGCGGGTTTAATCCTCACTACGCTTGTATTACCAGTGTGACTCAGGAAAATTATCATATCGCAGCGATGTTCAATCACATCGGCATGGTGTTTAGAAGTCCAAAAGGAGTTTCGACCATGGCATTCGATGGAATTTGCCCTGCCGCAACACTTGAATGTGGCAGGCCTGGTGATGAAGCTGGAATAAACCATGCCCTAGAATTACTCGACGCGTTATTACATATGCAGCACTTACCGCAACGTTCCGTTGGTAGCCACGATTTACAACTGGTGCAATCGTTCGCTACGTTAAAAATCTCACCGCTAGTTAGTTTTGATTTTAATCTAGAAGCTAAAACTGATATTACTTTCGATGAAAATTTCGAACGCAAAAATTTCACAGAATTTAGCCCAAAGGATGTTTTCGCTTATACCACGGTGGAGAGGCCACTATCGATTACCAACCAACAGGGTAATGATGTGACCGACGATATTATTCATATTGAGGATGGGAAGATTTATCTCAAGCACAACCTAATGCCAGCGATGATTACAGTCGATAAATCAATCGTTCGCCAGGACTGTCTGTGTTACCTGCTAGTCGATTATCAATTCTAGTAGCGCTCTCACTGACTCCGTCTGATTAGCTACCGTCATATCAGAGGGCAGTAAACAGTCAATCAGGAGTGTATAAGGTAATCGGGTCGACCGAACCTATCGATCGGGCCAATGATTCGCCTGCAGATTCATCATCATCCGCTATACTCAATTTTCGATTGGTCGTAAGAGAATATCTTTCTTGAGTTTCAACCCATTAATAAGAATCGTCCTTCTATTATTCATAACCATCACCTCTGTTTTTTTTATTGTAGAACAAGCTAGGGCTGACTTGGGTAATCAGAGTACTACCACCCTTATAACGTCAGGTGATTGGTTCTACCACTGGGGAGATCTGTCTAAAGATATGGGAACAGGTCAATGGGACTTCGACAAAAGCGATTGGTGGCGCACCAATTCACCAGAGCAAATACCTGGCAGGGGTACTGAAAAAATCGTCTGGCTTAAAGTAACACTGCCAGCGGGTGATTGGCGCGACCCTTATTTGTTCATTAACAGTGTCGATTTGACTTTGCAGGTATTCCATAAAAGCCAGCAAATCTATCAATTCGGAAACATAGATGCAAAGGGGAACAGCCAGTTCGAAGGCTGGCCCTGGCATATAATGCCGGCTACCAGATGATTATGCTCAACAAAGCCTATATTTCCGTGTTTTTTCTAACTATCCACAAATAGGCTTTTCTGGTGAAGTAATTGTTGGCGAACATTTTGACCTTATCAATATTGTCTATAGCCAAGGACTCACCGGTTTGTTTTTTATCGTGACGGTATTACTGGTCGGAATTATCAGCACGATCATGGGCACGATTAAAAAAGATCGTGTTGCAGCTATCGCTACTGGCCTACTTTCTTTTAATTTGGCGTTGATGATGTTTGCAGAAAATGCGTTAAGCCAAGTTGTTTGGTATGACCCTCTGTTTTGGCGTTATGTCGCTGCCTTTAGTTATTTTCTTATTCCAGCCTTTCTTGCCATTATTATTCCGGCTTGGCTTAAAAGTGGCCGGTCATTCACAAGCCAATGCGTACTTTTTATTACTCTCGGGTTTTCCACCATCGTTGCTCTGCTCTCTACTTTTAGCGAATTTAGTTTTATTAATGCTTACCCCTGGTTTGATATTCTTTTTATTTTGCTGGTACTGTCTTTGATGTTTAGCTTTTTCAAACAAGTGAAACACCAAAGGATTTTAGGGGTGTTAATGGCCTTTGGCATTCTCACGCTATTTTGCTCTTTAGTTCTGGATATGATGAGCGCCCATGGCTTTATCAATTGGATCGGACGTACGGGTCAATTTGGTTTAGTGTTATTTACACTAACGTCACTCGCTATCTACCTAGTGCAAGACTGGAAACAGCAGATATCACTGGAAATGCTCACTGAACGTCTTGAATCAAAGGTTGATGAACGCACTGCTGAACTGCAGGACAGTCAGGAGAAGCTCGAGCGCATGGCACACGAAGATTTTCTCACCTTATTGCTGAATAGGCGTTCATTTTCAGATCAGGCGATAGCCGAAATTTCCAACGCCATCCGCTTTCTGCGCCCAATTTCATTACTGTTATTCGACATTGATCATTTTAAGAAGGTCAATGACAATTATGGTCATAGTGCGGGTGATTTAGTGCTGAAAGCGATTGCCGACTCAATCAGAAATAGCTGTCGTGAAGGTGACTTGATTTGTCGATATGGTGGTGAGGAGTTTGTCGTTTTATTACACGCCACCGACTCTAGCCAGGCGCATATACTAACGAAGAGATTAAGACAGGCCATCAGTGAAACAGCGGTAACCAGTGATAATAAAACAATTCGTATTACCGCTAGCTTTGGATTGGTGTGTTGGAAAGCAACTAATCCGACGGAAGAAAACCCGGAGAAACTACTCGATCAGCTTTTAGCCGCAGCGGATAAAGCGATGTATCAGGTTAAGATGTCTGGTCGTGATTCGATCAAAGTAACCAATATTTCGGGACAGCCCCTTGCAGATAAGGAGCTCACTAGTACAGCTTAAGCCAGCCGTTTTCAGCAGCAAACAAGGGCCATAGAACCCTCGCCCTTCCACTTTGGCCTAATCAGATTAAACCCTCGCCCGACGCCGACCTCGAGCGCCACGTTTCCTGTCATTCTGCCCATCACCTTCTGCTTTCGCTTTGGGCGGTGGAATAGTGACTATTGTAGACAGTTCTTCGTAGGGGTCGGTTTTATGCGGCAAAGCCATCGCTTCAATAAAGTATTCCTGAAACTTAGGTTCGAGAGCAGTTTCGATTTTCTCCACCTTTGGCAATATTTCGGCAATTTCAAGACGTGATGGAAAGTTCAATAAAGCGATACGCGCGCCGGTACCCGCGGCGTTACCCACCGACCCTACATGATCCAATTTACAATCAGGAATAAGGCCAAGAACCATCGCGTATTTAACATCAATATGGCTGCCAAATGCACCGGCGAAGCCAATTTTATCTACTTTGCTAATGCCCATGTAATCGATTAACAAACGAATGCCTGCGTGCAATGCGGCCTTTGCCAGTTGAATCGCACGAATATCAGTTTGGGTGATGCGAAGTGATTTATCGCCATCATGCAATATGTAGGAATAGGTTCTTCCATCAAGCACTACCCGGCTATTGTCCTTGCCTTCGACGAGACCGATTACGCCATCTTGATCGATGATGCCGGCGAGAAACATTTCAGCGACTACTTCGATAATGCCTGATCCACACACGCCGCTGACACCTACTTTGGCGCTTTTTCCGGTGAATTCAGGATCATCTGACCAGACGTCACATCCAATTACACGAATCCGTGGTTCTAGTGTTTCGGGGTCAATTCGCACTCGCTCAATAGCGCCTGGAGCGGCTCGTTGCCCGGCGGTAATTTGAGCACCCTCGAATGCGGGACCTGTTGGGCTGGAGGCTGCCAACATTCGATGTTTATTACCCAGCACGATTTCTGCATTGGTACCAACATCGACAAGCAATACGTATTCATCAGACAGGTCAGGACGCTCGGCGAGGATAACACCCGCTGTATCCGCTCCAATATGTCCAGCAATACACGGTAGAACACACACGCGTGTCTCCGGATGACAGTAAATATCGATATCTGCAGCACGAACAATCGTGGTTTGGTCAGTCGTTAACGTAAATGGTGCTGTTCCCAACGGAGTGGGATCAATACCGAGAAACAAGTGGTGCATGATGGGGTTAGCAACAACAGTTATGTCGAGTATGTCATCGAGAGCAATACCAGCAGATTTTGCGGCACGTTTGGCTAGTAGATTAAACGTTTCGCGCACAACATTGGTCATCGCAACGTCGCCGCCTTCGTTCATCATCACGTAGGACACGCGACTCATCAAGTCTTCACCAAACCGAATCTGTGGATTCATGGTGTCAGCCGTAGCGACCACTTCGCCCGTGTTCATATCACATAGCTGGGCAGCGATAGTAGTAGAACCAAGATCAATTGCGAGGCCATAGAGCACTTTCTTTTCGCCGGGCCAAATTCCGATAATTTGCTGATGCTGATAAACAGCAGCAGTCACTTGCCTGTCGGCTTTATCGAGGGATTTCTGAAGTAACCTGAGCTGTGAGAGCTCGCAATCCATAATGGGCAATTCAAAATCAGCTGCCAATGCATTTTGCAAACGTCGCTTATCGGAGATTGGCGCATGCATATCTGGTTCGGGCAACGTTACGGTATATAAGCGTAGCGCAGGTTGAACCTGAATGTCGTAGGCAGTGACGGCCTTAGTAATGTGTTGCTTGTGCTGCTGGCTTTCTTCAGGAACATCGACGACTAGATCACCGAGAATACGCGCACTACAACCCAGTCGTTTGCCATCTTTTAGACGGTTTTTGCTTTGAAGATAATGTTCGGTTTCGGTCAACCCGGATAGGTGCTCAGCACGCGAGGTAATGCCATGCTTAGAAAATTCACCTTCCTGCGGTAAAACCTGGCAGCGACGACATTTGCCCTGCCCGCCACAGATCGAATCGAGATCAACGCCGAGGCGTTGCGCGGCCTGTAAGACAGTAGTGCCTGTCTGTACCTGGCCGCGCAAGCCCGAAGGCATGAATAATACGCTTACTTCTTTTTCACTCATGCACTAGCACCTTAAGCTTATGGGTATCTCTAAAAATAGTACTCTTTTTCGTGAGTGCTAGGAAACACCACGCACAGAACCGGAGTGTACGAGTAGTACATGAGGATTCGAGCACGGCGCTGACACGGCAATCGCGGGGAAAGTGCATTTTAAAAGGAGCCATTAGTTTTTATGAACGACTTCTACGGCCTCTACGACCAGAGCCACGAACAATAGCACCTTCAGCTGGTGGCTCACGGAATTGCTTAATCCAGCGTGCGCAATCTGGATCTTTACCCATCATCACGTCAGCACCTAAGCTGGCACTAATGACCTCTGCATGCAACGGATTAGTAATCGCTGATGTCATACCAGCCTGAATCGCCATACTGATAAATGCGCCGTTAAAACCATTTCGATTAGGTAGACCAAAGCTCACGTTTGATGCGCCACAGGTTGTATTAACCTTCAGTTCGGTACGCAAACGATGAATCAATTTCAACACTTCTCTTCCAGCTGAGTTGATCGCACCAATTGGCATTACCAACGGATCAACCACTACATCACAAGCTGGTATACCATAATCTGCAGCACGCTCTACAATTTTCTTGGCAATTTTATAACGTTCGTTGATGTCTTCTGAAATACCCGTCTCATCGTTGGAAATGGCAACAACCGCTGCGCCATATTTCTTAATCAGCGGCAATACACGCTCAAGACTCTCGTCTTCACCTGTTACCGAATTGACTAATGCCTTGCCTTTATAAACGGCCAGTCCGGCCTCAAGTGCATCAATAATCGACGAATCAATGCTTAAGGGTACGTCGGTTAAGCTTTGAACTAGCTGGATCGATTCTGCCAAAATACGTGGCTCGTCTGCCAACGGAATGCCAGCATTGACGTCGAGCATGTGTGCGCCAGCAGCAACCTGCGCCAGAGCGTCAGATTCGACTCGGCTGTAATCGCCATTTTTCATTTCTTCGGCCATAATTTTGCGGCCAGTTGGGTTGATTCGCTCGCCGATAATAACGAATGGGCGGTCAAATCCGATGACTAATTCTTTGGTAGCTGAGCTAAGGACCGTCTCGGTCATTGGTTAATCCTCAAAAAGTAAATTAATAGGTAATAAATAGATAGTTATGCACTACTTAGGCAATTTGTTCCTGAACTTCACACCCCGGATACCAGGGTTTACGATCGCCTAGTACGCCTGATTGCTGAATAATGTCGGCAACCGCCTCTTCCTGACGATAAGCCATGACATGGACGCCACTGACACCTTCGATCTCGCGTAGTTGCTGGATTAGTTCGATACAAATTTTTTGGCCTTCCAGCTTTTGGTTTTCTGCACCAGAGAGCCTGTCAATAATCGCGTCAGGAATATCGATGCCTGGTACGTTGGTCCGTATCCAGTTGGCTGTTCTGGCGGATGCCAGTGGCCCTACACCCGGCAAAATAAAACATTTCTCGATCAACCCAAGATCTCTCGATTTGGCCATAAAGCTCTTAAACTGAGCGACATCATATATATATTGGGTTTGAACAAAGTCGGCCCCTGCGGCTATCTTTTTAGCTAAGCGATCGGGCCGATTATGGATCGGTGGGGCCGTTGGGTTAGACGCCGCACCAAGAAAAACCTGAGGCGCTGAGGTTATTTTACGTCCGCTGAGAAAGGTTGATTTATCACGCATGCCTCGAATGATTTCGAGCAATGACATGCTGTCTAAATCGAAGACTGGCTTTGCTTCAGGGTGGTCACCAACCTGTACGCCATCACCACTCAGGCAAAGCATGCTACTAACACCCATGGCAGCCGCACCCAGTACGTCGCCCTGAATTGCGATTCTATTTTTATCGCGACAGGAAATTTGCATGATGGGTGAATAGCCCACATTAGTGAGTATCGCGCACATGGCGACACTCGACATATGGCAGTGCGCGCCCGAGCCGTCTGTTGCATTCATGCCATCGACAAATCCATCAAACACGCGCGCCCGGTCGTAAACATCGGTCGCTAGTGCTGAGTCTGGTGGTGCCAGTTCGGCGGTAACTGCAAAGTGACCTTCTCGTAATACGCGTTCAAAACGTCCACGCGATACATGGCCTTCTTTTTCAGGCAGCGGGTTCCCTGGGTGATTTTGATCATAAGCAATCATGATTGCACCTCGCCAACTTCGTCGAGCAGCGCCTTTGCTTCAGCCCTTTTGCGTACAACACGCAGCCAAGATGAACTTCCCTTTAAATTAAAATCAACGGCTACCTGTACCTGCTGAATCGCATTTGTATCCACCATTAACGCGCTACCACGCCACGCTTCAACCCAAACACAACGCATTTCGGGCTTCACTTCGCAGTGACCATCCAGACGCACGCCACCACAAGGGCCATTGCGTATCGATTTGGGGCAATTCATTGAACAGGACATACCGGTCGAACTGAGCGCACATTGGCCACACATTTGGCAATCAAACAATAAACCTTTAATGGCTTGCTCGACAACACGGACAGGCTTTTCAAGCCGCTCGTATCCAATCACATTGAATAAAGGATGCAACTTGAATAAAGCTGCCTCAAACAGGTCGTAAAATTTCCCCAACTTTCTGGAATGAGTGACCGACCATTGGCGGACTGAGTACACGACTTAATCTCCTAACTATGCATTTAGAGCGCGGATTTCTTTTCCGCTCGCTCGACTTAATTGATCCAGAACAGATTCCGAGTATTGCTGCTCGATATGCTCTACTAATAACCGCCCTCGTTCATTGATGTCACCTATAAAAGGTTGTTCAACGTCATGCCAGGGATCGAACCAGACATCTTTATGTCTCTTTTTTAAGCGATAGGCGGCTCGCTCTATTGCTCGCATAAACTTGGGTGACAAGCGCAACCGAGTGCTACGACGATTTTCACGAACCACCACCTGGCCGGGTATGTCTCTCCAGAAAACTATTTTGAGCTTAGCCATGCCAGGCACTACCCTTCTGACCCTGTGCGCATTACCTTTTGCATCGCAGCATCGAGTGCTGGCACCATTTCTCCAGTGCCAGTAAATAACCGCTCGAACCGCAAACCAAGCTGTTCGGCTGCCAGTCTCGCTAATTCAGTGAGTTGATTCGAGTCAGTTTGCGCCAAATACACCAACCGAGTGTAGTTACCGAAATACATCGGCAGCAACTCAGGGTGTTTATCCAGTCCCAGCGTACCGATGACTAAACGCTGAAAATGCTGAGCCAGGAAATCAGTCAAATAGAATGTGCCTGGCTCTTCTTCCTGTAATTGAGCGTAGGTTTCTTCACCAGCTAAAAAGTCATAACAATGAGCGCCTGGCAACCGGCTAACACCGCGCTCTTCTAGTACCTTGTCGAGCTCACCGCTGGTGCCACAATCACCATAGGCGACAAAGATATGATCATAAGCATCACGTGCTTTGTCGATCTTATCGGCAACGGCCTGGGGGATTTTTTCGGGAGTGACATGCAGGTCAGCGGTAATACTTTGCAGATCCATCTGCGACCACTGACCTAACTTTTTTATATCATTAACTTCGCGTGCAACAGCGGCACAGGTTATTACCAGGATTGAGGCGGATTTGTCCATTTTTGATTGACACTCAAACCAGTTGTTTTTGAATCAATACTACTGGCTAACGCGCTCGAAACTCAGCAACCAATTGCTTGGCTGTTTCAGAGGCTACCGCAGCATCACGACAATAAGCGTCAGCGCCGACGGCATCACCAAACTCCTGATTCAAAGGCGCACCACCGACCAGAATGATGTAGTCGTCACGGATACCTTTTTCTTTCATAGTATCAATGACAACTTTCATGTAAGGCATGGTCGTCGTCAACAGCGCAGACATACCCAAAATTTCAGGTTTATGCTCTTCCAGGGCTGCGAGGTATTTTTCTACCGGCGTATTAATACCAAGATCGATGACTTCAAATCCAGCACCTTCCATCATCATACAAACCAGGTTTTTGCCAATATCGTGGATATCACCTTTCACAGTCCCGATGACCATTTTACCGGCAGTTGGCTCATCAGATTCAGATAACAATGGTTTCAGAATGGCCATGCCTGCTTTCATTGCGTTAGCCGACATCAAAACTTCAGGTACAAACAAAATTCCATCTCGGAAGTCGATACCAACAATAGTCATACCCGCAACTAATGCTTCGGTTAAAACTTTGTTTGCACTCCAACCACGCGCTAAAAGAATATCTGTGCCTTCGGCGATTTCTTCTTTTAAGCCGTTGTAAAGGTCATCGTGCATCTGCTCGACAAGCTCATCATCAGGTAAAGTTGAAAGATCTAGATCGTCTTCGTAGTCATCATCTATGTCGGTCATGCAAAAACTCCAGCGCTCAAAAATTCTATAAGTGAGAGCATACTAGACACTACAGTTTGATTAATCCTACATCTTCGCGACTACAGATTACCGAAACGCGACACTGCACTGCACTGCACTTACCGCTATCAACACAGCCTGCCTGGGCTTCATAATTGTCGAAAATTTAAGAATATTTTATTATCTTGAACTATCCTCAGACTATTCTCATCTTTTGAAATTCAAGACAGGATAAAAATGCGAAAAAAAATACCCGTTAAACGTGCCATTGTGGGTATGTATGTCCACCAACTATGCGGAAACTGGGTCGATTCACCATTTTGGAAACCTTCGTTCAAACTGTCATCCACTAAAGAACTAAAGTCACTCCAATCCAGTAACATCCGAGATATCTGGATTGATACTAATAAAGGTAAAGACATTGATGAACCAGAAAAGGTTAATATTGATGCCTCATTATTAGTCAAAGTGTCGCAGCCAGATTCTTGCACCGAACACAGCGCATGTTTCGAAGAAGAGTTAGAAAATGCCCGTAGGATTCAGACAAAAGCCGCCACAGTAGTGACCTCGATGTTCAATGAGGTGCGCATGGGCAATGCTCTCCAGACCGAAAATGCGATTCCCCTGGCGAACGAAATTTACCTCTCGGTGGTACGCAACCCATCGGCGCTTATCAGCCTGACTCGACTTAAAACTAAGGATGACTATACCTATATGCATTCTGTGGCTGTTTGCGCCTTGATGATCGCATTGGGCCGGAAAATGGGTGTTGATGAAGATACTGTGAAATCGCTCGGTATGGCCGGGCTACTGCACGACGTGGGCAAGATGGTGATTCCAGATTTGATTTTGAATAAACCAGGGAAATTAACGGATGAGGAGTTTGGCTTAATCAAATCTCATCCAGAACGTGGCTGGGAGATGCTAAAAGAATCAGAAGATGTCGATGATATCGCAAGGGATGTTTGCCTACACCATCACGAGAGAGTCGATGGTACCGGTTATCCTGAAAAATTAACGGGGGACAACCTGTCTTTATTTGCCAAGATGGGGGCAGTGTGCGACGTCTACGACGCAATCACTTCAAATCGTAGTTATAAGGATGGCTGGTCGCCTGCCGAGTCCATTCGAAAAATGGCTAGCTGGAAAAACGGCCATTTTGACGAGAAAGTTTTCAATGCATTTGTCAGCACCGTTGGCATTTATCCTGCCGGTACGTTAATCAAACTAAGCTCGGGGCGGCTCGGCGTTGTGACTGACCAATCAAACCAGGGGCTGTTAAAGCCGATTGTGAAGGTTTTTTATTCGACGACAACGATGTCTAATATACCCCCTAAAATACTAAACCTGGCTAAATCTAGCGAAACCATTACAAGCTTAGAAGACCCCGCTACCTGGAATATTGATTTAAAGCCAATAAATGGATTTTGAAACCTTTGCATTTAAGACTCTCTTACGCCTTAACTTAAGGTGTTAGCAGTGTAGGCCGTGAAAAGCGAAGCGCTTTCCGGCAAGCCCTCAGTAACAACACACCTGGTTGATTCTTAAGATTGTCTCGCTATAGTCTGCCTAGGGTATATTGGCAGTCTAGCCTAATGGTACCGTGGCTTATCATGCCTACTCAGCTAGCCTTAATCCGATATATAGCTTAAATATCAAATGAATCAACATCGATCACCCATTTCACTGTTGACGTATTCTTCACCGCTTGCAATGTC
>Ga0307492_10000927_pt1 | contig 12299 bp, 10 predicted proteins | sample SI3LmetaG_FD_202365 | JGI IMG/M metagenome (GOLD analysis project Ga0307492, IMG submission 202365) | Sea-ice brine microbial communities from Beaufort Sea near Barrow, Alaska, United States - SI3L | ecosystem: Environmental > Aquatic > Marine > Coastal | place: USA: Alaska | collected 2017-05-06
CTAGGCCAGACGCTGTTTTAGTATCTGCGGTAATTTCCCAGAATTCTTTAGGATCAAACGCTTTAATTTCACGTTCTTTTTCTACGACCAATTTTACAGCAACAGATTGCACTCGCCCAGCAGATAAACCACGGGCAACTTTTTTCCACAATAACGGACTTACCATAAAGCCAACAACGCGATCGAGAAAACGTCGGGCTTGTTGAGCATTCACACCGGGCATGCTTAATTCACCCGGTGTAGAGAAAGCTTGCTGTATGGCATTCTCAGTTATTTCATTAAAGACAACACGTTTGAATTTGCTGTCATCGCCACCAATAATTTCTTTCAGGTGCCAGGCTATCGCTTCTCCCTCGCGATCCAAATCGGTTGCGAGATAAACAGTGTCGGCTGAGCCGGCAAGTTTAATTAATTCGGCAACGACTTTCTCTTTGCCTTCCAATACTTGATAATTGGCTTCCCAATCGTTCTCAGGGTCAATTCCCATACGATTAACTAGCGCTTGCTTATCACGTTTAGCTTTATATTTTGCCTTCGCTGCAGGAGCCATTTTTCTAACTTCTGCAGGAGATTTAGCGGCAACTTTTTTACCAGTACTACTGTGAGGAAGATCACGAACATGACCGACACTAGATTTCACAATAAAGTCTTTACCAAGATATTTGTTAATTGTCTTCGCTTTGGCTGGTGATTCGACAATTACAAGAGATTTTGCCATATATATACTTTCCTACGTCACTGGCTATTTTTTTTGCCAGTATAATTACACTTCGGTCACAATCGTCTAAAAATTAGCCGAGCAACTCATTTTTAGACCGATTTAGCCGAAATTCAATGAAATTAGAATTACTATTAGATATATCGGTAAATAAGCAAGCTGACAAGTTATTATTTTTATTAACATCGCAAAATGAAGCTTTTTTCGTTATAATGCAGCCAATTCTTAGCTGTAATAATAATAAATTTCAACAAAAATTAATCGCTGACAATAGTTTAATTTAATAGGTTAAGTTCAATTAACCACGCAGTAAAAATCTAAAAGCACCTATATAAAAACAACACCCCTTTAACACTTTATAGAAAGCGTTAAAGATTGGGTAAATAACTAGAGTACAAATTATATGACTACATCATGGACTAGCTTACAGGAAAAATTATCCAACTGTTTATGCCCTGCAGGTAACGGTGTTTTTACCGTAAATACTGCTAAAGAGCGTAAAGAGCAATTACACCAAGCTTTATTCGGTCAATCCACCAACATCGATAATATTTGGAAAGACTCGTTAAACAAGCTTCCAGACGCATCTAATGCTGTTATTTTGGGTGTTGCATCCGATTGTGGTGGTGGGATCTTGCGAGGCGCAAATTGGGGACCTTTATTTGTTCGTTCCACGTTACTTGAAAAACATCCTGAACTTGAAGCTTTCGATATGGGGGATATTCGCGTTATTCCTCATTTGCTTCATGACAAATATTTAAATGAAGCAACGTTGTCTAACTGTAGAAAAGCACTTTATCAAGATGAAAATAGTCCTTATGCAGTAAGCCCATTAACGATTACTGAAGATGTATTACATGACTTTTATGCTGAATTCCCTGATAAAGGCATTTTTGGTATTGGAGGCGATCATTCGGTAAGTTACCCACTAACAAAGGCTTACTTACAAGCAAAGAAAAAACGTGGCATTCGTGCAGCTATCATTCATTTTGATGCACACACAGATTTATTGGTAGAACGCCTAGGTATCGATTTATGTTTTGGTTCTTGGTGTACTCATATACTTGATGACTTACATGAAAAACATCACCTTATACAAGTAGGTATTCGCTCAAGCGGACGACCTAAATCTCATTGGGAAAATACCTTTGGTGTGAAGCAACATTGGGCTCATGAAGTACGTGAACATGGCGTTGAGAAAATAATAGAAAATATTTTTGCGCAATTAGTCGATGAAAATATTGATGAGTTGTACGTAAGCTTCGATATTGATGCCTTAGACGAGAGTGTCGCAGCCGCTACAGGCACACCGGAACCAGATGGCTTATTTCTAAATGAAACTATGGATATTCTCCGTGCTTTAGCCGCGAAATATAAAATAACAGGCGCTGATATGATGGAAATAGCTCCTTTTACTGATAGTTCAGGTTTAGGACAAATAAGCCGTGATAAAACGTTAGCGGCTGGGGCTGAGATATCAGCATTTTTGTTGGCTGAAATGGCGAAAATCAAATAACAAACTATGAGGTAACTATTATAGTTTGACAATAAAAAAGCTCCAAAGGGAGCTTTTTTATTCAACCTATAAAATCGGGCTACTGAATAATTATTGATATACCGTTAAGTGTTGTAATAACACCGCCAGGAGTTGTTACTTCGACTAATAAAGATCCCGATTTAGCTTCAGCTTCTCCCTTAACGGATACTCCAAATAAACTTCCACCATTATGATTATCATTAGGCCAAGTAAAGCTATTTGTTCCTAGTACCGAGCCGACAGTTGAAATAAATGTAACTACGGTCCCTGCTGGCATAGGTTGATTATGTAAATCAGCGATTACAACACTCGCAGACCCAACACTTTCTCCTTTTATATAAATGATACTATCACTAGGGTCATTAAGAGGATTAATAACTTCGGGCGTACCGGGATCGGTATCATCGTCTATGGTTGCAGATACCGCATCATTAGTGGAATTAATAGTGCCGTAAGCAGTACTTCCTGACATCACCAAGACCAATTGATCTCTAACATCAACAGATTCTTGTTCCGCGCATGCATCATGAGCAGGAATAGCACACAACACGCCATTATATAAACCATCCTTACCATCGTACAAGCCATCACGGTTAAAATCAGATGGCTCTTCTAATTCGCCGCCTAGTTCACCATTACCTTGACTAGGATTGAATATTCCATCTTCATTATAGTCGGAATACGCTTCTGGTAAATCATAAGGGTGCCCTCCAACATCATTACCCGTATAAGTAATATCGGCACCGGTTAAATCAATACTGCCGTCAGCATTACAAGGTTTACCAACCCCTCCTTTAAACGCGGCGACTTCGCATACATCAAAACGACCATTACCATTTAAATCAGCAAAAGACTCTTCACCTACAACCGTTGCTAAAATGGTTGATCGACCACCATACCGCTGACCCATAGTATTCACTGTTTCAGGGACATGGGTTAGATTATTCGCATCACCTAATATATGCCCTTCTGGACGCGGGCTCGAACTGCGCCAAGTAACTGAACATGCCCCACTATCATCCGTTGTACACTGTTTATCAGCTGATGAATTACCTATTGAGCCGCCTTCAGTGGTAAAATAAACAACGGTCGGTGGCGGTGGGTTATTAAAGGCATCTGCTAAACGAGCGGTAATCTGTACCTCTGTACCGGCAATATCCCAAGCCTCTGCATTTAGAATATCAGCGGCTATTGTAAAACTGTCTTGATCTGGAATGCCGGTAGAAATAATTAAATTGCTAGATTGAGTTGAAATTAAAGGGGTTGATTCTGTGATACTTGCAGTGATACGAATCGTATGTGACACGGAACCAGAATTAACAACCGTTTGTACTAAGCCTTCGCTATTAGTTATTGCAAAATTTGGAATAAAGTTAACACCTCCAACACCTGTGTTGAGGGAAAAATCTACCCGACGATTATTAATAGGGTTGCCGTTAGTATCCAGTACTCTAAAAACAAGCGTCGAGTTTTCAGGCCGTTCAATGCTGCCGGTACCTAAAATAGATATATATTCAGGTGTCGCAGAAACAAATTCAATACTACCGGCATCAGCCGGCAAAACATTAACCACTCCTGTTGCTGATAAATTAATGCCGCCAGCGTTTGCTGTGACATTGATGGGATCAGCACCAACACAACCTTTCGCTAAATAGGTACTGGTTGCAACACCATTAGATGTTGTAACGGGTGAACTAAGTGTTGCTGTTGGTATCGTTTGGCTTGTACAACTAGATGAAAACTCTATATCGACTGGCTCTGCAAAGTTATTACCTTGATCGTCAACAATAATCACAGAAACAACGGTTGTTCCCCCAGCTGAAATGGTAGCTAAACTTATATCTGCGATACCTTCAATAAATGGGTCACCGCTACCAATCTCAACAGTAGAAGAACCGACTACTAACAATACTTGTCCGGTTTCACCACTCGTAATAGAAGCCGTCACAGTGCCAGCGCCTAATGAATCTCCAGCATATATATCAATAATCGCTTGATTGTCAGCATTGGTAATAGCCGAAGCAATGGGGACATTGCCAACTGTTGAACTAAAACTAACGATTAACGGTGCACTAATACCGTCAATAGTGGCTATAACTCTAGCAGGCTGTGATGATGTTACTGTATCTGTCGGGTTACCTTCATTGTCAACCAAAGTGACACTGATATTAATATCACCAACAACACCAATATCGTCACCCTGCGTTTTAAATCCTAATGGGACTGTAGAGCTCTCTCCAGATGAAAGAGAAGCAGAAATCTCTCCTGCCCCCCGAACACTGCCAGCAGTCAACGTGATAGTCGCTTCACCGTTATCATTGGTTAATGCCGAGCCAGACGATGGCGAAAAAGCGCCTAAATTTGTCGTAAAAGTAACCGCTCTATTGGTCACTGGCAAAGTCCCTTGCATGACAGTCGCGGTAACTATAACTGGTGCAGCACCAGTCACAGTCGTATCAGAAATATTTAATGAAAGTGTACTCACGATCGATCCACCTTCAACGGGTGTTTCAACTCGAGACAAGTCTCCATCACCACTTCCACCACAACCGCTCAGTGCGATAATTAAAATCCAAAAACTCAAACGTTGAAGCATTGCCATACAAGCATCCCTTAGTATTTTTTATTTACATCTTTATTCATAATAACTTATATTCTAAAAATTTCATTAAAAATAGAGGTATAGTTACATTTTAATACTTAGCTTTTTTATCAATGGATTACCTGTTAATCTACTATTCATAATTTATAATAAAAAATAACGTTGCATTTCTTTATGACAGACAAAAAAAAAGCAAGTTTAACCACTAGAATCGTTACTGGCATGGGTGCTGGTATCCTGACAGGCGTATTATTACAGATGCTTATGCCTGAAAAATCTGACTTTATGATCCCACTCTATTTCTTTGAACTTTCATTACGATCCTTTTTGGTCGATGGAATTTTTGAAGTGATCGGACAAGTTTTCATTTCCAGTTTAAAAATGTTGGTGGTACCACTGGTTTTTGTATCGCTTATTTGTGGTACTTGTTCATTAAAAGATACAACAAAACTTGGACGTATTGGCGGTAAAGCCATTTCACTTTATTTAATTACCACAGCAATAGCGATTAGCTTCGCAATGTTTTTAGCGTTATTAATAAGTCCCGGTGAAGGTGTCAACATGGCCTCGGACACAACTTTCGCTAGTCGTGAAGCGCCTTCTTTAGCGCAAGTGTTTATTCAAATGTTTCCAAGTAATCCATTTGAAGCTTTTGCAAAAGGCAATATGTTACAAGTCATCGTATTTGCCTTATTATTTGGTATTGCTATAGCGCTTTCAGGTAAAGCAGGCGAACGTATTGCTAGTTTATTTGAAGACATGAGTACCGTCATCATGCGTTTAGTTACTATTTTAATGAACCTTGCACCATACGGTGTCTTTTGTTTATTAGCGAGTTTATTCACTGATATGTCACTTAAGGTATTCGGTAACTTAATTGTATATTTCTTTGTCGTTTTCTTTGCTCTGATATTACATGCCACAGTTACTTATTCTGCTCTATTGAAACTAATGACAGGCTTAAGCCCGATTACCTTTTTGAAAAAAATGCGTGATGCCGTTATCTTTGCATTTTCAACAGCCAGCAGTAATGCAACCATTCCTGTAACACTTGAAACTGTTACCAAAAAAATGGGCGTTAAAAATTCAATCGCTTCGTTTACTGTACCTTTGGGTGCAACCATCAATATGGATGGCACGGCTATAATGCAAGGCGTTGCTACTGTATTTATTGCGCAAGTATTTAATGTTGATCTAACATTCAGCCAATATTTAATGGTAATACTTACCGCGACCTTAGCTTCAATTGGTACGGCTGGAGTTCCAGGGGTAGGTTTAATTATGCTAGCCATGGTTCTAGACCAAGTAGGTTTACCTGTAGAAGGCATTGGTTTGATTATTGGTGTCGACCGTTTACTTGATATGACACGAACAGCAGTTAATGTAACTGGTGACAGTATGGTTTCAATTGTTGTGGCTAAATCAGAAAATCAGTTTGACGAAGAAATTTTTTATAATGAAAATGCAGGGAGTAAAATTGAGAATATTGACTTTCATCATTTAGATAAAAATCAAAGTGATCGTTAATTTATCAAATGTTAACTAAAGCGTTAACTAAAAAGGTGCTTTAAGGCACCTTTTAGTATGATTTATCAGCATGGAATATTTTCACGCGATTACGTCCTTCATTCTTAGCTCTATAATGGGCTTTGTCAGCATTCAACATTAAATACTTTAATGATACTGTATGATCTATTTTATCTGCTATGCCAAAACTTAGCGTACATTTGAATTGACTTTTCTTATTACCAACGTCATCAAAAACTCGATATTTAGCAACCTTATTTCTCATCAGTTCAGCCATTTTTTCAGCTTCTAACGCAGTTGTATCGGGTAAAGCAATCGCAAATTCTTCACCACCAATACGTGAAAACAAATCATTTTCTCTGCACTCACTTTTAATCAGGTTAGAAACATTTATCAAGCATAAGTCACCAAACGCATGACCAAAATTATCATTTATCTTTCTAAAGTAGTCAAAATCAAAAATAATCACTGAAAATGGCCGATGATGAAGGTTTGCATCTAGAACCAATAACTCCCCTAATTCAAAAAAATGATGACGGTTTGCAATACCTGTTAGTGGATCCGTTGTTGCTTGATATTTAAGTTTTTTCTCATTGGTCTCTAATTGATTATTAAAGATTATAATGACTACAATCACTTCTAACATATTCGTAATAATAACAGATTGATAAAGTATGTTATTCATCTCATCGCTTAGTACGATAAGTGGTGATAAGTTTACTGTATTCTCGCAATAAACCATCAAAAGAACAGCCGACACACTCAATAATATTTTTTCAAATTTATCCTGAAATTCAAAGAGTAAAAATGCCCCTGTAGGAACAAGAAAGTAATATAAATGAAAGCCTGAATCATTTGTGACATAAATATTTGTACAAATATAAACGTGAACGATCAAGACCATAAAAAACCAAACTTTGGCATTTTTTGGCGCATGAAAATACATAAATACCAATGTGATTAGGTAACCGAATATAAAAAATGTATTGATTAACGCCACAAGGGGCTGCTGTAAAAAAAATAAATAATTAATAGAATAGCCGGCAGCAATGAACGCACTGATCAAACTAATAAGATTAACCATTCGAATTTTGCTGCTTGTAGAAAAGCTTTGTTGCTCTGTCCCTAGAGCAATGAGTTTTGATAAAAACATTATATTGACTCAAAAAATATTATATTTCTGAGTATAGTCGTTATACTCTGAGACTTTTATTTATCTATAATCTTAAAGACTAATAAGATTTAACCCGTTATCAGAGGTGCAAATGATTTAACTAAATCATCAATTGATTTCATTTGTTGCAAGTAGGGTTCAAGTTTATCAAGGGGCAATGCACAAGGACCATCACATTTTGCGTTATCTGGATCTGGGTGTGATTCTATAAATAAGCCAGCCAAACCTAAAGCCATGCCACTACGGGCTAATTGCGCTGCTTTTACACGACGACCATCAGCTGAATCAGAACGACCACCTGGTTGTTGCAAAGCATGAGTAGCATCAAAAATCACCGGTGCGTAATCTTTCATTTCATCCATCGCTAACATATCAACCACAAGATTATTATAGCCGTAACAACTCCCTCGCTCACAAAGTATCACTTGTTCATTACCTGCTTCAGCAAACTTATTAATGATATGACGCATTTCATGTGCCGCAAGAAACTGTGGTTTCTTAACATTAATAATGGCATTCGTTTTAGCCATAGCAACCACTAAATCGGTTTGGCGAGCTAAAAATGCTGGTAATTGAATAATATCAACAACTTCAGCAACAGGCTGTGCTTGATGAATTTCATGAACATCAGTGATAATGGGTACGTTAAAAGTTGACTTTATTTCTTCAAATATTCTTAGCCCTTCTTCTAAACCAGGTCCTCTGTATGAATTAACAGACGATCGATTGGCTTTATCAAAAGAGGCTTTAAACACATAAGGAATATTCAATTTCTGTGTAACTTCCACATAATGTTCAGCAATGCTCATCGCTAAATCACGAGACTCTAAAACATTCATACCACCGAAAAGAACAAAAGGCTTATCGTTAGATACTTCGATATTACTATTTACAAGCTTGATTGAAGATATTGTCATAACTTTTCCAAAATAAAGTGTGAGATTAACAAGCTACTAGCTACCGATAATTCGTAATAGTTGGCCACATAACCAAGCCATATAAGTGCCTAAAGCGTACCCGAGTACAGCAAGCAAAACGCCAACAGGCGCTAAAGAGGGGTGAAATGCTGAAGCGATAACAGGCGCAGATGCTGCTCCACCAATATTAGCTTTACTACCAACAGCTAAATAAAATATTGGCGCTTTAATCATTTTTCCAACAGCAAATAATAGTGCAACATGTACTAACATCCAAATAACGCCAATCGCAATGTATTTAGGTGCCTCTACAATTTGAGTGACATCCATATGCAATCCTATAGTCGCAACTAAAACATACAAGAGACTACTACCTACTTTAGAGGCACCTACTGACTCTAGCTTTCTCACTTTTGTGAATGAAAGTGCTAAACCAATGGTCGTCACTAAAACAATAATCCAAAAAAGTTTTGAGTGTAAACTAAATTTTTCTAACTCAGGAAAATTCATTTGAAAATATGGTACTAAATAGTCTGCTGCAAAATGTGCTAAGCCGGCAGCACCAAAGCCAATAGCAATAATAAGCATATAATCACTTAATGTAGGCAACCTGTTCGTTTTACGTGCAGAAGCTTCTACGTTGTCAATTAATCGATCAATTGCTGAGGTATCAGCACCACTCTTCGCATCAATACGCTTATGATTTGCCGCTAAATATAGCAAGACTGCCATCCATAGATTAGCTACTACGATATCAACGGTGACCATGATGGTGAATATTTTACCATCAGCACCATAAATTTCCTTCATCGCTAGCATATTTGCACCACCGCCAATCCAACTACCCGCAAGCGCAGCCATTCCTCGCCATACAGCTTCAGGTCCAGTAACACCAAGAAGTTCAGGCCAAATAGCTGAAATCAATAATAAAGCTATCGGTCCACCAATAACCACACCAATAGTGCCGGTTAAAAACATAATAATAGCTTTATTACCTAGACCAATAATTGCTTTTATGTCGATGCTCAAGGTTAATAATACTAAACAAGCGGGCAGTAAATAGTACTTAGCAACTTCGTCCACTTGGCTTAATTCTGCGCTAACAATACCAAAGGTATTTAAAAGTGATGGTAGTAAATAGCACATTAATAATGCAGGGACGTATTTATAAAACTTTTTAAAAGCAGGATGTTCACTATTCGAGGTATAAAAAACTAACCCAAGTATTATTGCGAGTAAACCCATAACGGTTGCATCATTCGTAATAAATGGTGCGTTATTAATAATTTGATCTTCCATTGATTAACCTTGTTATTTTTATTTTATTATAAGGCTATAGCCTTACTTTCAGGACTTACTAATGTAATACCGTATCAGCTATAGTGATTTTATCCAATTGCATTTTTAATAATTGAGCTGCGGGATCTTTTGGACAATTGTCTACAAAATACTGGTAATCATCATAAGCGACTTTAAAACAATCTAATTGATGCAACAAAAAACCTCGATCTCTGCGTTCAAAAGGATCTTCAGGGCGTAAAGCAATTAAAATATCAACACACTTTAATGCTTGAGCAAAATGTCCTTCACGGATCAGCGCATTTTTCAATGAGCTCACATGCTTTACAATCAGGCTTAATCTTGATACTTCTTCAATTTGATGTGTTTGAGGATCTCCATCAAGGTCATCCATACATAAATCAAGCTCGTGCCAATTTAACGACTCGCCAGTTATGGGATCAAAAACTATCGCATACAGCTCATCACACACCACACGAATCATATTTTTCTTTGGCACAAAAACAACATCTGCGTCAAAACCACAAAGACGAAAAACATGACAAAGTACAATACTTTTCAATGCCGGTGACATTAACTTAAAATCAATACCACTATTTAATTTATGAGCAGAAACCGGCCAAAAATCACGTTGATTATCTATAAAAAGTTGTCCTACAAATAATTCATTAATAAGTTGTTCTGCCTTTTCTAGATACTCTTCAGTATCAGAAATCAGCTCTGAGCATTGCTCAATTATTTTATTAAGGTTATCGTCTTTAAAATCACTGAGACCAAAAACAACTTCTTCAATAAGTACAAAAGCTTCTATGAGGGACTTATCGCCATCACTAAGCTCGGAAAATAATAATTCATTCATGCTGTAATTTTATCTGCTTACTTTATTTTTAAGTTATTGCTTGTTTGGATGATATCTATTATAAAAATACCGTTTCTTTTGTCATGGCAATTCGCACAGCTAACATAACCCAACCCATAGCACCTAAATAACCTATTACTTGCATCATTCGGTTACGTGCTAATTTCAACGTGTAATAACCCGTGAAGATATAAAAAACGATTGCAAGCAGTTTTTCAGCTAACCATAAGTTTTCTAATGGATTAATCGCTAATTTAACGGCTAAGCCCACACCTAATAACAAAAGGAAAGTGTCAACAACATGGGGGCTGATTTTTAGCCATTTTTTCTCTAACGTTGCTGAATTCATTAATGTTAATGCAAAACGATAGGTTAACAATATAATACTTATTGCTGCTAGAGTCATATGTAGATGTTTCATAAAGAATCCTTATTATTATTTCTATTATTGTTATCACTTGGCATAAATACAGCACAGGTGACTCGGTCATTTTCGGAGTAATCTTTAATAGTTTCAATCAATTGATAGCCCAATTGATTGAAAATATTTCTAACACCTTCTGCTTGTTCAAAACCATGTTCTAAATAAAGAGCACCATTATTGTTTAAATAAGCTTGAGCATCTTTAGCAATACGTTTGATATCTGCAAAGCCATGATCTCTAGCAACTAGAGCAGATAAAGGTTCAAATCTTACATCACCTTCTGTTAAATGATGATCTGCTTCATCAATATAAGGTGGATTACTCACGATAATATTGAATTTTTTATTAGGTTTTACATTTGAAAACCAATCACTTTGATAAATATCGACCTGTGGTAAAAGTAAACGTTGAGCATTTTTTTTAGCCAACATTACTGCATCATCACTAAAGTCTAGTGCGTCAATTTTCCAACTTTTTTGTTCCGATGCCAGCGACAATGCAATAGCACCCGTTCCTGTCCCTAAATCTAAGCATGACAAGTCATTTTCTAAATGCCGCGCTAAAATGTGCTCTACCAATAATTCTGTATCAGGACGAGGAATTAATGTTGCAGGTGACACGTAAAAAGGAAGTGACCAAAACTCACCTTCTTCAATGATATATGCAATAGGTTCACCTTGTAATCGGCGGTGAAACAATACCATAAAAGCTTGAAATTCTTGCTCTGTTAACTTTTTTTCAGGCCAAGATAATAAAAAGCTCATTTCTTTATTTAATGTAAAGGCGAGTAAAATTTTACAATCAATTTTTGCACTATCAGAAAAGGCAGCGAGTAATTGCTGCCCTTGATTAATTATTTCAGCAATGCTCTGCTGGCAATATATTATTGACGGTTCTACTGGTTCGTTCAAATCAGTTACTAGTTTTGCTCGGCAAGAGCCGCAAGTAAGTCTGCTTGATTCTCTAACATTATGGGCTCTAAGACCAAATGCAGATTACCTTCAAGTACTTCATTCAAACGATATAATGTAAGGTTAATACGGTGATCTGTCATACGACCTTGAGGGTAATTATAAGTACGAATACGTTCAGAACGGTCGCCACTTGCCACCAAGTTTCTACGTGAAGATTCTTCTTCACTTCGGCGCTTTTCATCTTCAGCTTGTTGCAGACGAGCTTGTAAAACAGACATCGCTTGTGCCCGATTTTTGTGCTGAGAGCGCTGTTCTTGACATTCAACAA
>Ga0307492_10000928_pt1 | contig 12277 bp, 12 predicted proteins | sample SI3LmetaG_FD_202365 | JGI IMG/M metagenome (GOLD analysis project Ga0307492, IMG submission 202365) | Sea-ice brine microbial communities from Beaufort Sea near Barrow, Alaska, United States - SI3L | ecosystem: Environmental > Aquatic > Marine > Coastal | place: USA: Alaska | collected 2017-05-06
TCTAAGTCCGAGCCTGTATCGACTTCGTAGCCGGTACCGGGAAATTCAAAGAGGTCGAAATCGAAATTGTTAAATGCGTTTTCGTCATGAGGATTCTCATCTTCAAAAACGTCTTTCATGTCGACTTCACCTCCGTGATGAAGAAAGTCGTCGTATTTAAAATACGATTCCCAATCATCATCGGATTCTCCTTCCCCAAGGCCCTTTCCTAAATTAAGGGCTTCGAGCTGTTCTGCTAGATCCGCCTCGTCCATGAGTGTGACGGAATGAGACGGAGAGTTACTTTCTACGACGCACTCAGGGCAGTAGCCTGGTACATCGTTTTCGTCACTCTTTACATCATATGACATTCTGATCTTGTGATTGTTTTCTACGCATCTGAGTACTAACTGACCGTACCTGTTAATCCTGACTACCTTGAAGAGTTTTTCGTCAAGGCTTTCATAAATCTTTTTCGCTATCTCGTCTAAACCGACACGACACTGAGGGCATCTGACGTTATACTTGAGAATATCTTCTACTGACAAAGTGAAAGTGTGGTGGAAATTACATTGAATCGTGATTTTTGGGTCGGGTTCGGGATCATCCGGAGAATCCCATACAGGAATCTTTAGATGTTTCATCAAGATTGCCTGTAGTTTGATTTGACTTACTGATAAGTTCCGTGAGACGTTAGATCCAGTAGATTCGGGACTTTCATTGACTTCAATGTTAGTCTCCATTTTGGAATCTTCTGGGAGGATCGCTGACCCATTGGGAATTGGTGGTAGTAAATCGTTAGCTAGTTCCATGTTTATTTTATGAAGATATATAAAGATATAGTATATTTACCTTATAATAAATTCAATTTTTGAGATGTGTGATGGTGAAATCGTGTATTTGTTGAATAAACTTAAAAAACGCATATATGTAAAATATTGGACATGTAATATATGTGGGTGGGCTCCTACTGTACCTAAAAGGACTAAAATACTGCTACATTCTATTACAAACTGTTCTTATAAAACTGTTGGTCATCATGGTTGTCTAACTCCATATATAAAACACGTACAAAAAATCAAAAAAAAATTAAATCAAAAAGACGTTTTCACATTTGACCATGAATTTTAATCACGTCATTAATTACTTGGGGATCTATGTATTTTTTAAGGTAAAGATTGAGTATTTTCGTCACATCCGGTTGTAAAATTATATCGATTTTCTGAACATAAACTAGATGCTCATCCTGCAGTTTACTTATCTGCTTGTCGATATTTTTTATGAACGTTTTCTGAAGGGAGTCCGTCACAAGACTAGCAAAGTTCGTACCATAAAACAAGTCAAATTTGGCTCTCACATTTTCAGTGTCAACCCTTGCCCCCATAACTTTTCTAACGGGATTGTCGTCCATTATTTGGACACTTTGTACATAAACATATTGAGGTACTGACCATTTGACCTTTTCCATTTCCATAAAATCCAAGTCATTACATTTTCGACTAATAAGCCTAATAACTAAATCTAAAGTATATGGGTTGTATGAATTCATACACGTAGGAGCTATTGTTGACCGATTAAGTCTTTCTGTCATACATTTCATGCAACTGGGGTTTTTACAATCGTTTGAATCCGAATGTTCACTCATGCCAGTCAAGGAAGTTGTATTTTGAGCAAACAACAAAGGTTATATTCCAACCCATAAAGTTTTATTATATCATGATAAACATACTAAAGATAAGGGCAATTTTTTGAGTTAAAACTTTTTCTAAACGTTTAAATATAACATAATTAAATAAAAATGGTGAACATGGAGAGCGTTGCAAAGAATTTTTTCGGATTTATCATTGTGGTAATTATTGTCTATTGGGTGTGGTACGCTGCTGCGTATTTATTTGACCCATCGACGATGACTTACAGTAATTGGATGGGTACTGAAACTGACGAAAAAGTGAGTGTAAGAGCATCAGCTACGATACGAATAGGAAAATATATGGAGTTCCAACAAAATAAAGAACGTGAAGTTTTGTTTGTAGGTGGAACTCACAATCAAGCTGACGTATTTTTAGCTTATAACAAAACTACTCGCAGATTGGAAGTAATGGGAGTTTTAAAGAAACCCAACGATGTTTCCACAATTGGTGCTGCGGTTGGTGATATGAACGGTGACGGGTATGAAGATTTGGTTCTCATTCGCTCAGATGGTGTTTACATTTATTATCAAAATACCACGGATGACGGGGTGTTCGCTCAACACGAGAAAATATACACACCAAATGAAAAGGAAAATCTCGGAAGTGTTTCGCTTGGTGATATTAATTTAGATGGATCCTTGGAAATATACGTGGGTGTTCACACGAAAACCGAATTCTTCGACGCGTTCCAATTTTCAGAGGAAAACACACAACCTAATCTTTTACTTAAAAAAGATGTAAATGGATATACAAATATAGCAGATGTAATGGGTGTACAAGGAGATCGCAACACGTGGACAGCAAGTTTTGTGGATTTGAGTGGTAATGGATATCCTGATATTGTTGTTGCCAATGATGAAGGTCCTGTGCTCATTTACAGAAACGAAATCGGAAAATCATTTAGTAAAGTAGAAACGGAATTTCCAACGGGTTTTTGGATGGGCATGGCAGTCGGAGATTTCTTTAACTCAGGACATCAAAGTATGTTCTTCACAAATTCAGGAGATACAATTAGTACGTTTATGATGAAAATGATGGGTGCTGATCCGGAGCTGATGCCTGATAATTTTACGAGTGATCACATCATGATTGAAAATAAGGGAAATTATGAATTTGAAGTTGTAAAAGATAATGGCATTAATGGCAACTACAAATCCCGCGCCGGGTTCGGTTGGGGTGCTATTTCCATGGATTTTGCACTTGACGGAAATCAAAGTGTGGTTTACTCAAACAATTGGAAAAACATTCCGTGGCATAAGATGCGACTTTTAAGAGACGACGGTACGGTCTTGCAGAACTTGGGTGATGGAACATTTGCAAGACGAAGCTATTTTAAGAATCCCCATTTTTCCATGACGCCGATTGCCCTGGATCTCAACGGAAATGGTATAAAAGATCTTGTGTGGATTAATAACAATTACTACATGATTGGATATCTTAACGGCCATGGCAGCAGCAACAATTGGATTAATGTATCTTTGCCTAAAACTCCCGAGTTTGCGAATGCTCAAATATTGGTGGAAGATGCAAGCGGGCGAGTGCAAAGTCAGCAGAACATCATGGGAGGTACCGGATTGTGTAGTTCACGATCGTCAATCTTTCAATTTGGGTTCGGCGATGAAATACCCAAAATTCTTAAAATTGTGAAGGCCCGAGGGAAACCGATCATTGTTGATTCTCCAAATCTTTTTGAAACTTACAACGTTTTAGCATAAGTTTCCCGTGGGTAATATACTGTTCACGTGAAATGAGTCTTGTTGATTTATTTTATCTAGGTAAAAACATATATTGGGTAACTTCCACTGCTGGTCAAATGATTCCTAATTCTGTGTGGTGCGCGTATCATGTGTACAAGGTTTCCGATTCCATATACACAAACACCACTTATGTTGCTGGTAAAGCATATAAATTATATTACGGCAAATTACCAAAAAAAGAATTTCAGATTATTATGGTAAAGGAAGAAGATGATTTTGTCATAATCGACATTTAGCAAAATTGAATTTCATGTACAATTTATATAACATACATAACCAAAAAAGAATCATGATTAATATTTGGCTAGTTTTAAATGCAGTTTTAATTGCCTGCGTTGTGGGTAATGTAATATGGGTAAAATTTCAAAGTTGTAGAGAAACCCACACGCATCGTTCTTATGAAATGGTTCCACCAACCAACGCCCCGAATCGCATAGCATCACCGCTGAAAAAGTGCAGGAACGAAGATCACGACTTTGTTATAATTAATGTTTCTGAATTAATGTAGCTTTTTGAAAAATCGCAATCATTCTTTTTTTAAAATGAATAAATTTACGTAAATATACATTTATTAAATTATAAAATGGATTTTCGGGACAAGCTTGCAGAAGATGTAATCAAACCTTGGGTTGTAATCAACCTAAAAGAATATATGCCTGATGTTGAAAAATATATGTCCGGGGAAAAATCCTTTGATGTTAGCAAACTAATGGATTTACAAAAAGTAACAACATATTGGTTAAAAAAACAACTGCCTGATGACGTTAGAACGGATTTGGAACACATTCAAGATTTAACTAAAAATTTGGTGTACTCGTATTCCACGAACGAAGAAATTGATAAAGCGTCTACACGATTCATTACTGAAAATTTGCGACCAATGTACTTAAAATTCAAAGGAGCAACATCTGATATGGAAACGAATAACATGATGGATCATATGCGAACTTACTTGTTGGTGCATCCCGAGAAAGACATGACTGACTTAGAAGCCATTCAACATTTAGAACAATCCGCAGGAATAAGAGGCGGGGGTTTTAAATCACTCTTGACAAATGTGGTTGCTAAAAAGATATTTATGTTTTTTCTAATGAAATTTCAGATGTATATCGTGGCAAAATACATAGCTGGACCAGCATCCGGATTGGCCGTAAAATTACTTATGGGATTGCTTGTAATTGTTGTTTTTACTGTGATGATGAAGTTTTTCCAATCGCAGAAACTTCAGGAACCTGAACCGGAGCTTATTGTTAATGAAGCTTCCATATTTGTTTTGCAGCAAAAACACATGAAAAAACAGAACATTAATTACGTTCTACAGCAAATAGTTCTAAATATGCAAAGTGGAGTTCCTGAAATTATAAAGTTGGTTAACACATCACTGACTTTATTTCAGTCGAAAGATGTTGGCGAAATATTTGGACTTTTGGAAAATCTCACCAAAGTGCTATATTCGCCAAGTACAATAGAAAAAACAATTATTAGAGCGTACATACCTGAACCACCTGTAGGCGACATGACAGAAGGTTATAGTCTTCAAATGCAAGCTTGGAATGAATTGAATAGACTCGGGGTTTTAAACTTGGACTTTGGCGATATAAAATCTCGTATTAGTGCTTACTACGAAGCTTATATTTTGGACCCCAGTTACAAAACTGATTTGGATGCATATAAACTATCCGTGGAAAGTGCCACTAACCCCAATATTAGAAAACAAATGAAAGCTCATTTTCTTCGGAAGCATCCCAAAGGTATGTATCTGTTTAGCATGCCCTTTTTGGAACCTGAAAAATATCTCACAAATATATTAAACTTCCATGTTAACATAAAGAAGTTGATGATTATTTTAAACAAAATTCAGCAATCCAAGTTACATGAATTTTTGTCTATAACTCCCGAAATGGTGTTGACTATGACTGCTGACATATCGGCTAAAAATGTGATGTTGGTGTACAATGCTATATTTGTTCTTTATCAAATGCTTGAATTTGCGAATTCAGACCTAGGCAAATTATACCTAAAATCTTTACAGAGCGAGTTAGCAAGTACATCCATCTTACCGCATCTTACCACTATTAATGCAAATCTTCCGGCTTACTTAATAGTAAATGTTTCAGGTTTATTGGATCGCTTCGGGGAACTGTTCGAAATTTTCACGCACTTTAAAAAGAAACTGGATGTGTTAGATGAAGAATTCATGCAGGTTAAATATCAGATGTCCGATTCCCAGTGGACGTTCAGTGATGACACTTTTATGAGTCCAAGTAATTTGATGACTTTTCGTGTTATATTTCAAAATTGGAATGATGTTAGTAATCATAAAAGAGAACTGATCACGGATTTTCTACTGAACTTGTATGAATTTACATTGCCGTTTTCTCCTGCGAAAGCTAAACAAATTGCTGTCATAAATGAGAAATTTGATGCCATCCCAGCTCCGGGGTTTATGCCTGGAGATTCAGGTTATAATTACACGGGAGCTCCTTTTAATATGGATAGATTAGCTGACACGTACGACCCTTCCGTTTTATCGGATGACGATGACCATGCTTTGCTTATGCAACTTCAAAATGCCATGACGGAGGACACTCCGGGTAAAATTGCAAAAGCAAAACGTCTTGTATTAGCCATTAAAATGAGACACCCGGGAAGAGAAAGTTTCAATACTATTTTGAAGAAGGCTGACATTAATCCGGAAAATAACCTTTGGGCTTTTGTGAGAGAAATTCGTAAGAAAATATCAGTTGACATGATTAAAATTCTCAAGCAAAGAGGAAGCTGGGGAGCTCAAAAAATCACATATGGTACTCATATCGGGTTAGTACAAATTCCTAGATTACTAGAGTATGCCGAAATGGATCTTAACGCTCCTAAATTCGTAATATACAACACAAAAAGGAATTTGGTACTTCAGCTTGATAAAGCAAATAAAAATATTGTAAGACTAGTACCAACGACAGGTCTTGATCACACGGATGCGAATAACCTTTGGTTTTTTAGTAAAGATAATCATCATATATTTAATGCGAGCAACAATCGTTCATTATACGTGACTTGGGTAAGAACTTATCCATACGCATACGTTGGCACAAAAACGTTTCTACCTTACGAATACAATAAACTTAGATTTAGCCCTCACCCAATTGGCAAACCTCCGGATGGGTTTAAGGGATTACTTTATTCATACGGAGCTGCGAGAAAGGTGAATGCAAAGCAAAATGATAGTGATCCAACAACATACAAAAAGGACGAATCAAACGAATTTAAACTGTACGTGGAACTAAATGGAGGGCCTGAGAATTATGTTATGTCAAGTAAAGTTAGTGACAAAGCTTATCCTTTGACATCAAGTTGGACAATTCGATATGCCACAACAATAGATAAAACCCCATTACCCCAATATTATGCCCCGGGGTCAGAACCAATTTCAGTTTCTTCACCACCTCCGTCTCCAGTGCATTTACCTATTCCTTCGCCTCCACCAACTCCTTTACACACTCCTTCGCCTACGCCCCTATTACCTTCGCCTTTGCCTTCGCCCCTATTACCTTCGCCTTTGCCTTCGCCCCTATTACCTTCGCCTTTGCCTTCGCCCCTATTACCTTCGCCTTTGCCTACTCCTTTACACACTCCTTCGCCTACGCCCCCATTACCTTCGCCTTTGCCTACTCCCCTATTACCTTCGCCTTTGCCAACTCCTCTATTACCTTCGCCTTTGCCTACGCCCCTATTACCTTTGCCTTTGCCTTTGCCTACTCCTCTATTACCTTTGCCTTTGCCTCTTGTTGTACATTCTCAAGAATTCATGTTGAAAAACAAAAAAACCGGATGTTATTTATCCCAAGAAAACAGAGGTAAAGGAAGTCATTTGGGTACATCATCAACTTCTAATAAATACACAGGATCATACACATTTACTGCAGATGACCAAAATCGCCTGTACGCTAAAATTGCAGGAGAACAATTTCTCATATATCGCGATTCGGGTAACTGGGGTGGGTGGTATCCATATATCTCATCCGATAACCTTAATACAATAGCCCAAAAATCCGATAAAATATACAAGTTATTTGAATCTGGAATTGGTGAATATAATATAGGTCAAGACCCTATCAACGAGGAAGGCGAATATTTGTACGTTGACGATTCATGCGCAGCGGGAAAAGTGGACGTGATGCCTCATCATAACATATTAACGTATAACAATAATCATGAAAACGATGAGTATAAGTGGATCAAAGAACCTGTGGATGATGCACCTGAAGAAATTGACGGTGGTGCGTATTCTGCCAATTCAATAGATGCAACCGGCGTTTTGGTTTTTGGCGGATGTCTTTTTGGTTCATCGGCAGGACTCGGAGTAACTTTAATTCTAGGATTATTTGTCATTATAATTATGCTTCTTACGGGATTAATTCATAAACAATCCCATTATCAAATGAATATCAAAGGTCAAAAAATAAATTATGTTGATCCGACATTTATTTCAATGTCATAGTATACGATTAGTAAAATGTCAAAAGATTTATTCCGTGACCTCTTTCAGAACTACGTCAGGGCCCTTCAATTCAAAATGAAATATTTTAATAAAAAATTGGATTGGTCAAAATATGTGGCGATGCACCGAGAGATGTTGGCAGAACTAGATGCTGCGTCTGGTACTCAAGAAGAACAGTTTGATATCATGAAGCTCATCGATAATCGATATTTTAAAGCGATACGCACGATCATATTTGATATTCCTTTCCTTAATTTAAACTACCATGACGCTGAAGATATGGGACTTCCAATCGAAGCAAGAGTTAATGATTATTTTATGCAGGAAACTCCTGTACTTCCTCTAAATTATATGGGAGGGTTCGAAGAAACTTCATACGATTTCTTTAATTTATTTATGAAGATGTTTAGTAGCAAAACTCGATCGGCAATCGGAGGCAAAGATCCCGGGGCTAAATTCGCAAACCCAATCACCAAGAAGTTTTATCTTGTAATTCAGACCTATTACAATATTATTACGCACAAAGTTCCAAGAGAAAGTACCCGAGCTTGGAAAGTTTTAAAATCTTACACGGATATTTTCAATAACCTGGAAAAGGAATACAAATCACCAAAAGGACAGTTTAGCGATTACACTGGTGAAAATAAAAAGAAAAAGTTCGTTCAAAAATTAGAAAAAAACACAATGGAGAGTTATAAGGAGTTTAATTATTTAGCAGTTAGCCTACAATGATCTCAAGTTCAATGTGACTGATGATCATAGCGATGATAACGTCGGGAACGTACGGTTGGAGACAAAGAATTACTTTCTTCTTTTTTTCTTCGTTTTTGTTAGTGACCTGAGTCTGGAAGAGCAAAAGTTTTGATCTTGAAACCAGGTAACCGAAAAGCTTCCAAATTTCATCTGATATGTAGAGAGTTACTAAATTGCTATGTGCAAAGTACAACCGTTTGTTTTTGACGATGATGACGCCAAACCCCAACACTGGAGTATCTATCTTGGAGAGGTTGTGGTAATCACTCAAAAATATGTGGAACTGTTGTTTTTTGAACAATGCGGAAACACTTTCTACCGTGCTCATGTTTTGCATCACGTGGGAGGTCCTGTCAAGATCACCATGACCTTTAACCCAACAGACCCGTATGTTCTTATGGGCTCGGAATTGATTGATTATATCACTTTTTTGATTCCGGCAATCTACACTAAGCAGATTTCTGATGAATACCATAATGGCGTTGATTTGAGGCTTTTGTTTCTGTTCCATTTTGTTCTATTTGTTTTAATATTGTATATTATTCCTTAATAATTTCAATTTTTTAAGTGATGTACCGGTAGATGCAATTTGACATACTTGAAATTATTAAAAAATCATATTTGTCTCGGGGTGCTGTTCTCCCTGACCAATATTCGGAGATCTTCTGTTTTTTAGCCATTTCTCGGGCGCATGATCTCGTTGACCAAGCACTTGCTGGGGATTTGCGTTTTTTAAACTCCTGGTGATACTGAGGAGGTTTTTCTTGAAAGTTGTGTGTGGATTCAAGTTTTCGTTTTTTTAATGGGGGTTCATTATACTGCATTTCAATTTGTGGAATTAGATAACTTATATTGAAATATAGAGGAAATCTTTAGGAAAAAAAATGCAATTAAGCAAAGAGATTTGGGGTTTACTCACTAGGGTGAGGGCATTCGCAACCGGGTCCGTGAGGGCCATGCTGTACCAAGAAGTCAGGGGGTGGGATTCCCATGTGTTGGGCCACCGTGAGGATAAGTTGAGTGTTCTCGGGGTAAGCGATGATCTGAAGAATAATATGACGCTGTTGTGGCGTGCATGTTTCAATCTGATCCAACAAGCGAAGTGTGCTCAGAATACTTGACAACTCTCGAACGGAATTCAGAAGGTCGGTAGGAGCCTCCTCAAGTTCAGGCATGTCGTCGTCAGTACCTTCGTCAGTGATGTTGGAAGATCCTTCGGAAACGAGACTGTCGGCTTCGAATAGCTCGTCTTCGTCGTCAGCGTCGGAGATATCTTCGTAGTGATCGTCCTGAAGATCTAGAAAGGCGATGGGCCCCTTGATCTTGCGGAGAGGTTGTGAGAGTTCCTTGCGTGATCGGCGTACAAGCCTCTTCTTTTGTCGGCGGTCGTAAGACGAATGGCGGTGGCGATTGCGGTGAACGCCTCCACCACCACCACTAATCAGAATCCACTCCTTCTTGCTGACGGATTCCTGAAGCTTTTGGTTTGCGACATTCTGGCGCTTGGTAGCCATCTTGTTGTGGAAGTGCTTGCCGCGGCGAAGAGTTTGAGGCAAGACAGTTCTGGAATCCTCTTCAGTAATCTGAATGAGCTCGCACTCGTACTCGAAGTCCTCCTCGTAGTCGTACTCACGCATCCAATACTTGTCTTCCATCTCGCGGACTACGTACATGTTCATGGGGTTGCTGCCACGGTACGGACGCTTTAGAGCGTGAGCTGGCTTCCATGGGTTCTTGGCAACTTTGCGGAGATGCTGCGGGGGAGCTTGGTCCCAGAGAAACTGAGACGGAGGCTGCAAGTTGTAGGGAAGTACGCGAGTGTCTTTGCGTTCCCGCGCCTTCTTCAAGACTCTCGCGGAAAACGGGATGATCTTCGGGTGGTTGTTCTGAGGAATCACCAAAGCTCGAGGACGCATCATGATGGATGGTGCTGAATCTGAGCGGTGACGCATGGGATGTTCTGGTGCATGGCTGATGTAGCTCATGGAAGCAGGCCTCATAAAGAGCTTGCGGTCGTAGTCCTCGGAATCGCTCGATGGGAGCGAATAGACACTTTGTGGAAGCCAGTCATTCGTGTAATGAACACGAGTGACCTCCACTTGAGGTTCCTTGGATTCGGAGACCTGAGAGGTCCCCAAAGTAAGAGAAGAGTATGTTAGCGAAGAAGTCATGGTAGTTTGTAGTTGGCTAATTAATCAGGATATATTCATCCCTCAATATTCAATTTTTTTTTGATCAAAAAAATAAAGAGGATTTCCAAAAGTTTTAAAAACTTAATAAGGAGTCTTAGTCTTGTGTGGCTTGGAGCGGGTTCGACGAGCGACTGCTGTACTACTAACTCGCATCATTCGGGTGGGTCTACGTTCGGGCGGTGGCATTCCCGAAAAGGCGTAACTTCGGTGGAGAAGAGGTTTGGGTCTGGGAGAATCAGGCCTGTTTGGGCTTGGTGGCGTTGGTGCGAGCTTTTCCTCACTTTCGTATTCATCCGTGGCGGACGCCTCTCCATCATCAGTGTACGCGTTGGCTTCGTCGTCGGAATCAGAGTATGTCTCTGGATGTTCTTGAATCTTTCTATCTTCGGTGGGATCCATGCGTCTGTAGAATCGACCACTTCGGCACTTGGATGTGTACTTCAGATATTCCGGACGTTTTTGATAACGAGAAGGCAATCGTGCGATGCTTCCAGTTTGCTTAACGAAGCTGACGAACACATCAAAGGACACCTTTTTCCGAAGCTTGTAAAGTATCATGTGAAGAGGACACTCCACGTTGGATGAACCCTTTGTGCATGTGCACTCAGAATCCCTCCAATTTTTTAGTTCGTTTTTGATGATGAATGACATTTTTGATTGAAGTTAATAGTGTATATTTTTGATTGAGATTTTCAATTTTTTTAAAAATGAGTTCTTAAAAAAAAAGTTTCTTAATCTAAATCAATCATGGTTCTCATCGTAATCGAATATCGGGTAGTGCGCTTAATGTGTCTTTTGCCTTCAGGTATAAAGTCTACCTTGCGCGCGGGAATTTCGTGTTTCCAAAGATTTCGAGCTTCGCCTGTCATAGTTAGTAGAGATCTGGGTTGCAGCCACACGTCGTGAAATTGGTGTCCGAAATGTTGGCGGGTGAACATCATGGTAACTGGAGATCCCAAGCTTAATGAACAGATTTCGTCACCGAATATGTCTCGGTCGGTGTGTGCGGAGATGCCTTCACCTGGCAGATATCTGTTGATAATGCATTGATCGTATTCTTTGCCTGGAAAGAGCTTGGAAATCCACTTGGGAATTGGCTGATTAGCAGGCCGAATGTCTTTGCTCTTGTAGTCGTACCGATATCCATAATGTTGTGTTCTTCTCACGAGGCTTTCATCCCATTTTTCCGAATTGATCCTTATGATGAGTTTTTCCTCAACCTTGTGAGAAATGTATTCTTTTTCGATTGTTAGTCCGCTTGGTTCTTGCATTTTGTTGGATTGTATAAAGTAAAGTGTATATTCTTCGAAGCGCATTTCAAATTTTGCAAAAAAGAAGTTTTGTTTATAACTTGGATTTGATCTGGGTTGCAGCTTTGATTTGGGTTATTCCATAGCCTACTGAAAG
>Ga0307492_10000929_pt1 | contig 12276 bp, 15 predicted proteins | sample SI3LmetaG_FD_202365 | JGI IMG/M metagenome (GOLD analysis project Ga0307492, IMG submission 202365) | Sea-ice brine microbial communities from Beaufort Sea near Barrow, Alaska, United States - SI3L | ecosystem: Environmental > Aquatic > Marine > Coastal | place: USA: Alaska | collected 2017-05-06
GTCAGCCACGGCCACCCCATGCCGCGGTCCGCCCCGGCGGCGATTAGGCAATCCGGCCAGGCCGTGCTACATTCCCTCGGTCAGCGGTCGCAGCCGGCGTTTTCGGGCAGTTCGGCCCGTCCATCCTCGTTTGCGTCCCTGGCTCATCCCGCGCGGCCGGTCTGGCGCGCGTGGGCACGAAAGGGCACACATCATGCCCATGAACGATCTGCTCGCCCGGCACCAGCTGGCCCGCCTCAACGCCCAGAACGCCGCCTCGCCCGAGGACCGCGCCACCTTCGCCGGTCTCGAGGCCTATTATGCCGAGCGGATCGAGGCCTGGCGCGAGGCGCTCGACCTGCCGCGCGCCGGCTGGCCCGCCGCCTCGGACTCGCCCGCCGCCCGCGCCGATTAGGCATTCGGGCAAACCCGTGCTATGCGCCCCCCGCTGACGTCGAAATTTGCGACGGACTTCGGCTTTTGACTTGCCGCCGCCGGCCTTCACCGGCCCCGGCGCAACCCAGACGACGACGCCCTTTCATTGGACGATACGACGCACGAAACCGCCCCGCATGTCGCGGGACGGCACCATTGTTCTTGAAAGGAACATCCCATGGCCAAAACCGGCACCGTCAAATTCTTCAACGCCGACAAGGGATACGGCTTCATCCAACCCGAGGACGGCTCGCCCGACAGCTTTGTCCACATCAGCGCCGTGCAGGCTGCCGGCATGGACACGCTGACCAACAACCAGCGCCTCAACTACGAGGTCGAGATGGGCCGCAACGGCAAGGAAAGCGCGGTCAACCTCTCGCCCGCGAGCTGATTGTCCGAACCGGCCGCGCGCCGCTTCACGCCTCGTGGAGCGGCGCGCGGCCACTTTGCATCCGCAACCGCCAGGACCCGCGCATGATGAGCCAGAGCTACGAATTCTACGCCGAGCGCGCCCGCGAGGCGGCCGACGAAGCCGCCGCCGCCACGCTCGACAATGTCCGCGAGCGCAATCTGCGCGCCGAGAAGACCTGGGCCGCGCTGGCCGCGCAGGCGCACCGGGTGAAGGCCGACCGCATCAAGACCGAGGAAGCCAAGGCCGCATCGCGCGCCGCGGAGGCCGAAGCCGCGGGCTGAACCCTGGGCGTTTGGCATCGGCTCGCAGCCGCGCCAATTAGGGACTGTCCCTAATTAGGCCCTGTTTCAGCAGGGTCTAGGGCCACTCGGCTCGCTCCAGCCCCACCCGCGGGCTGCCTTCGACCGGCGCCCACCCGCATCGCGCGATGACGTCGTTGCTTTCCCTCGCCTCACGCCCCCGGCCAAGCGACCAGGCGATGTGATAGCGCGAGCCGTCCCAGCGCGCGCTGGCGCCGGCGAGCGCCACCACCAGCGCTTCCACCCCCGCGCCGTCGTCGGCGCGCCCGATCGCCACGGCGTGCGACGCGTCGGGCACGGCGGGCGCCTCGTCCGCGCGGCCATGCGTGACATGATCGGCCACGGTCTCGGCGTAGCGTGGGGGGAAGCGCTCGAGCAGCGCGGCGCGATCGGCGGCATCGAGCTTCCAGCCGAGAATCCGCGCTTGCGCCATCGCTCTCTCTCCGCGGCGTTCCGGCCAAGCCGCTCGGTCGCCCTTGTCTCCGCCGACGATCTCTGCCTGGCGCCCCCGAACACACGCGCTCGCAAGGCAGAACGGCGCGCAAGGATGGTGCTGCTGGAGAGGATCGAACTCTCGGCCTCACCCTTACCAAGGGTGTGCTCTACCACTGAGCTACAGCAGCGTGACCATCGGCGGTTCCCCTGACCGGAGGGCCCTGGCGGGGAGCGCGCGCCCCTCGCAGCGGGGCCTGCTCTTGTCAAGCATTCCCGCTTGCCGCAAGCCCGCCCCGATGACCGCCCCAAGCGATCGACCTGGCGACAAGCCGACCCGCGAGGAGCGCCTCGCCGCCAAGCTGCGCGAGAACCTGCGCCGCCGCAAGGCGCAGGGACGCGCGCTGGGCGAATCGCCATCCGGCGCCCTTCCCAATCCGCGCGAGGGCGGCTAACGGCGGGCGCTCCCGACACCGGACGGAGCACCGATGCCCAAGCTGATCCTCGTCCGCCACGGCCAGAGCGAATGGAACCTCGCCAACCGCTTCACCGGCTGGTGGGATGTCGAGCTGACCGCGCGGGGCGTGGCCGAGGCCGAGGCGGCGGGGCGGCTGATGCTCGCCAGGGGCGTGCTCCCGACGGCGGCCTTCACCAGCCTGCAGACCCGCGCGATCAAGACGCTGCACCTCGCGCTCGAAGCCTGCGGGCGGCTGTGGATTCCCGAGACCAAGCACTGGCGCCTCAACGAGCGCCACTACGGCGGACTGACCGGGCTCGACAAGGACCAGATGCGCGAGAGGCATGGCGCGGAGCAGGTCCATGTCTGGCGCCGCAGCTTCGACGTTCCGCCGCCCGACCTTGCCGCCGGCAGCGAGTTCGACCTCGCCAGCGACCCGCGTTACGCCGGCATCGCGGTGCCGCGCACCGAGAGCCTCAAGCTCACCATCGAGCGGGTGCTGCCCTATTGGGAGCAGGCGATCCTGCCGCGGCTCTCCGCCGGCGAAACGGTGATCGTCTCGGCGCACGGCAACAGCCTGCGCGCCCTGGTGAAGCATCTGTCGAACATCTCCGACGAGGACATTACCGGGCTCGAAATCCCGACAGGCGAGCCGATCGTCTACGACTTCGGCGACAATTCGCGGCCGGCGGGCGAGCGCTATTATCTGAAGGATGCCTGACATGAGCGGCGGGGGGAATGCCAGGGTCGCGATCGTGATGGGCAGCCAGTCGGACTGGCCGACGATGCGCCGCGCCGCCGAGATGCTCGACGCGCTGGAGGTGGCGCATGAGGCGCGGGTGGTATCCGCGCATCGCACCCCGGAACGCATGGTCGCCTTCGCCAAGGGCGCGGCGGACGAAGGCTTCTCGGTCATCGTCGCCGGCGCGGGCGGCGCGGCGCATCTGCCCGGCATGATCGCCGCGCTGACGCATCTGCCGGTGCTGGGCGTGCCGGTCCAGTCGAAGGCGCTGTCGGGGCAGGACAGCCTGCTGTCGATCGTGCAGATGCCCGCGGGCATCCCGGTCGGCACGCTGGCGATCGGCGAGGCGGGCGCGACCAATGCCGGGCTGCTCGCCGCCAGCATCCTCGCCCTGGGCGACGAGGCGCTTGGCGAGCGCCTCAAGGCCTGGCGCGCGCGCCAGACCGAGGCGGTGGCGGAGCGGCCGCGGGACTGATGCACATCGCCCTCGCCCGTTCGTGTCGAGCCCTTCGTCTGCCCGCAGGGCGGGCGCTCAGGATAAACTTCGGCCGAAGGTCGAAGTCGAGACACCCCGCGCAATGCATCTCGACTTCGCTCGATGCGAACGGAAACGATGCCACATGCTGAAGCCGGGCGGCACCATCGGCATCCTCGGCGGCGGCCAGCTCGGCCGCATGCTGGCGATGAGCGCGGCCCAGCTCGGCTACCGCTGCATCGGCTATGCCCCCGAGGGCGACATCGTCGCCGACCAGGTTTCCAACGACTTCTTCGCCAACAAATGGGACCACACCGCCGCGCTCGCCGCATTTGCCGCGCAGTGCGATGTCGTGACCTGGGAGTTCGAGAACGTTCCGCTCGGCGCGGTCGACGCGGTTGCGGGTTCTGGCCCGACCGACCGCCTGTTCCCGCCGCGCCGCGCGCTCGAAGTGGCGCAGGACCGCCTCATCGAGAAGCGCTTCGTCGAGGAGCTGGGCGGCAGGACCGCGCCCTATCTTCCGGTCGATTCGCGCGCCGACCTCGAAGCCGCGGCGCAGCGCATTGGTACGCCCGGCATCCTCAAAACCCGGCGCGAGGGCTATGACGGCAAGGGCCAGTGGCGGATCGCCTCCGAACGCGATCTGGAAGCGCTGCCAGCCATCGCCCAGCCCGCGATCTACGAAGGACTGGTGCGCTTCGAGGCCGAATTCTCGGTGATCCTGGTGCGCGGCCGCGACGGCGAGGTGCGGTTCTGGGACAGCCCGCGCAACGAGCACAGGGACGGCATCCTCGGCCGCTCGCTGGTGCCCGCCGGCGAGCGGATCGAGAGCCAGGTCGAGGCCGCGCGCGAGCTGGCGGGCAAGGTCGCCGACAAGCTCGGCTATGTCGGTGTGCTGACGCTCGAGTTCTTCGCGACGAGCGACGGCCCGGTGGTCAACGAAATGGCCCCCCGGGTCCACAATTCGGGCCACTGGACCATCGAGGGCGCGGCGACGAGCCAGTTCGAGAACCACATCCGCGCCGTCGCCGGCCTGCCGCTGGGCGACACGCGCACGGTGGCGCGCGCGGTCGAGATGACCAATCTGATCGGCGGGGACGTGGCGCAGGTGCTGGGTCTTCTCGGCGAGCCGGACACGCACCTCCATCTCTACGGCAAGAAGCAGGCGCGCGCGGGGCGCAAGATGGGTCATGTGACCCGGCTGACACGCTGATGGCGCTGACCGCGATCTACGCCCGCGCCGCCAACGGCGTGATCGGCAAGGACGGCGCGCTCCCGTGGCATATCCCGGCGGACCTCAGGCGCTTCAAGGCGCTCACGCTCGGCAAGCCGATGATCATGGGCCGCAGGACCTTCGATAGCTTCGGCAAGCCCCTGCCGGGACGGCGGCATATCGTGTTGACCCGCGACAAGCAGTGGCGGGCAGAGGGAGCGGAGGTGGCGCACGCCCCGGACGAGGCGCTGGCGCTGGCCGGCGCGGACGCCTCGCTGGTGGGCGGCGCAGAAATCTACCGGCTGCTGCTGCCGCGCTGCGACCGGATCGAGCTGACCGAGGTTCACGCCGAGTTCTCCGGCGACACGGTCATGGCGCCGCTCGGCCCCGAGTGGCGCGAGGTCGCGCGCGAGGAGCATCCGGCCGCGGGGGGCCGCCCCGGCTTCGCCTTCGTGACGCTGGAACGCGCCCCATGAGGTGGCTCGACCACCGCGAGCCGATGCCCGTCTCGCTGCGCGGCGCGGTGATCGCGCTGGGCAATTTCGACGGTTTCCACCTCGGCCACCAGGCGGTCGCGCGCGAGGCGATCGAGTGGGCCCGCGCCGAAGGGCGGCCGAGCGTGATCGCCACCTTCGATCCGCATCCGGTGCGCTTCTTCAAGCCTGGCCTGCCGCCGTTCCGGCTGACCACGCTCGAACAGCGTCAGGAGCACTATCTGAACGCCGGGGCGACCGCGATGCTGGTGTTCCACTTCGACGGCGAGCTCGCCGGGACCAGCGCCGGGGATTTCGTGAAGGTGCTGCTCGCCGAGCATTTGGGCGTCGCGGGGGTGGTGACGGGGGAGGACTTCACCTTCGGCAGGGGCCGCGCGGGGAACCGCGCCATGTTGGAAGCGATCGGCCGCGAGGTTGGCATCGAAAGCCGCATGGTCGCGCCGGTGCTCGACAAGGGCGAACCCGTCAGCTCCAGCCGCATCCGCGACGCGCTGCGGGCGGGCGATCCGCGAGAGGCGGCGCGCCTCCTCACCCGCCCCTTCGCGATCCGCGGCGTGGTCGAGCACGGCGACAAGCGCGGCCGCGCGATCGGCTATCCCACGGCCAATCTCGCGATCGAGAACTATCTGCGTCCGCGCTACGGCATCTACGCCGTCACCGGCCGCGTGCTCGCCAGCGGTGAGGAGCTGCGCGGCGCCGCCAATCTCGGCACCCGCCCGCAGTTCGATCCCCCCAAGGAGCTGCTCGAGCCGCATTTCTTCGGTTTCGACGGCGATCTCTACGGCCAGGAGATCGAGGTCGCCTTCCACCATTTCCTGCGCCCGGAGGGCAAGTTCGACGGGCTCGAGGCGCTGGTTGCCCAGATGGACAAGGATTGCGCCGAAGCGCGACGGCTTCTAGGGCCACCGCCTGCCTGAAACCTGCCCGTTCGTCTCGAGCGGAGGTTCGAGCGCAGCCGAGAACCGCAGTCGAGAGACCCGCGCGCGTGTCTCGACTTCGCTCGACACGAACGGATAGATTTGCGCCCGATGGCTGAACGCGATTACCGAGACACCGTCTTCCTGCCGAAGACCGATTTTCCCATGAAGGCCGGGCTCCCGCAGAAGGAGCCGGTGATCGCCGCGCGCTGGGCCGAGGAGAAGCTCTACGAGCAACTCCGCGAGGCGCGCCGGGGCCGCGAGAAGTTCATCTTCCACGACGGCCCGCCCTACGCCAATGGCGACATGCACATCGGCCACGCGCTCAACCACACGCTCAAGGACATGGTCTGCCGGACGCACAACGCGATTGGGTGCGACGCGCCCTATGTGCCCGGCTGGGACTGCCACGGCCTGCCGATCGAGTGGAAGGTCGAGGAGCAGTACCGCAAGGCGAAGAAGTCGAAGAACGACGTCCCGCCGAAGGAATTCCGCGCCGAATGCCGCGCCTATGCCGCGCACTGGGTGGGCGTGCAGCGCGAGCAATTGAAGCGCCTCGGCGTGCTGGCCGACTGGGACAATCCCTACCTAACCATGGACTTCCAGGCCGAGGCCACCATCGTCGCCGAGCTGATGAAGTTCGCCGAAGCCGGCAACCTCTACCGCGGCTCCAAGCCGGTGATGTGGAGCCCGATCGAGGAAACCGCCCTCGCCGAGGCAGAGGTGGAATACGAGTACATCACCTCGACCCAGATCGACGTGGCGTTCGAGATCGTCGAGAGCCCGATCCCCGAGCTGGTCGGCGCGCATGCGGTGGTGTGGACCACCACACCGTGGACGATCCCGGTCAACCAGGCGATCGCCTATGGGCCGGAGGTTGAGTATGTCGCGCTCAAAGCAACGACAGTGCACCTACGCGACGGTCCGAGCCGGAATCTCGATCACACTTTTCTGATTGCCAGTGCCCTGTTTGACCAGTTCATGTCCCGACAACGGGATTATGCCCAGCGCGATGAGAACTCGGACGCGATAAGCGCGGCCAAGGAAGTCTGGCGCGGAAAAGGCTCCGACCTCGCCGGCACCCTCGCCCGCCACCCCATCTACAACATCCTCAAATCCCGTCACCCCGGCCCCCGAGCCGGGGTCCCGCTTTCTTCGAGCGCGGCGCTGGAAGGGAGCGGGACCCCGGATCAAGTCCGGGGTGACGATGAGAGAGAGGATGCGGCTCGGGAGCGGGCGCTGGAGTTCTACGCCAAGCCGCGCCCCTTCCTGCCGGGCGAGTTCGTCACCACCGACAGCGGCACCGGGCTCGTCCACATGTCGCCCGACCATGGCGAGGACGATTTCGAGCTTTGCAAGGCCCATGGGCTCGAGCCCGCCTTCGCGGTGATGGCCGACGGGCGCTACCGCGACGACTGGCCGTGGCTGGGCGGCGGCGACGAGCGGCGGCGCAGCGTCATCAACCCCGGCTTCAACGCCCCCGACGGGCCGATCTGTTCGGATTTGCGCGAGGCGGGCGCGTTGCTCGCCGCCAGCGCGGACTACAAGCACAGCTATCCGCATTCGTGGCGCAGCAAGGCCAAGGTCATCTATCGCTGCACCCCGCAGTGGTTCGTGCCGATGGACCGGGATTTGGGTCAGGGTGTCTCGACTTCGCTCGACACGAACGGGATCGGGGAGGGAGAAGAACCCCAGCCGTTCGCATCGAGCGAAGTCGAGATGCCGCGTGGGACTTTGCGGGAGATCGCCCTCGCCGCAATCGCCGCCACCCGCTTCGTGCCCGAGAAGGGCCGCAACCGGCTCGCCAGCATGGTCGAGGGGCGGCCCGACTGGGTATTGAGCCGCCAGCGCGCCTGGGGCGTGCCGATCACGCTGTTCGTGAAGCGCGGGACCGGCGACTATCTCCAGGACCCGGCGGTCAATGCGCGCGTGGTTGCGGCGGTGCGCGAGGAGGGCGTCGATGCCTGGGACGAGAGCCGCAAATCCGAGTTCCTCGGCTCCGACTACGATCCCGACCAGTACGAGATGGTCACCGACATCCTCGACGTCTGGTTCGATTCCGGATCGACCCACGCCTTCGTGCTCGAAAGCGGGCGCTGGCCCGATCTGCGCTGGCCCGCCGATCTCTATCTCGAAGGCTCGGACCAGCACCGCGGCTGGTTCCAGTCCTCGCTGCTCGAAAGCTGCGCCACCCGCGGCCGCGCGCCGTTCGACACGCTGCTGACGCACGGCTTCACCATGGCCGCCGACGGGCGCAAGATGTCGAAATCGCTCGGCAACACCGTCGATCCGCTCAAGGTGATGGAGACCTATGGCGCGGACATCGTCCGGCTGTGGGCGCTCAGCGTCGATTTCACCGAGGATCACCGCATCGGCGAGGAAATCCTCAAGGGCGTCGCCGACCAGTACCGGAAATTGCGCAACACCTTCCGCTATTTGCTCGGCGCGCTCGACGGGTTCGATGGCGCGCGCGAGGGGATGGCGCCGGCGGACATGCCGGCCCTCGAGCGCTATATGCTCCTGCTGCTCGAGCGTCTGGAAACCACGCTGAGGGAGGCCGTCCATGGCTTCGATTTCAACGCCTATACCCGCGCGCTGATCGACTTCTGCAACGACGATCTCAGCGCGTTCTTCTTCGATATCCGCAAGGACCGGCTCTATTGCGACGCGCCGGACAGCCCCGAGCGGCGCGCCTATCGCGCGACGCTGGATATCCTGTTCCACGCGCTCGTGCGTTACGCCGCACCTGTCCTCGTGTTCACCGCCGAAGAGGTCTGGGGAAGCCGGTTTCCCGATGGCGGCAGCGTTCATCTGCTGGAATGGCCGAATATCGAGATCGCGGCCGATGGCCGGGCGGACACCCGCGCCTGGGAGCAATTGCGAAGCCTGCGCGAAACGGTGACCGAAGCGATCGAACCGCTTCGCCGCGACAAGGTGGTGCGCTCGAGCCTCGAAGCCAGCGTCACGGTGCGCGCCGAGGCGGTGCCCGAGGGCTTTTCCGACGCCGATCTCGCCGAACTGTTCATCACCGCGTCAGTCACGCGTGGCGATAGCGCCGAGGTGACCGTGACCCCCACCGCCGACCACAAATGCGGCCGCTGCTGGCGCCTGCTGCCGGAGGTTTCGGAGGACGGCGCGCTGTGCCGCCGCTGCGACGATGTGGTCGCGCGAATGGACGCGGTGGCATGAGCCCTCGCTGGATCGGCGCCGGGATCGCCTTCGCCCTGTTCGGCCTCGACCAGCTCGCCAAGTGGTGGGTGACCGGCCCGCTCGGCATCGACCGGATCGGCGACGTCATGGAGATCGCGCCGATCTTCGCGTTGCGTTTCACGCAGAACTTCGGCGTCTCGATGGGCATGCTCCAGGCGAGCAGCGACACCATGCGCTGGGCGCTGGTGGCGCTGACGGGGCTGATCGCGCTGGTCGTGACCGTGTGGATGATGCGCGAGCACAAGCTCGGCGAGATCGTGCCGCTCGCCCTGATCCTGGGCGGCGCGCTCGGCAACATCCGCGACCGCGTCCAGCTCGGCTATGTGGTCGACTATGCCGACCTGCACTTCGGCGACTTCCGGCCCTTCTTCATCTTCAACCTGGCCGACGCCGCGATCTCGATCGGTGTCGCCATAATGCTTGCGCGCGCCCTGCTGGTGCGCGACAAGCCCGACCGACCAAAGGACGGGGCCCCCGGTGGTTCCGCGGAGACGACACCATGACCAAGACGATAACCCTCGCTCTCGCCGGCGCGGCGCTGCTGCTGACCAGCGGCTGCGCCAGCGGCGGGCTGTTCAATCGCGACCGGCCCGACGAATTCGCCGTCCAGCGCCAGGCGCCGCTGGTGGTTCCGCCCGATTTCAACCTCGTGCCCCCCGCCCCCGGCGCGCCGCGCCCGGCCGAGGGCACCGCCGCGCAGCAGGCGATGGAAGCGCTGTTCGGCGGCCCGGCGGCGCGCAGCGGCGTCGAAACCAGCGCGCTCGACCGTGCCGGACGCGCCGAGCCGGGGATCCGCTCGGCGGTCGGCGACGCCGCCACCAACACCGTCGCCAAGGGCACGGTGACGCGCGACATCGTGGCCGCCCCCGAAGGCGCGGGCGGCGCGGCGCAGGCGGTTATTCCTTCGGCATAACCGTCTCTTGTTTTCCGCACGGCCTCCGGCGTGCGAAATCCTCGCGCCTACGGCGCGTAGTTTATCCAGAGCGGCTGCTGCAAGCAGCCGGCCGAAGGGGGCGCGCGTTCGCGCTTGCGGGCTGCGTCGCAGCCCGAGGTCCCCTTATTCCGGGTCGGATTCCGCGGTCAGGAAGCTGCGCCCCGGCTGCATCGTGAAGCTGGGGTCGAACTCGCGATAATCGCAGGTCAGCTCCTCGCCCGCGGCGATGTCGCGGGTGGCGTAGCCGACCTCGGGGCGCGTGAAGTCGGTGTTGGGGCACGGGCTGTGGTTCATGAAGCGGCCGTTGTCGAATTCGAGCACGGTGAGATGCGGCTCGCTCATATGGGGATAGCCATAGCGCTCGATGAAGCTCCGCTGCAGTTCGGGGAGGCGCGCCAACTGTTCGCGGGTGAGCAACAGATCGAGGTCGTCCGACAGCTCCCAGATCGCGGTTCCGACCTTGATCGCCGACGTCGCGAAGATGCCCACGCCTTCGATTTCGGAGGGTGCGACATAGGTGGGGACAATCATCATGCGCGGGCATCCGATGCGCGGGAATGCGGGCATCACGCCGCCCCCGCGGGATGGCGGGGACCGGCTCAATCGAGCGCGCGCCGGACCTTAAGGCAATCGACAAACAGCAACCCGGGCCGCCGCACACCGCACGCCTAGGGCGTTCTGTCCAATTCCGTCGCTTGTTCGGACTGCTGCGAAACCAGAAGCTTGTCGATCCGGCGTCCGTCGAGATCGAGGACTTCGAAGCGCCAGCCGTCATAGTCGAAGTGCTCGCCTTCGGCGGGCAGCTTCTTGAACACCGATAGCGCGAAGCCCGCGGCGGTCGCGAATTCGCGGTCGGCCTCGTAATCGATGCCGATCCGGTCCGACAGCGCGTCGGCGGAAAGGCTGCCGGACACCAGCAACGAACCGTCCTCGCGCTCGACCACGCCCGGCGCGTCGCCGTGCTCCTGGTCGCTGGAGAAATTGCCGACCAGCGCGGTCAGCAGATCGACCGGGGTCACGATGCCGTCGAGATGCCCGTATTCGTCGTGCACCATCGCCATCGGCACCTCGGCCTGCTGAAGCACGCGCAAGGCATCGACCGCGTCGAGCTGGTCGGGCACGACCTCGGGCTTGCGCATCAGCGCGGCGAGGTCGGGCGCATTGCCCGCCGCCAGCACCGCATAAACCTCGCGTGCCTTGACCACGCCGACGATCCTGTCGGGGGACCCCTCCGCCACGGGCAGGAGCGAATGCGAGCTGGCGTCGAGCGCCGCGCGGATTCCCGCGGTGTCGGCATCGGCGTCCACCCAGTCTAGCTGGTTGCGGGGGGTCATCATCTCGCGCACCGGCCGCTGCGCGAGCCGCACCACGCCCGCGAGCATCTGATGCTGCTCGCGCTCGATGACGCCCGAGCGCGTGGCCTCGGCGAACAGCATGTGCAGCTCCTCGGCGGTGACCGCGCCGTGCCCGGTGGGTCTGATGCCGAGCAGCCCGATGATCAGCCCCGAAGACACGTCGAGCAACCAGACCAGCGGCTTGGCCACCCGGGCGAGGATCGCCATCGGGCGCGCCATCACGATCGCCACCGGCACCGCGATCTTGAGCGCCACCTGTTTGGGAACCAGTTCGCCGACCACGAGGCTGAAATAGGTCGTCAGCGCGATGACCACCGCGAAACCGGTCTCGTCCGCATATACGGGGGGCAGGCCGAGAGCCACGAGCCGCTCGCCGACCGGGCCGCCCAGGCTTGCGCCCGAATAGGCGCCGGCGACGATCCCGATCAGCGTGATGCCGATCTGCACCGTCGACAGAAACTTGCCCGGGTCGGCCGCCAGCTCGAGCGCGACCCGCGCGCCGGCGCTGCCCTTGTCCGCCGCGGTGCGGAGGCGCGCGGTGCGTGCGGACACGATCGCCAGCTCGCTCAGCGCGAAGACGCCGTTGAGCAGGATCAAGCCGGCGATGATGACGAGATCGGTCCAGGGGAAGGGCGTCACGATGCGGATCGCCTAGCACAAAAGACCGGCCGCGCCAGCCGCGGCGGCACATCCGCCGGAACATATCGCGCGATCGGAGAGTTGGCAGGAAATTGGACGCTGGGGTGGAGGCGCCGCGAAGTCAACGGCGCCTTGCCGGCGCAACCGCCCATACGAAGGATCCTGCCTATGAAAACTCCGCGCATCGTCGTGGCCACCCTGGCCTCGGTCTCGCTTTTGGCGGTCAGCGCCTGCGTGACCGACCCGAATACCGGCGAACGGAAGGTCTCGCGCACCGCGGTCG
>Ga0307492_10000930_pt1 | contig 12269 bp, 8 predicted proteins | sample SI3LmetaG_FD_202365 | JGI IMG/M metagenome (GOLD analysis project Ga0307492, IMG submission 202365) | Sea-ice brine microbial communities from Beaufort Sea near Barrow, Alaska, United States - SI3L | ecosystem: Environmental > Aquatic > Marine > Coastal | place: USA: Alaska | collected 2017-05-06
CTTTATAGCGTAACCAACACATTCATGGACGAGCCACGATTTTTTCAATTCAGCCAGTCCCCATTGGATTGTCAGAACCTGAAGGCTGGACTGACGAAGGAAATCCAGCCTTCAGGTTTAAATAATTGCATTGGTTTTGTTTAGATCGGATATATGAGTTCCTTAACCCAGCTTACTGCTTAGCGACATGCCAGTACCGTAACAATGCTTTGAGTTTATTCCAGTTCAAGCCATACTCGGTGGATGTGCTTAAACAGTATCTGATTACTATGTCTAAATTAAACCAACCACCAGTAGATGCCGAGCAACGTCGCTCTGAAACACCCATCATCTGCTATGGCGTAGACAAGCTGCCTGCCTATGATCAAGCTTTATACGAGCGGGCTCGCTCGTCGATGGAAAAATATGATGAGATCATCGTGGCTCCACGAGACGCATCTACTTTCACAGTGCCTGCGGGGCACTTCTTTCGCATCGTCAGTATTGAAGGCTCACAGGTCGGTGACCTTAACTTATGGAATGCGAATAATTTATCCGAACGTTTTTTCAGCGGCAAGACCAGACAACTGCACGCTAGCCACGTCAGCACAGGGGATAGGCTTTGGAGCAACTTACCTAATCTTCGTCCACTCGCAACGATTACCCACGATACATTAGACTGGTATGGCTGGGATAAGGATGGTGCAGGTGTTCACGACGTGATTGGCACTCGGTGTGATCCTTACACCAATTTATTACTCAACGGTGTTGACTACCACCATTGCTGCCACTCTAATTTGACACGCGCTCTGGCATCGACAAAAAACATCAGCCTGGATGAAGCCGAGACTCATGTCCACGACGTTCTAAATGTCTTTATGTGTACTGGTTTTACGCTTGATACTCACCAGTATTTCATGAAAGCGAGCCCGGTTCGCCCAGGCGACTTTATCGAATTTTTTGCCGAGATTGATTTGATTGGCGCACTATCCACCTGCCCTGGTGGCAACTGTGGCAGCAGCCATTCGGATGACAGCACAGCTTGCTACCCATTATTAGTAGAGATTTATAAAGCCGATGAATCGACATTGACTGACTGGCAATCGCCTGAGCCTAGCGATTATTCTCGAACACATGGATTATAGTTAAATCGAACTTATCTGCTTTTCAAATAAACGAGCCGAGCTAAAGGGTGCTTGAAAAAGTAACCCATTAGCCCGGTCATAATCTACTTTTCAAACTCTATCAAGGCATCCTGCATCCACAACAGTAGATAGTCAGAAAAACTACGACGGATAATCAATTCAAATCCTGACTCATCCAGTAAGGGCGCTATCAGCGCCCCAGATTTTGCAAGCCTGGTTTGTGCACATTGACCCGCTTTAAATACGCTGGGATGTAAGTCTAACGGACAGTCTCTAGCGATTAGATTAGCAGCATTGTCACCCGTAATATTTAAAAGGGTGAAACCACTGCTATTATCAACCACGGAAGAAAAGACGTCACCTAATGCCAAGTGCAATTCAGCTTGAAGCTTTGCTTGCTGCTCGGTCGGCGTTATTACTAACCATTCGTCTGGCCCTAGCCAATAGATTTTATAATCACCGGATACGACAACAGTATTCGCTTCGATTGGCAACGAACAACTAAGCACTTTTTTAACCGCTGCGAGGAAGTCTGCATTTTCAGACTTGCCACGAAGATTCAAGAATCCCTGAAAAGCGATCTCTCGTATTGAGGGTTGATTGGCCTTTGCTTCGGTCAACTTAATTTGCACGATGGGACTTTGTTGCTGGAATAAATCAGACATTAGATTTAGCTCCTTCTTTATCGTAAAACAATGGCTGGGTAATGGTGGCTTTGAGGATCCGTCCATCGGACAGAGGTGCATAAACAGTTTCACCCATTCGGTGATGCCCATTTTTCACAAGCGCCATCGCGATTGAGTGACCACAACAAGCACTGTAATAACTAGAGCTGACATGACCTACCATCGGCACTGGCGTCGCTGCACCAGGATCGTTGACTAGTTGAGCACCTTCAGGCAAAACACTGTCGGGCTGTTCGGTCAATAAGCCAACCAATTGCTTTCGATCGGTACGCACGGTGTCTGGCCGCGTTAACGATCGTTTGCCAATAAAGTCAGCTTTGGTTTTGGACACAGCCCAATTCATTCCCAAATCTTGAACTGTCACCGAACCGTCGGTGTCCTGACCGACAATCACGTAACCCTTTTCAGCGCGTAATACATGCATCGTCTCTGTACCATATGGTGTGATGCCATATTGTTCGCCAGCGTCCATGAGCTTTTCCCACATGAAACGTCCGTAGTTAGCGGGTACGTTGACTTCATAGGCCAATTCACCTGAGAAGCTGATGCGATTAACACGACATTCCAGCTCGCCTATTTTACCGGTGCGTGATGCCATAAACGGAAAAGCTTCGGCACTAAAGTCAATACCATCGCAAATGGCGGAAATCACTTTTCGGCTATTTGGACCAACAACAGCGGCGGTGGCCCAGTGATCAGTGACCGATGTGAGGAACACTTCCATCTCGGGCCATTCAGTTTGCAGCCAACGCTCCATCCAACCCAGTACGCCTGCGGCACCACCGGTTGTGGTATGCATATAAAAATGATCTTCAGCCAAACGGATGGTGACGCCATCGTCCATTACCATGCCATCTTCGCCCAGCATGAAACCGTAGCGGGCCATTCCAACCGGCAGCTTCATCCAGTTGTTGGCGTACATCATTTCGAGGAATTGAGCCGAATCTTTACCTTTAACTTCGATCTTGCCAAGGGTTGAGGCGTCTAAGATTCCAACACTCTTACGTGTTGCTAAACATTCCCGATTGACGGCATCATGAATGCTTTCGCCTTCTTTAGGATAATACCAGGGACGCTTCCACTGGCCGACATTTTCGAACTCGGCACCGTGCTCTTCATGCCAACCATGCATGGCAGTTTTGCGTGCCGGATCAAATAACTGATGACCCAAATTCTGACCCGCCATTGAACCAAAAGTCACCGGCGTGTAATTAGGTCGATAAGTCGTTGTACCTGTTTCCGCAATCGTTTGGTTCAGGGTTTTAGCTAAAATCCCCATACCATTGATATTGCCAGTTTTACCCTGGTCAGTACCAAAGCCCATCGCGGTATAACGTTTGACGTGTTCGACCGAATGAAATCCTTCACGGGCGGCTAGTTCGATATCCGAAGAACCCACATCATTTTGCAAATCGATGAATGCCTTAGGTTCTCGCCCCTTCTTTTTATCTGAAGGTACTAACCATAGCGCCATAATAGGGTCGCTATCGATTGCGTCGGACTGCGGTGCTGTCATGTTGGCGTCAAAACCACAAGCTTTAGCCGCCTCATTGCCCGCATTGACAGCTTCGATTAGTGAGGTTGTTAAGTCAAGCGTGCCATTGGCTGCACCGACTGACGCTTGCTGCTGGACTGGTTCGCCAGGCATAAACATCGCAGCCTCTTCATTCCAAACCGCTTTTGCACCTGACTGAGAGCTTAAGTGCACAACTGGGCTCCAACCGCCAGATACCGCAAGCAGGTCGCAACTCAGTGTTTTACTTTGGCCGCTGACAGACTGTCCATCACTAGATAAGCTCATTACCCGAACCGACTGAATTCGCTTACTACCCGAGGTATCGACCACAGCACTACTATTCATCACTTCAATGCCAGCACTACGAACACTATTTGCCAATTCGCTTGATGACTGACTGCGCGCATCAACCACTGCAACCACCTGAGCACCCGCGGCCTTCAGATCCAGTGCAGTTTGATAAGCACTATCGTTGTTAGTGAATATGACGGTTCTCTCGCCTGGCTTTACCGCGTAACGATTGACATAAGTCGAAACAGACGACGCTAACATGATGCCGGGGCGATCATTGTTAGAATGCACCAAAGGTCGCTCCATTGCGCCAGTCGCCAATACCACCTGATGAGCCCGAATTTGCCATAGCTTTTCACGACCACCTTTGCGCTTATTGAGCGACAGGTGATCCGTTAAACGCTGATTTACAGTGAGAAAATTGTAATCGTGATAACCATAAGCAGTACTTCGCGGTAACAACATTACCTCAGGCATTGCCTGTAATTCGGCAACAGCGGCTTTGATCCAGTCACTCACTGGCTGACCATCTATTTTGTCGTGGCTTGATAGCGCCATGCCACCAAATTCAGATTGCTCATCAACCAATATAACTCGTGCTCCGGCTCGGCCTGCGGCTAATGCGGCGGTTAATCCGGCAACACCGCCACCTGCAACAAGTACATCACAGTGACGATGACTATGCTCGTAACGATCAGGATCATTTTCTTCGGGTGATTTACCTAGGCCACTCGCCTTGCGGATGATGTGCTCGTATTTCATCCACATGGATTTTGGCCACATGAATGTTTTGTAGTAGAAGCCCGCTGGCATCATGCGGCTGACTTTACTATTGATCGATAGCAAGTCGTAATCAAGGCTCGGCCAACAATTGACACTGCTCGCATCGAGATCATCATATAATTCAACTTGTGTGGCTCGAGCATTTGGTATTGTTTTAGCGCCTTTCTCGAGCTGAAAAATTGCATTCGGCTCTTCGGCACCGGCACTTAAAATACCGCGTGGTCGATGGTACTTCCAGCTACGCCCAACCATGTGGATGCCATTGGCAAGCAATGCCGATGCTAGCGTATCACCCGCCTGTCCAGTATAAATTTTGCCATTAAAACTAAATTTGAGCTGGTTATCACGATCAATTCGACCACCGTGCGCTATACGAAATGACTGACTCATGTCTCATCTCCTGCAGGGCCTTGCTCGCCGATTTTGTAAGAACCGCTTATTTTGTAACTGACCGTATTACGCTCAACATTAAAATAACGCCGACAACCCGCGGCATGATTCCACTGTTCTCGATGCAAACCTTTGGTGTTTTTTCGCAAGAACAGATAGTTAGCCCATTCTTCATCAGTCAGATTTTGGGATTCTAGCGGACGCGCAATATGCGCTTCACCCGCATAAGAAAACTCAGATTCATCGCGCTCGCCGCACCATGGACATTCAATTAGTAACATTGCAAAATCTCCTAATGAGCAACGCCAGCAGCGCCGTGTTCGTCTATTAAAAAGCCAGAGCTGAAACGATCCAGACCAAAGGCTGCATTCAGTTCGTGAGGTGTGCCCGTAGCCACATTGTGCGCAAATACCCAACCTGAGCCTGGGGTCGCTTTAAATCCACCCGTGCCCCAACCACAGTTAAAGTACAGACCTTTGACGGGTGTATTACCGATAATTGGACAGGCATCAGGGGTGGTATCAACGATGCCGCCCCATTGCCTATTCATTCGGACACGGCTAAAGATTGGGAACATTTCAATGATAGCTGCAACGGTATGCTCAATATTCGAGAAGCTACCGCGCTGACCATAACCAGTATAACTATCGATACCTGCACCGATCACCAGGTCACCTTTATCAGACTGACTGACATAACCATGCACTGCGTTCGACATAACAACGGTATCGAGTACTGGCTTGATTGGCTCCGATACCAGGGCTTGCAGTGGATGACTTTCGATAGGCATACGAAAACCCGCCATATCAGCTAAAATCGAACAATGACCGGCGACAACGACTCCGACTTTCTTGGCCGATATCGCTCCTTTACTTGTTTCAACGCCGGTGACTTCGCCATTTTCCTGACGAATTGCAGTCACTTCACAGTTTTGAATAATATCGACGCCAAGTTGATCCGCGCCCCGAGCAAAGCCCCAGGCAACCGCATCGTGGCGGGCAACACCCGCACGTGGCTGGAATGAAGCTCCCAACACAGGATATCGACAGCCGGCATCAACATTTAGAGCTGGAATAGCACGTTTAATTTCTTCCGGACCGACCACATAACCGTCGATGCCATTGAGCCGATTGGCATTAACACGACGTTCGATGTCTCTCATGTCCTGTAAATTGTGACCCAGATTATAAACACCACGCTGGCTGAACATAACGTTGTAGTTCAAGTCCTGGCTTAGACCTTCCCATAGCTTCATAGCTTTTTCGTAAAGGTGTGCAGACTCATCCCACAGGTAGTTTGATCGGACGATTGTGGTGTTACGACCCGTGTTACCACCGCCTATCCAGCCCTTTTCAAGCACTGCAATGTTTTTAATGCCATGTTCTTTTGCGAGATAATAAGCGGTAGCAAGACCATGCCCACCGCCACCAACGATGATCACATCGTATTGTTTTTTAGGCTCAGGGCTACGCCAAACCTTCTCCCAATTCTGGTGGAAGCTCATCGCGTTTCGCGCTAACGAAAATATCGAGTATTTACTCATAGTCCTTACTCATAGTTCTTAGTGATAATGTAGGCAGCCAATATCGACAGTGGTATCTGGTTTTGCGCGATTATATTCCTAGTCGGTCATTCAAAATAATACAGATTTCTTCATCCAACATCACAAAAAGTGATAGCATTCACCTATGTTACAGTTCAAACAAATTCAGGCATTCCATACTATTATGGATACTGGCACCGTCACTCAGGCAGCTAAGAGACTTGGAATTTCGCAGCCAGGCGTGAGTAACTTAATCAGCAGCCTCGAACATGAGCTTGGTTTTGCTCTCTTCACGCGGATCAGTGGTCGACTCCAACCAACAGCCGAAGCCCATCACTTAATGGGCTCGACCGCTACCGTCATATCAAGTTTTGAAAAGCTAAACCGTAAAGCTAGAGCTATCCGAAGCCAAGATGCGGGTAAATTAGATATTTCGGCTCTGCCTGAATTATCAATGGTTTTCCTACCCGATGAAATTCATAATTTTATTCAGGATAAGAAAGACATCAGCATCTCTTTTCAGACCCGCTCTTCTATCATGACCCAGGAAATGGTATCTGGCCATCTGGCGGAAATCGGCGTTGCAGAGGCACCCATCGGGCATGACAACCTTGCGGGTGAAATATTCTCTTATGAGTGCCTCTGTATTTTGCCTGAAGATCATCCTCTCGCAAAAAAAACCATCATTACCCCAGAGGACTTAGACGGCGAGCCTCTTGTCACTCTCGGATCAGAACATATGACTTATCACCGGTTGAGAGAAATATTTGGCGCAAAAAATTGCGTGTGGAATAGTCGCTGTCAAACCAGGTTATTTCACACCGCGCTGAGATTTGTTCAAAGCGGACTAGGCATTGGTCTTGTTGACCCGTTCACTATTTCTTCACAGTCGATGGGTAATGTAATAGCCAGAAAATTTGAACCTATTGTTACTTTTGATCTTGCTATTATTTGGGCGACAGATAAGCCAGTTTCGATCGTCGGCCAATCGTTTATTAGCTGTTTAAAAACTCGAATGCTGGAAGCAAAACAACAATTTAGCGACTCTCAGTTTCTATAGACACTGCAGATAGGTATAAAGGCGAATAAGTAAAAAGGCCCACTAGTGTCATTATCCACTAGCAGGCCTTCATTCCTAGATAAACGGCCTATTGCATGGCCGTTTATTGATTTGCGTTTTTACTTTGCTCGTTAAACTTATAATGCGGCGTCCAACTCAGGCACTGCCTCAAACAAGTCGGCAACCAACCCGTAATCTGCCACCTGAAAAATTGGCGCTTCGCTGTCATTATTAATCGCGACAATCACCTTACTTTCTTTCATGCCCGCCAAATGCTGTATAGCACCGGAGATTCCCACCGCGATGTAGAGATCAGGGGCGATAACTTTACCAGTCTGGCCCACCTGGAGTTCATTCGCTACGAATCCAGAGTCGACTGCTGCACGAGATGCGCCAACCGCGGCACCAAGCTTGTCGGCTATAGACTGCAACATGCTGAAATTTTCACCGTTTTGCATGCCTCGTCCACCTGAGACAACGATGTTAGCTGACGTTAATTCAACCTTATCACCACCAGAAACCGCCTGCGAGATCCAACTAGAAAGCCCAGTATCAACCCCACTATCGATGGCTTCTATTTCAGCCGAACCACCAGTTGCAGCCGCGGCTTCAAACTTGATAGTGCGCACAGTGATGACCTTAATGGCATCAGCTGACTGAACTGTCGCCAAAGCATTGCCTGCATAAATAGGACGAACAAAGGTATCAGCCGATTTGACTTCGACGATTTCTGAAATCTGCGCCACATCAAGCAAAGCTGAAGCACGTGGCATCATATTTTTGCCAAAGGTAGTTGCTGCAACTAATATATGACTATAGCTTTTCGCAACATCAACAACCAATGCAGCCAGATTTTCCGCCATGTGATGTCCAAACATAGGATTGTCGGCTACTTTAACTTTATTGATTCCCGCAATTTGCGCCGCACTATCGGCAACAGCCTGACAGCTCTCACCCGCCACTAACAAGTCGATATCACCACCAATTTGTTGTGCGGCGGTAATCGCGTTCAAGGTAGCTATAGCGATTTCATTATTATCGTGTTCAACGATTACTAAATTAGTCATGTCTAAATCACCTTTGCTTCGTTACGTAACTTATCTACCAGTTCTGCTACATTAGCGACAATAACGCCAGCAGCACGGCCTTCAGGTTCAACCACTTCAAGTGTTGTTAAGCGGTTTGCCGTATCTAACCCTAAACTATCTAATTCGATGTTTTCCATTGGCTTACGCTTGGCTTTCATGACGTCCGGTAGTTTTACATAGCGCGGATCATTAAGGCGTAAATCAACACTAATTACCGCCGGCATTTTAACCGTGATTGTTTCCAGTCCAGCATCGACTTCACGAATCGTTGTGGCTGTCTCACCGTCAAGCGTAAAGTTAGAAATAAAGGTGCTTTGAGACCAACCCAACAGGGCTGATAGCATTTGAGCGGTCTGATTAGAGTCATCGTCGATAGCCTGCTTGCCTGCCAACACAAGGCCAGCAGCTTCTTTAACTACAATAGCTTTCAATACCTTGGCAATCGCCAATGGCTCTAAAGACTCTTCAGTAACGACATTAACCGCACGATCAGCACCCATCGCCAAACCATGGCGAAGTGTTTCCGGAGTCTTACCACCACCAACAGAAACCACGATAACCTCGGTAGCCGAACCCGCTTCACGCAGACGCAACGCTTCTTCCAAAGCATTTTCGCAAAAAGGGTTCATCGTCATCTTGGCATTCGCCAGATCAACGCCCGAACCATCCGCTTTCACTCGAGCTTTGACCTGCGGGTCTAGCACGCGCTTAACACATACCAATATTTTCATTACGTTCTCAACTTTTCATTTTCAGGATCGAAGGATAATGCTTCGACTATCGTTGCTAAATATAGATCTTTCGCTTTGCTTTGTATCGTTTTTTAAACTCTAATAACAGACCTTTAATGTGCAGATCAAGCTAAGGCAGCCTCTCCATAAGCGAATAAATGCCTGACTAACCAGTCAGCTAGTTTATCCACATTTCGACAAGTATCAAGTGAAAGTACGAAGCTGTGCAAGAATGGATTCTGGTCTCTCACTCAAACCCAATAATTCCCAGATGCGACACCATTAGTCAGCCTCGCGACCTTCTCGATTAAAATGCTTGTAGAAGTCAATTTTGCCTGTTTATACTCAATTAATTATTCCGTTAGACTAACAACGAACATGCACGAGCAACGTTAGTTCTGTCGACAGGTATGCACGACGTTTCTATTGAACTATACCTTTTTTCGCACATCTCAAGCTATCGATTAACACCTAAAACGACAGCTAATAATGATTGTTTATTTTAATTATATTTTGAAGTTTAGCCGGTATCTGCCGGCCGCTATTGGAGAATAGTCATGGCACAGTTTCCAGAAAAAGCCAATGTCGTTATTATCGGGCTCGGTGGTATCGTCGGCGCCTCGATGATGCACCACCTGGTCGAAAGTGGTTGGGATGATATCGTCGGCATTGACAAGACATCAGTTCCCACCGACATCGGATCCACCTCTCACGCATCCGACTTTTGTTATGCCACCGATCACAGCAAATTCGTTTGTTATACCACGGGCTACAGCATTAATTTCTTCGACAAAATGGGCCACTACTCTCGTATTGGTGGCCTCGAAGTCGCACGCGTCGGTGACGATGACCGCATGATGGAGCTCCAGCGTAAGGTCGCTTCAGGAAAAGCCTTCGGCACCAACGTCAAAATGGTTAGCGCTGCTGAAGCCAAAGCGCTGTTCCCACTGCTTGAAGAAGACATGATCCAGGGTGCGATGTGGGACCCAGACGCGGGTCTGGTAAAGCCACGCTCGCAAACAGTCGCTGGTGTTCTGGTCGACAACGCAGTCAAAACTGGCAAGGCACAATCCTGGGCCAACACCAACGCCATCGGCCTCGATATCCAGGATGGTCGTATTGTCGGTGTTGACACAAGTCGGGGTTATATTGCCGCTAAACACGTCATCGTCTGTGCTGGACTCTGGGGTCGAACCATCGCAGAAATGGCGGGTGAAGACCTTCCCGTTATGCCCGTCGATCACCCACTCGCATTCTTTGGCCCATACACTGAGTTTGAAGGCACTGGGAAAGATATTGGCTACCCACTCATGCGCGACCAGGGTAACTCAGCCTACATGCGTGACACGGGCGACCCATCAACACCAGAAGGCGGTCAAATTGAATGGGGTTACTATGAAGAAATAGAACCTCGTCTGGTACACCCGCGTGACCTGCCTGAAAAAGGTGAAACTCATTGGTCGCCATCGCAGCGCGATTTAGAACTCGAGCAAATCATGGAGCCACTCGAACGCGCCATGGAGCTAACCCCAATTTTGGGCGAAATCGGCTACAACGAAAAGCATTCGTTTAACGGCTTGTTGCAAGTCACTACCGACGGCAACCCATCTGTAGGTGAATCGGTACTGACTCGCGGACTATGGTATGCAATCGGTGTGTGGGTTAAAGACGCCCCTGGCATCGCCAAGGTGTTGGTCGACTGGATGACCGACGGCTATGCCGAAATGGACTTCAATGGTATTGATACTGCTCGTCACTACCCGATTCAAAAAACACCGACTTATATTCACGATCGTTGTTATGAATCTGCATTCAAAATCTATAATCCTGCTGTTCATAATCGTGAACCTTATACTAAAGGCCGGGGTCTGCGACGCAGCCCGTTCTGGTCTCGCGAGCAAGAGCTAGGTGGTTACTTCATGGAGTTAGCGGGCTGGGAACGCGCCCACGGTTACGCCGCAAACGAACACTTGCTAGAAAAGTATGGCGACCGAGCACCTATACGCGAGCACGAATGGGACAACCGTCACTTCTGTCGAGTCTCCAATGCGGAGCATCTTGAGATGTCAGAAAACGTTGGCATGATCAACCTGTCGCACTTCGCTGTGTACGATATTATTGGCCCAGACGCCGAGACCCTGATGGAATTTGCCTGCACTGCAAAAGTTGGTGGTGACACTGCCATTGGTAAAGGAGTTTACACTCACTTCCTCGATAAACGAGGCGGAGTGCGCTCTGACCTTACGGTCATTCGACACGCGAAAGATCGTTATAGATTGATCGACGGTGCCGATGCGGGTCATCGCGACTATATTTGGCTCAAGCGTATGGCAGAAGACAATAACTGGCATGTCTACATTGATGATCGCTCAGATCAAATGGCTTGTCTCGGTGTCTGGGGGCCGAACGCGCGTAAGCTCATCAAGGCTGTCGCTGACGACCCAGCCGCCTGGGACGACGATCGCTTCCCATTTGCGGCCACTCGAAAGTTGTCATTAAAAGGTATTCCGGTAGAGGCTTTCCGTATCTCTTATGTCGGTGAGCAAGGCTGGGAGTTGCACGTACCATTTAGCTACGGCCTATCACTATGGGACTTAATCTTTGAACAAGGCGCCTGCCCGGTTGGAATCGAAACCTATGCCAATAGCCGTCGTATGGAAAAAAGTCTGCGCCTACAAAATGCCGACCTGTTAACAGAATACAACTTGTACGAAGCCGGACTGTCTCGCCCAGTGGTTAAACAGGCTGACTTCCACGGCAAGGCGCCTTATCTTGAACAACGCGCACTTGAAAACCAGGTTGCCTATTTATGTACGCTGTCGATGACCGACAATATCGATTCCAACGGCATAGCCCGTTATCCAGTTGGTTCTTGCCCATTGATGGACGCCAAAACAGGCGAAGTACCGATTGACGCTAAAGGTCGGCGTTCGTACCTCACCAGCATCGCTTATGGCCCAACTATTGGCAAAAACATAGGCCTTGGCTACCTACCGTTCGAGTATTGTGAAGTGGGTCGTGAAATGGTGATGGAATATCTAGGAGAGCAATTTCCGA
>Ga0307492_10000931_pt1 | contig 12262 bp, 10 predicted proteins | sample SI3LmetaG_FD_202365 | JGI IMG/M metagenome (GOLD analysis project Ga0307492, IMG submission 202365) | Sea-ice brine microbial communities from Beaufort Sea near Barrow, Alaska, United States - SI3L | ecosystem: Environmental > Aquatic > Marine > Coastal | place: USA: Alaska | collected 2017-05-06
GCAGCGTGGGCTATCTGCTCGCCACGCAGGATGCGCGCCAAAGCAGCGAATTCGGAGCGCTGGCCAAGATCATGGGTAGCCGCTCGGTCAGGGTTTACGCCAGGACCAGCGATCTGATCGCCGCGATCGAGGCCGGGGAGATCGCCCTGGGCTACAACGTCCTGGGTTCCTACGCGAAACGCCGGATTGCCGCCGGCGACCGGCTGAAGATCGTCTATCCGCAGGATTACACGCTCGCCATCATCCGCACGGCCTTCATCCCGAAGCGCGCGCCGCACCCGCGCGCCGCCCACACCTTCCTCGAATATCTCCTCTCGCTGCGGGGTCAGCAGGTCCTCTCGCGCAACAGTTTCCTGTCCCCGGCGCGCGAAGGGCCCGGCGGCCCCTACGCTCGGCTCGCGATCACCGGCACGGCGGTCGGCCCGCTGCGTCCCATCCCGCTCGGCCCGGGGTTGATGACCTATCTCGACCGGCAGAAGAAACAGAGGTTCCTCGCGAACTGGCGCGCAATGATCGGCACCGGCACCGAATTGTCTCCCGACAATGCGGCCATGTCAGCCCCGTGACAGCATCGCCGGATAGAACGCGGTCCGGCGTCGAACCGAGAGCCTGAGGCTCCACCGCCACGACAGGGGGATGCACTTTGCTGATGGCGCTTGGCTTCTCGATGATCGTGACCTTCATGATCCTCATCATGACCAAGCGCCTGTCGCCGATGGTGGCGCTGTCGCTGATCCCGGTCGCCTTCGCGCTGAGCGCGGGATTTCCGGTCGATGCGGTCGGCAAGATGATGATCGACGGGGTCAGGACGCTGGCGCCCACCGGGGTCATGCTGATGTTCGCCATCCTCTACTTCGGAGTGATGATCGACGCCGGGATGTTCGACCCGGCGATTCGCGCCATCGTCCGGCTCGTGGGCGCCGATCCGCTGAAGGTGGTCGTCGGAACCGCGGTGCTCGCGGCGGTCGTCTCGCTCGATGGCGATGGCTCGACCACCTACATGATCACGGTCGCGGCGATGCTCCCGCTGTACCAGCGGCTGCGGATGAGCGCGCTCAACCTGACCTGCGTCGCCATGCTGGCCGGCGGGGTCATGAACATGACGCCGTGGGGCGGCCCGCTCGCGCGCGCGGCCAGCGCGCTGCAGGTGGAGCCAAGCGCGATCTTCCTGCCCATGCTTCCCGCGATGGCGGCCGGGGTCGCAGGCGTGATCGCGCTCTCCTTCATCCTCGGAGGCCAGGAGCGCCGCCGGCTCGGGCGCCTCACGCTGGATGACGCAAATGCGGACCCCTTCGTGGATGACGGCTTGATCGAAGCGACCGCGCTGGTCCGCGCACAACCCGAAGCTCGCGTCGGCGGACGCCCTCGTTTGGTGTGGGTCAACGCCGCGTTGACCCTGGCGCTGATGGCCGCGCTGGTCGCCGATGCAATGCCGGTGGCGATCCTTTTCATGCTCGGCTTTTCGGCGGCGCTGATGATCAATTACCCCAGGATCGAGGACCAGCGCCGGACGATCGCCAGCCACGCCGCCAACGTCGTGTCGGTGGTCGCCATCATCTTCGCCGCGGGAATCTTCACGGGCATCCTCTCCGGCACCGGCATGGTCGAAGCGATGTCGCGCGGGTTGCTGGGGATCGTGCCGCCGGCGTGGGGTCCTTATCTCGCCCCCATCACGGCGGTGGTCAGCATGCCCTTCACCTTTTTCCTGTCGAACGATGCGTTCTATTTCGGCGCGCTTCCGGTAATCGCCGAAACCGCTCAGCAATACGGCATCAGCAATGCCGAAATGGCGCGCGCCGCGCTTGTCGGCCAGCCCGTCCATCTGCTGAGCCCGCTGGTGCCCTCGACCTATCTGCTGGTCGGGCTGGCCGGCGTCGAGCTCGGCGATCACCAGCGCTTCACGCTGAAATGGGCGGTCTTGATCTGCGTTCTGATCGGCGTCGTGGCGATGCTGACGGGCGCGTTTCCCATGACAGCTTGACGACAGGCGGACGAGGTAGGGTCGGACCATAAAAGTTCAGGGGAGGAAATCGATGTCGCCCAAGTTCACGAGCAGGCTGCTGTCCACGATTCCGGCGGGCATCCTCGCGCTGACCGCGACCACGCCGCTCGCCGGCCAGGAAGTGGAACCGGAACAGACCACCGCGACCGGGGATCGGCAGGCAACGGAAACGTCCGAACCGACCGGCGATATCGTCGTGACCGGCTCGCGCATCAGCCGGCGCGACGCGACCTCCTCCAGCCCGATCTCGACAGTGAGCGCCGAGCTCCTCGACCAGACCGCTTCGCCCTCGCTCGACCGAGCGATCGGCCAGTTGCCCCAGTTCTCCGCCGCGCAGGGCGCGGCCGAGGTTGGCGATTCGCAGGTCACGATCGGGTTCGCGGGCGGTCAGTCCTATAGCGATCTTCGCGGGCTCGGGCCGAATCGCTCGCTCGTTCTGCTCGATGGACGGCGATTGATGCCTTCCGCGCCCGATGGCGCGATCGACTTGAACACCATTCCTTCGTCGTTGATCGGCTCCGTCGAGATCATCACCGGAGGCGCTTCGGCGGCTTACGGGTCGGACGCGGTCGCCGGTGTCGTGAATTTCAAGCTGCGCGATCGCCTCGACGGCATCGAGCTGTCGGCGAAGCGGAGCATCACCGATCGCGGCGACGGCGCCACGACGAGCCTGTGGGCCGCCGTCGGTTCCAGATTCGCCGACGATCGCGGGCGCTTCCTGTTCGCCCTCGAATATGCCGACCGGGAGGCGGTGGCGGGCAGGGACCGGCCGTTTTTCGCCAACATCCGTCAGCTGGCGCGTCCGCCCGAAGGCATCATCGGCGCGGGCAACTACGGCGGCGGCGCGCCGACGGTCGCCGCGGTCAACGCCGTCCTGGCGCAATATCCCGGAACCACGCCGATTTCCGGAAGCGGGCTGTACAATGGCGCGATCGGCGTCAATGGCGACGGCACGATCTTCACCGACCTGGCCGGAACCAACTGCGTCCAGAACTATCGCGGCCTCAACAACGGCACGCTGGGCCTCAATATCAGCGCCAACTGCCGACAGGTCCAGGTCGCGCTCGGACAATATTTCGCCGTGCAGGTGCCGCTGAAGCGCTACAACGCCTTCACCAAGTTCAGTTACGAACTGAGCGACAACATCACCGCATACGGCCAGTTTGGCTACATGCGCTCCGAGGCGCTGAGTCAGTCCGGCCCCAGTTCGTCCAAGCCATCCGCGCCGTTGCTCGTGCCGCAGAACAGTCCCTTCGTGACCGGCAACGCTTCGCTCCAGCAAATCCTCTCGTCGATCAGCCCGCCGCCCACCGGCAACATCGTCGTTACCAAGTTGCTCAACGACTTCGGCAGTCGTTACGAGACCTTCAAATACAATGTATGGCAGGCACAGCTTGGCCTGGAAGGAACCGTTCCCGGCACCGACTTGCGCTGGAATGTTTACGGCTCCTACGGGAAATCGCAGTTCGTCAACGCAATGATCGGAGACACCAGTCTCGCGGCGGTGACGACCGTGCTGAACGGGACGGCCAATTATCGCGGCACCGCCGGGAACTGCATAGGCTATGCCTGGAACCCGTTCGGCCTGACGCCGATGACCCCGGGATGCGTCGAGTATGTCGGGCGCGTCAACAACAGCACCAACGATCAGTCGCAGACGATCCTGGAAGCTACGGTCGAGGGACCGTTGTTTGCGCTGCCGGCGGGCGATCTCAGCTTCGCGGCTGGCGTGGATCGCCGCGAAACCTCGTTCAACTATCAACCGGACTCGACGCTGCGGACCAATGATTCGATCGGCTACGGTTTTGTCAGCGCGGCGTCGGGCGCGCAGACGGTCAGCGAAGCCTATGCCGAGCTGCTGGTTCCGATCCTCAGGGACAAGCCCTTCTTCGACGATCTCACTGCGAACCTCGGCTATCGCTATTCCAATTATAGCCTGTTCGGCGGGCAAAGCACCTACAAGGCCGACCTGACATGGCGTCCCGTCGATGGCGTCTTCTTCCGGGGCGGATATTCGGTCGCCATTCGGGCGCCCAGCCTCGGCAATCTGTTCGGACCGACGTCGGTTGCCTTCTTGCCGATCGGAACGGGGCCGAACGCGGGCGATCCCTGCGCCGCGGGCAGCATCTACCGGACCGGACCGAACGCCAGCCAGGTCCAGGCGTTGTGTCTGGCACAGGGCATTCCCTCGGCCATCTTCCCGACCTATACCTATGGCATCTCGTCCGTGCCGGGGCAGGACGGCAGCAACCCCAATCTCACGCCCGAACGCGCCAAGACCTATTCCTTCGGCGTCGTGCTGACCCCGCGTTTCGACAGCCCCTGGCTCGATCGGGTGCAGCTGTCGGTCGATTACTACAACATCAAGATCCAGGATGCGATCGGATCGCTGCTGCTGACCGACATCCTGCCGCGCTGCTTCAACTCCGACGGCGCGAGCAACCCGACCTATTCGGTCAACAACCCCTATTGCGCCCGCATCGCGCGCGATCCGCTGACCGGGCAGATCTCGCTCGGCAAGCAGGGGCTGTTCAACTTCGCGACCTATACGGTCGCGGGGATCGACACCCAGTTCAACTGGCGCATGGGCCTGGACGCGCTGGGCATGTCGAGCGAGGCGGGGACGCTCGAGCTAAGCAGCACGGCGTCCTGGCTGAAGGATTACACCGTTGCCGGCCTGCTCGGTTCGCCGACCCGGAACTATGCCGGCAGCGCCGGGTTCGGCGGCGTCGGCGGCGGCATCTCGCACCCGGAGTGGAAGATCAACACCAGCCTGACCTACCAACGCGACGGTTTCGGCGCGACGCTCCTCTGGCGGTATATCTCGCGCCAGATCCACGCCGACCTGCTCGCCAATCCGGCCTCGACCACGCCCGCTATCCCCGCCTACAACTATATCGATCTCAACGCCCGGTTCGAGGTCGGGGAACAATTCACGCTCGGTCTCGGGGTGACCAACCTGACGGACAAGGCGCCTCCCTTCATCAGTGCATCGCCGCTGACCACGGATGCGGCCACCTACGATGTCATCGGGCGCACCTTCTTTGCCTCGCTCAAGGCGAAGTTCTGAGCGGCGCGCGCTCTTTCCCGTGTGGCGGCGACGGGCGAACCCGCCTGGCCGAACCGCGCCGCCGCCAGTTTGAGCGCGGGGCCATGACAATGGGCTGGCGAGCATGACCGGCAGCGAAACCTCGCCTGTGGGGCTCCGGCTGGATCGAACGGCCGGACGCAGCGTCTTCGGCGCCGATGCCGCCGGATATGACAGCGCGCGGCTGGGCTATCCGGTCGAACTTTATGACCGCATCTTCGGCCGGGTGCCGGACAATCCGGCGGTCCTGGAGATCGGCGCCGGGACCGGGCTGGCAACCCGCGGTCTGCTGGCTCGCGAGCCCTCGTCCCTTGTCGCGGTCGAGCCCGACCGGCAGATGGCGGAATTTCTGCGCACCGCGTTGGGCGCCCATCCGGCGCTGAAGATCGAAAACCGGGCGTTCGAGGACGTTGCGCTCTCGCCCGCCACTTTCGATCTCGTGGCGGCTGCCGCCTCCTTCCACTGGATGGAGCCGGCCCGGGCGCTGGCACGCATACGCGCGGCGCTCAAACCAGGGGGCGTGATCGCCCTGTGGTGGAACGTATATGGCGCGGCAGGCGAGGGCGATGAGTTCGCCGACGCCCTTGCGCCCCTGCTGGAAGGGATCGCGCTGCCCCCGTCCGAGGGGGAGAAATCCCATCATTCGCTCGACCAGGCGGCCTATCGCGTACTGCTCGAAAGCAACGGTTTCGCTCACGTCGAGTGCGAGGTTTTGCGGCGCGAGCGCCGCCTGGATGCAAGGGAAATGTGCGCCCTTTACGATTCCTACTCCTTCGTCCGCCTGCTGCCCGCCCCGCAGCGCCGCGAACTTCTCGATCGTATCGCGCAGCTCGTCGACGAGCGGTTCGGCGGGGGAGCGCTCAACGTCGTTCGGACTCCGCTCTACACCGCGGCCCTGTCTGACCGACATCCATGACGAGACTTGTTCCGCCGGCGCGCGCCGCCTCGTCGGCTAGCGATTGGCGATTTCTGCGCTGAGCCAAAATCGACTCCGTCACGGGGGGCGACCCGATGTCATCTGGCTCTAAGGCGCCCGCTTGATCGGTTCGGGATGGTTGGCAAGGATGCCGGCCACCGCCGTCCACACCGCCACGTTCTGGCGCAACTGCGCCTTGTCGATCTTGTCCAGCGTGTCGTTGTTGGTGTGGTGGAGGTCGAAATAGCGGGTACCGTCCTGGTTGAGGTCGACCAGCGCGCCCTTCTGCTCGCGCACCCAGTTGAGGTCCGCGCCTCCGGTGGCGACCTCGCGCGAAGGGGCGACGCCGAAGCGCGCCACGCCTCGGGCGAGCTTGCGGTGGAGATCGGGGTCGGAGGCGGTGAAGTTGGTGTCGATGCGCCATACTCTGTCCGCGCCGAAATCGCTCTCGAGACCCGCGAACACCGGCTCTCCCTTGTGCGCCGCGGCATAGGCCTTGCTGCCCCATAGCCCGGTCTCCTCCGCGCCGGCGAACAGCACGCGGATGGTGCGCAAGGATTTGCCGGTCGCGGCGACATGCTTGGCGGCGGCGGCGACGATCGCGCAGCCCACGGCGTCGTCGAAGGCGCCGGTGCCGTTCCACCAGCTGTCGAGATGGCAGGCGAGCAGCACCGGCGGCAGCTTCGGGTCGTGCCCCACGATCTCGCCCACGACATTGCCGCTCTGCGTCCGGCCGAGCGAACGCGGGTTGAGCTCGAGCATCAGCGTCACCGGCTTGCCCTCCGCCCGCTCCACCATCCGCGCCAGATTGTCGGCGTCCGGGTTGGAGAGCGCGGCGGCGGGCGTGGGCGAGACGCCCGCGGGGAAGGCAGTGCCGCCGGTGTGAGGGGTGCGGTCGTTCTCGGTGCCGATCGAGCGGATCACGGTCGCGACCGCGCCCTTGCTCGCGGCCAGTCCCGGCCCGGTCCAGCGCGCGGGACCCGCGAAGCCATAGCCCGACCCGTCCTGCGTCGGCCGCATCGCGTGGTCGATGAAGGCGATCTTGCCGGCCAGGCTGCCCGCCGGCGCGGCTTCGAGATCGGCGTAGCTGGCGAAGCGCACCACCGGCGCGGTCAACCCGCCCGCGGGCGTGGCCGCGCTATTGCCCAGCGGCACCACCGTCAGCGGCTGCGGAAAAGGCGCGACCACCGCGGCGCGCATCACGTCGCCGGGCGCCCAGGTCTCCATCATGTAAGGCTCGTCGGCCACATTGACGAAGCCCTTGGCCTCGAGCCACTTGACCGCCCAGGCGCGCCCCCGCGCCTCGGCCTCGGTGCCAGCCTGGCGCGGGCCGACCTCGGTGGTGATACCCTCGACGAAGTCGCAGGCGATGGCGTCGGTCGCGCCGGCTCTGTCGGCGGCTTCGTCGAGCGTAGGTGTCGAAGCGGAGGCGGGTGCGGCGGCTATGGTCAGCGCGGCGGCGGCGAGGAAAAAGGCTTTCATGACCGGCGTGCTAGCAGCGCCCCCATCGCTGCCAAGCGAAAACCTGCCCCGGTCCTGCTTGCCCCTCGCCCTTCCCCCGCCTATCTGGCGCGCAACTTCTTCCCAGACCCATCCAGACTCGAAGGACCACCCGTGGCCGCCCAATACGCGTTCGTCATGAAGAACATGACCAAGACCTTCGCCGGCGCCAACAAGCCGGTGCTCAAGGACATCGATCTTCAGTTCTACCAGGGCGCAAAGATCGGCATCGTCGGCCCCAACGGCGCGGGCAAGTCGACGCTGATCAAGATCATGGCGGGGATCGACAAGGACTTCACCGGCGAGGCCTGGCCGGGCGAGAACATCACGGTCGGCTATCTGGAGCAGGAGCCCAAGCTCGACACCACCAAGACCGTGCTCGAAAACGTCAAGGAAGGCGCGCGCGAGACCGCCGATTTGGTCGAGCGCTTCAACGCCATCGGCATGGAGATGGGCGAGGACGGCGCCGATTTCGACGCGCTCGGCGCCGAGATGAGCGACCTCCAGGCCAAGATCGACGCGGTCGATGGCTGGACCCTCGACAACCAGCTCGAGATCGCGATGGAGGCGCTGCGCTGCCCGCCCGGCGACTGGCCCGTCACCGATCTATCGGGCGGCGAGAAGCGCCGCGTCGCGCTCACCCGGCTGCTGATCCAGAAGCCCGGCATCCTGCTGCTCGACGAGCCCACCAACCACCTCGACGCCGAGAGCGTGCTGTGGCTCGAGAACCACCTTAAGGACTATGCCGGCGCGGTGTTGATGATCACCCACGACCGCTACTTCCTCGACAATGTGGTGGGCTGGATTCTCGAGCTCGATCGCGGCAGCTACTATCCCTACGAGGGCAATTACTCGACCTATCTCGAGAAGAAGGCCAAGCGGCTGGCGCAGGAAAGCCGCGAGGAATCGGGCAAGCAGAAGGCGCTCCAGCGCGAGCTCGAATGGATCCGCCAGACGCCCGCCGCGCGCCAGACCAAGAGCAAGGCGCGCATCCGCAAGTTCGAGGAGCTGCAGAACAGCCAGGACCAGCGCCAGGTTGGCAAGGCGCAGATCGTCATCCAGGTGCCCGAGCGCCTCGGCGGCAAGGTGATCGAGGTGTCGGGCATCTCCAAGGCCTATGGCGACAAGCTGCTGTTCGAGGATTTGAGCTTCACCCTCCCCCCCGGCGGCATCGTTGGGGTGATCGGGCCCAACGGCGCGGGCAAGTCGACGCTGTTCAAGATCATCACCGGCAAGGAGACGCCCGACAGCGGCACGGTCGACATGGGCTCGACCGTGCGGCTCGGCTTCGTCGACCAGAGCCGCGACCACCTCGACGCCAGGAAGAACGTCTGGGAGGAGATTTCGGACGGGCTCGACTACATGAAGGTCAATGGCCAGGACATGAGCACGCGCGCCTATGTCGGCGCGTTCAACTTCAAGGGGCCGGACCAGCAGAAGAACGTCGGTAAGCTGTCGGGCGGCGAGCGCAACCGCGTCCACATGGCCAAGATGCTCAAGGCCGGCGGCAACGTCCTGCTATTGGACGAGCCGACCAACGATCTCGACGTCGAGACGCTGGCCGCGCTCGAAGACGCGATCGAGAACTTCGCCGGCTGCGCCGTGGTCATCAGCCACGACCGCTTCTTTCTGGACCGTCTGGCGACGCACATCCTCGCCTTCGAGGGCGACAGCCACGTCGAATGGTTCGAGGGTAACTTCGAGGCCTACGAGGAAGACAAACGGCGCCGACTGGGCGATGCGGCGGACCGGCCGACGAGGCTGGCGTATAAGAAGCTGACCAGGTGAAGGCAAAACAGACTGCGCTGAGGCAAGGAGCGATGAGCCGATGACAGACATGCCGTGGTTGACCGACATCGGCCGCATTTTACTTTCGGCGCTGCTTGGCGGTGTCATCGGTTGGCAACGTGAACACCGCGGGCGCGAGGCGGGCATCCGGACTTATATGGCGGTTGCTTTGGGAGCTTGCGCCTTCGGGCTGGTTTCTGCCAGCATCGGGGATCAGGGCCGAACGTCAGCCGGAATCGTGACCGGGGTGGGTTTCATAGGCGCGGGCATCATCCTGCGTGAGAAAGGACGCATTACGGGACTCACGACGGCGGCGACGCTTTGGGCCTGCGCGTCGGTCGGACTAAGTATCGCATACGGCGTTTACCACAGCGCGATTGTGACAGCGATCTTGCTTCTAGCCATTCTGGAGTTGCACCGGCTGCCAGGCTGGAAGCGAATTTCACATCGATCGAGGCAACGTGAGGATCCTGCGCCGACCGAGGAGCAGCCAAAGAGCAAGTAGGGCGCATGGACCGCCTACGGTGCATTCGCGGCGCCCAACGCACCCTGCGCGGATCGATGCAGTCAACGAAGGGAATGGGTAGGGTGCATCGCGCCGACAACGGCCGCTCCTCGATCTCGGTCACAAGCCGATACTCACCGGATTGGCCTGGACATAGTCGATGTGAGCCGCGAGGTCGTCGGTATCGAGGCCCGCCGAGCGGGACAAGCAGCGCGAGAAGCCGGGCTTGGACGCTACCGAAGGGCGGCAGCGATGGTCCAACGAACGACAGACCGATCAAACCTGCTTGTGCAAATCCGCGCAATATCGTATATCCCCTTCATGCCCCAACTCAACATTTCCGTACCCGACGGCCTCAAGCAATGGGCCGAGGCACGTGTCGCCGAGGGACGCTACTCCAGCGCCAGCGACTACATCCGCGACCTGTTGCGGCAGGACCAGGACCGCGCCGCCGAGCTGCGCTGGCTCCAGGCGGAAATCGACAAGGGGCGCGCCAGCTCGATCGATCCGCGACCGGTAAGGGAGATTTTTGCCCACGCGAAGGCGCGCGCCACGAATGGCTGAGATCGTGTTCCACGAGGAAGCCAGCGCCGACGTCGAGAGCATCTACCGGTTCAGCCAGGATCAGTTCGGCCAGGTTGTCGCCGATGAGTACCACGACGGGTTGCTCGACGCCGTCCTACGGCTGGAGGCTTTTCCGGAATTGGGACGCGACGTCGGTGGCATTGTGCCGCCCGTCCGCGCGTCGTCCTTCCGGAGCCACGCAATCTACTACCGCTTCGACGGCACGGCCGTGGCCATCGTACGCATACTCCACCACGCCATGAATGCGGCGGCGCATCTGAGGTCTTGAACAAGTAGCACGCATCAACCGCCGGTGCATTTCGACGCGGCTCAATGCACCCTACCGGATTGTGGTTATTTGGACATAGGGTGCATCGAGGCTTGCCGAAATGCACCGTCTGCATCGCCGCAATTCACCTTGTCTCCATTGCCTCGATCCCATTCTCCGCCTTCCACCGATGCTACGACGAGAACGGCCACTCGTTGATCTCGGCGACAAGCCGGTGCTTCGCGGGATTGGCCTGAACATAATCGATGTGCGCCGCGAGATCGTCGGTGTCGGTGATGACCTGCTCCCAGAAGCGGCGTTGCCATATCCCCCGTTCGCCGGGGCGGCGGCCCGGGGGCGAGATCCGCCGAGCGGGACAGGCGGCGCGAGAAGCCGGTCTTGATCCGCCGCCACCGTCCCGAGAAATCGCTGTCGCCGTCAGGCAGCGTCCAGATGCAGTGCAAATGATTGGGCAGCACGCAGATGGCGACGGTTTCGAACGGCTGGCGCTGGGCCTCGTCGGCGTAGGCGGCGCGTAGGGCCTCGATCTGCTCCACCAACAGCCGGCTGTCCCGCCGCAGGAGGTTGGCGGTGAAGAAGTAAGTGCCACCCGGGACGAACCATCGGCGGTAGTTTGGCATGGGCTCTGATTTAACCGCGATGGTGCATTTCGCCAGAGGCTCAATGCACCCTACCGGGAATCCAATTCCGGGAGGCCGTTATCGGGGAGGATGATGGACGCTCACCCCAGCCCCGCCGACTCCACCGTCAGCCCCTCGATCATCGCCGCATGGAGCGGCGCGCCGAACGGCACATCGAGCTGGCCGTCGTAGCCGCTGCCGTCCGCACGCGGATTGGCGTGCATCAGGACGCGGTTCTCGTTGACGTCGATCACCCAATATTCGGGCACCCCGGCGTCGGCGTAGAGGTCGGCCTTCACGCCCAGATCGAACTCCAGCGTGGTCACCGAAACTTCCACGATGAGCAGCACTGACGATCCGGGTATCGCACCTTCGCCCTGCGGCTCGCTGGTCAGGATGATATCCGGTTGCGGCTCGCTGTGCGGGCCGAAGTCGACCGACTGCTCGGTCGCCACGCGAATGTCCGAGCCCATCGCCTCGAGCGCCCGGCGCAAGCGATAGGCCAGTTCATCCTTGGCGAAGCCGTGCGGCCTGAACTGCGGGCTCATGTAGTAAATATCCCCCGCGATCAGTTCGGTACGCCGGTCGCCGAAAGCCCCCTCGCGATCGAGCAACAGAAACTCCTCCACCGTCAGCCGATGCTTGGTCTGGCCATCGAGAAGGTCTTGCGCCGTCATGCGCTCAGACTATCACGGTGCGCGACGGCTGCAAATCGCCAGCGCCACCCACCTTCGTGTGGATGCTATCAAGACACTCGGTGGCATTACACTGCTGGCGTCGCTGGCCATTGCACAAATCCGCGCGATATATTGTAGGCATGTTCCATGCCCCAGCTAGAGCGGGGTGCGGATAACCTGAATCGGAGGATTCCTGCGGGTCGGGAATTGTGATTCACCCTCATTGGAGGTGGATCATGGGCAGAGCCCATTCGTCTGATCTTCGCGGCCGGGTCTATGCGGCGATTGCCGGGGGTGGTTCGCGCCGCTGCCC
>Ga0307492_10000932_pt1 | contig 12246 bp, 10 predicted proteins | sample SI3LmetaG_FD_202365 | JGI IMG/M metagenome (GOLD analysis project Ga0307492, IMG submission 202365) | Sea-ice brine microbial communities from Beaufort Sea near Barrow, Alaska, United States - SI3L | ecosystem: Environmental > Aquatic > Marine > Coastal | place: USA: Alaska | collected 2017-05-06
AGCGAAAGTCAGTTTAAGACCTGTAAATATCAACCGGATTATCCGGGGGTTTTTACCAATGTCAGTCATTCACGCCAGTGGTTTGAACGCTATTTCGATTGGTACAATTTTGACCATCATCACAGTGGGCTTGAAGGCTATACGCCCGAACAAGTGTTCACGGGTCAGCATGAAGCGGTGCACGCTGAGCGCCAGAAGGGACTCGATGACCAGCATGGGAAGCACCCCGAACGGTTTGTGGCAGGCCGCCCGTTGGCAGCCCGACCACCGAGTGAAGTTGCCATTAATCCCATTACGCCTCAGATGCTTGAAGAGGGAGTGCCGAACATGGTGAATTTCCCTACTTTGCCAGTGGCCCAAAATATTCTAATGAAAAATACTTTAATTTTGGACTGGCTGTCCAAAACAGGTTGACACGTTCCGCTTTCGTGTAACAAATACAAGGACTTTATTAAATTAGCAATTGGTCTCAATCCCCTTGTTAACGGGGCTTTCGTGTAACTATGAGCGGCCGCTACACTATAAACTGTAAGTCTCAATCCCCTTGTTAACGGGGCTTTCGTGTAACGGTGTGCTACGTAGAGATAAGGCACTAATTAAGTCTCAATCCCCTTGTTAACGGGGCTTTCGTGTAACCCGTTGGTAGTTATCCTATGTTCGCTCGTATCGTCTCAATCCCCTTGTTAACGGGGCTTTCGTGTAACGTATCAAGCACATACCCGATCACATACACCAGGTCTCAATCCCCTTGTTAACGGGGCTTTCGTGTAACGTTGTAGTGCAGGCATCACACACCTTTAGTAAGGTCTCAATCCCCTTGTTAACGGGGCTTTCGTGTAACCTCACGGCAATTCAGTAGAAGTTGCGCAACGGTCTCAATCCCCTTGTTAACGGGGCTTTCGTGTAACCTAATGGTAGGAATAACCCTCTACCGAAAAGAAGTCTCAATCCCCTTGTTAACGGGGCTTTCGTGTAACGGACAGTTACAAGCAGTTAGATGCAGATTCAGAGTCTCAATCCCCTTGTTAACGGGGCTTTCGTGTAACTAGCTCAAGCAGTCTCCGACTCTGGGTACAACGTCTCAATCCCCTTGTTAACGGGGCTTTCGTGTAACTTGCCTACGTAACTAAAAGCTCAACACTATCGGTCTCAATCCCCTTGTTAACGGGGCTTTCGTGTAACGTGTTGGTACTAAAAGCCTGCCTACTAAAAGTCTCAATCCCCTTGTTAACGGGGCTTTCGTGTAACTGATCCAGGTCGCCGATGACCACGCCACCGGGTCTCAATCCCCTTGTTAACGGGGCTTTCGTGTAACTTCAAAGGAATCACCATGCGCGCAGTATTCGGTCTCAATCCCCTTGTTAACGGGGCTTTCGTGTAACTATCACCACCACTAGAGAGGTTTACCTAATGAGTCTCAATCCCCTTGTTAACGGGGCTTTCGTGTAACCAGGAAATAGGCACTACGGCGAAGGAAAGCCGTCTCAATCCCCTTGTTAACGGGGCTTTCGTGTAACAAAGCAGAAAAGCGTTTGAAGCGTTAGTAAAAAGTCTCAATCCCCTTGTTAACGGGGCTTTCGTGTAACCAGAGTGGCCTGAGTGGGCAGCTTGCGCGACGTCTCAATCCCCTTGTTAACGGGGCTTTCGTGTAACGAGCGTATGCGAGACATAGAGGGGCTAAAATCGTCTCAATCCCCTTGTTAACGGGGCTTTCGTGTAACTCACTGTTTACCGATCACCGGCAACCATTGCGTCTCAATCCCCTTGTTAACGGGGCTTTCGTGTAACACGAACTGATAACGACTTGACGACGGTTACAGTCTCAATCCCCTTGTTAACGGGGCTTTCGTGTAACTTGAAGCTCGGGGGTTTGAGTGGCCAATTATTGTCTCAATCCCCTTGTTAACGGGGCTTTCGTGTAACCAGTCTGCGCGACCACTGACGACGATGGCCAAGTCTCAATCCCCTTGTTAACGGGGCTTTCGTGTAACGTCGAAGCAGCCAATCGTAACAAGCAGGCTAAGTCTCAATCCCCTTGTTAACGGGGCTTTCGTGTAACACCGCCAACTCAAAAGTTACCCGAGAAGAGCAGTCTCAATCCCCTTGTTAACGGGGCTTTCGTGTAACCTTGGTCTCTGAGGTTAAAACTAATAAAGTCTCGTCTCAATCCCCTTGTTAACGGGGCTTTCGTGTAACTCTATCGTTATTTAATTCCCTTTAAAATCATAACCTTACACACCATATAAACGATAGTCATTCTCATTCCCTAAATGGCTGTTGCGGAGTAAATATTTCCATTCTACAGAAAAGCAAGGCTCACCGTATTTTCTATTTAAATTCAAGCACATACCGGTTTTATTTAGTATCGGCGAGCCGCTGTCGGCTGAGTTGACCGGACCGATCCAATCCTACGCCAATAGTTGCCTGTTATTTAATCAATTACCACTCTTAAGCCGCTTTACAATGATGTCAGTCGCACTGTTCATCGCGGAGCAGCCAAACTGCAAGCCTATCTTTATGCGAGTGCCTGCAATGATCAGCCAATGGTTAGTCTGTTATGATGTAGCCGACAATAGCGCTCGGCGTGCACTTTTTGCAAGCCTTAGCGGGTACGCCAGTCCCTGCCAAAAATCGGTGTTTATGCTGGAGATGACGTTACCCGAATGGCAACGCCTATTACCGGAATGGCTAAAATATATAGACAGCAACGATTCGCTGATGATTTTTCCGCTCGCCGGTGTGCCCACCCAGTTGGGCAGCGATCACCAACGGGTTGCTGGGATATATCTATTTTGACCGGCCAACGCCAGCTCATCATTGACGGCTACCATGCCGAACTGGCCTATGAGAATCGCTGTCTGATTTTGGTTCAACCGGGCCAACCCAGTCGACGGCTGCCGCTATCACGTATTACCAAAATAATTTGTTTACACAGTGTTTCGCTCAGCACCCAACTGCTAGGCCAGCTGCAAGCCAATCGCATTGATTTTGTGCATCTTAATCAACGCTACCCGGCAAACAGCTTCTGCTTGCAGGGCGGCTCAAATTTGCCCAGTACTGAACGCCGATTGCAACAGTATGCATGGTGTTTGGACCCGCAGATCAGCCGAGCTGTAGTACTACAATTGCGCAAACGAAAACTTCGCCATTCTATGCGCCATGTCTATGAGCCGGCTTTGCTGGAACAGCTAAAACTCAACCTGCGCAATCTATACGGAGCCTCAACCATTGCCAGCATGCGCGGTATCGAAGGCGCGAGCCAAAGGCTGATGTATCAGACTATGCGCCAAAAACTGCCAACCAATCTGGGCTTTACCCAGCGGCGATACCACCCGGCACCCGACCCGGTTAACGCAGCCCTGTCGTTAACCTTTTCGCTGGTCTATCAGGAGGCTATTCGCACTCTGATCTCGGTCGGCCTGGACCCGACGCTGGGTTTTCTCCACGTGCCCAATAATCGCCGCTTTGCCCTCGCCTGTGATCTCATGGAGGTGGCTCGCCCTTATGTGGAGGCTTGGGTTTGCCAAGCCTTTATGGCCGGAACCTTTACAACGGCGCACTTCAGCCGTAAAACCGACCTGTGCCTCTTTAAGAAAGCAGGCCGGGAAATTTTTTACCCGGCAATGTACGCCGAATTTCCACAGTGGCAGCGGTTGATGCGCTCTTTAGCCAGTTTGTTGCGCGCCCAACTCAGCGTGGGTATTAACAGCAGGCCATGAAAAGAGCCAGATGGTTCATTATCTGTTACGACGTCTGCCAAGCTAAGCGGTTGACGAAACTCTATCGGATACTCTTTGCTACGGCCCAACCGATGCAGTATTCAGTGTTTCTGTTTTTTGGTGATGACGCCGAACTGCTGCAGCTACACCGCAAGATGCTTCGCGTAATCGAAGCCAATATCGATGACCTCAGAATTTACCCTCTAAACGGCCAGAGCAACCTCTATTGGGCCGGCCGCACGCTATTGCCAACGGGGGTCTTTGACCACAGCGCACCCTCTTGGTGCGGGCTGAATAAGGAGTGCGCCAACCATTCCCTACCGCTTCAAGCGCGATCCAAAAGTTGACAATATTGTAAAGCCCCCCTCCTGGCGCATTGAGGTAATACTGCGCCCAACGCGGTATCGATCTTGCCACAACACCGACAACTAACCAGCACAGGGTAAATGTATGAACTGGCTTATTACACGACACCAAGGGTTGATTGACTGGGCTCAGCAAAAAGGGCAAGAGTTTGATGTGGTGCGAGACCATCTCGACCCAGCAGATTTCCTATACTTAGGCGAAGGCGATCGGGTCTATGGCATCTTACCCCTTTACCTTATCAATGAGGTCGGTCAACACGGCGCCGTTTACTGGCACCTGGAAATCAAACTAACCCTTGGGCAACGCGGCACAGAGTTTACTGAGCAATTTCTGCATCAGCAGGCAGCGCGGTGGGTGTGCTACGACGTTTGGCGGCGACTGGCAGACCAAAACGTTTAGCTTGGCGGTGGCCATCAGCCTGAGTGAGAAGCCAGAATTAGTAATAACTCAAAAACTATACTTGTAAAAATGGCCAGCACCTCTGTAGGATAAAGAGACGGATACCCACACTGCAAAAAAATAAAAGGTACCCAGCATTCATGAACGTTTTACGAATTGCTATTAGCGCCGAGTTAACTCGACCAATTACACTGCCACCCTTTGCCGCCAGCATGGTGCGCGGTGTTTTGGGCAAGGCGCTGATGCATAAATATTGTGCTTGCCATTTGAAAGTTTACGGCGGCCATGCGCCGCATTGCTTGTATCAATTGTTATTTGAGGGCGCGCCGGCCTCGGCGGCAACCTTGGGTTGCCACCTGCAAACGCCGCCCCCGCCCTTCACTCTGAAAGTTTTTGCCCAGGCGCCCAATCTGATGCGCATCGAGGTGTGCCTCTTTGGTATTGCGACCCAACATGTCGAGCTATGGCTAGATGCCTTGATGCTCGGGTTAAGCGCCGGCATTGGCGCACAACAAGTTCCGGTGGCGATTAGGAAGATCAACTTTTTGGAGCTTCCGATTGGTACCTTACCGGCACAGCTTACCCTGCGCCTGCAAAGCCCAATGCTCATTAAACACCAGAGTAAGCCACTGCAACCGGTCCAATTGAGCGGTGAAATTCTGTTCACCGCACTTGCTCGGCGCATGGCCCTGATGGAGACGCTTTATCAGATCGGGGCGCCCGAGGTCAACTTTGATAGGTTAAAGTTGGCGGCTCGTTCCGTTGGCCTGCAGCACAACTGCCAACCGATAAACTGGGCTCGTTATTCAAACCGACAGCAACAAAAAATGCCGCTGAGCGGAATGATGGGTGATATCACGCTCACCTTGCCCGCCGACCTGCAAGATCTTTTGGCCCCACCACTTTTCTGGGGCCAATGGTTGCACGTTGGGGGTAAGGCCGCACTCGGTCAGGGTGCCTATGAACTCATTACTGATAATACTAAAAGGACCGCGGCATGACCCACTATGCTTATGTATTTGAAGTCAAATCGATTCAAACCTATTTATTTGCAACAGGCCGTATGAAGGATGCCGTTGCTGGCAGTCAGGTGTTAGACCAACTGTTGAATGCACCCCTAGCGCAGACCCTGGCCGCCTGCGAAGCAACCGCGCAGTTCTCAACCACGCGCTGCGCCGGTGGGGCGCTCTATGGCTTTTTTACATCCGAATCGCATCGTGCCCGCTTTAGTGCGCTCTGGCCCATGGTGGTACAACAACTGCTACCGGGTATTGAGATGGCTATTGCCATGGGCCAACACACACGTTTAAAAAACGCGATGACTGACGCCTTGGCCGACCTGCAATCGGCCCGCAACTTCCCGCGAGTGCTGCTGCCACTACCGACAACCTTTACCTTAAGGTCGGCCAGAACCGGTCGAGCGGCAACAACCTTTGACCGTGCCAAGAAAGAGTCCATCGATGAAGCAACATCGGCACTGCGCAGCTATCAATCGAATGCCGCGCTGGAGCATAAATTCAGTGCCGACCCCAAGTTGGCCTGGCCGATCAATTTGTCAGACGATGATGGGTCCGATATGGCTTTTCGTTTTGGGCCGTTGAAAGAGTTGGCCCTGGTGCACGCCGATGGCAATGGCCTGGGCAACCTGTTGCTCACCCTGGGGCAACTGGCCGACGCCCTCGACGATGAACAATACCAGGCGCTGTATGAAATGTTCAGTACAGGGCTGGAACGGGCCACCATTGACGCGGCAAGGGCTGCAACGGTGGCCGTATTAATCCCGGTGGCAGAACAACAAAATTGGGTTATGCCAGCCCGACCCATAGTATTGGGTGGTGATGATATGACACTGTTGGTACAGGCAGAATACGCGTTCGATTTTACCGTTGCTTTTGTTAACGAATTTGAGCAAGCCTCTGAGGTTTTCATCAAACAAATCAATCAACGTTTTCAATTGAATTTGCCAGAGCGTCTTACCTGTTGCGCCGGCATCGTTTTTTTAAAGCCGAAACAACCCTTTGCCTTGGCACACGAGTTGGCCGAACAACTTTGTAAGCAGGCCAAACAGGTAGACAGTGGGCGTGAAAAACCATCTGCCTTGGCCTTTATGCGCATGTTGGACAGCCACACCGACGGCACCTTCAGTTTGGCGCACAGCCAGGTGCGGGTAAAGTTAGAGCGACATCGTTATGAACTGGGTTACCTGGCCCAGCCAGATGAACAGTTCATTCACTTGCGTAACCTGGCGCAATTGGCACTCGCCGGCCTGGTCGTTGCGCCACTGCGGGAGATTGCCACACTGCTCGGTTATGACCCCAAGCTTGCGTTGGTCCGCTACGCGCGCTGGCGCCAAATACAGATGAAAGAGCATTCCGCTCTGCTGGCTAAATTTGACACCTGGTATGCAAAACTATTGCCCGGCTGCGATCCAACCCTGCAGGTCTGGATAACTGAAGACCAGCAAATTCACGCGCCCATTGTAGATCTCTTTACCGTCATAAGAATCTTGACAGCACAGCAATGGTTATCCAACCCTATCGAGGCCGCGGTATGACATCGGTAACACTAATTTTGGAACTTCAAAGTTATTGGCAAATCGGTTCCGGTGATGGCCTAGGGGCCATCGCCGACTCAGCCGCTCTGCGCGACGCTAATGGCTTACCCTATATACCCGGCCGCCAAATCAAGGGCATTCTGCGCCAGGCATTTCGGGAGGCCCATATCTTTCAAGCCTATGCTGACTGCGCCGAAACAGAACTGGAGTCGCTGCTGTTTGGCACCGGCAATCAGACCGATGACCGCTTTGCCACCCTACCGGGCCTATTGCATATCAGCAACGCTGTTTTGGCCGCGGACGAACAGGCCGCCTTGCTAGCGCAGCCTGGTTATATTTCGCACCTTTTTCAGATGGTATACAGCACAGCCATAGATAATTATGGCGTGGCAAAAGACGGCAGTTTACGCGGCAGTGAGGTCGCCATACCTATGCGGCTTAGTGCACACATCGGCTGGGAGGTTACCTCAGTCGAGCCGGCTTACCGAGCCCGCCAACAACAGCTAATGTCAGCTTACCCATTGGCAACGTTAATCGCACCGCTGGCCGGCCTGGTGGCGGGCGTTGGCGCCAAACGCAATCGCGGTTTTGGTGAAGTCATTTGCTCAATGGAAGGGGCCCACTAATGCCAACGCAAATGTTTAAAATTAGCCTGACCGCTCCACTGATCATCAGCCAATCGAGCGCCTCCAATGGTGAACACCGCTGCCTGCCCTATATTCCAGCGCAAACTCTGCGCGGCCTGCTGGCTGCACGTTGTTATGGGCAGTTCGGTGAACAAGACAGTAACCATCGACTATACCATTCTGACCTCCTATTGAGTCATGCGACACTGATCGACCGGAACGAATGGGCGCTGCCCATCCCCCTGTCGTTGCACAAAGCGAAAAACAGTCTCACGCTGGACGGCCCAAATGTTCAGTTGCCGAAGGATACGGTTTTTGACCCATCACTGCTCACCCCAGACACCCAACCTCAACAACTTCGGGACGGCTTTATTACCGGCAGTGGCCGTTGGCTAATGCCACAACTCAGCCGCCATACCAAAACCGCTATAGACCCAGACACCCAGCAGGCCGCCGGCGGCCAACTCTTCAGTTACCAGGCACTGGCCGCTGGCCAATGTTTTGCATTTTTAGTGTCAGCCCCGGTCGATCAGTTGGCGCAATACCGCGAGTTATTAACCGGCTCGGCTCGGCTCGGACGCTCACGCTCTGCAGAATTTGGCGCGGTTGATATTCAACCGATGGCGAGTGCGGCCCTACCGGCCTGCAGCGACCAGGTTCCCAGCCTGCGCTCTGTTTGGTTACTGGGCGATCTTCGGTTAAGCAATGAGATGGGCCAGCCCTGTTTTCAACCCAGTGCCGATGCACTTGGGTTACCCACCGCGCAGTGGCACGCTAAAGCCAGTTTTCTCCGGTCTAAGACCACCAGTAGCTTTAACAGTTTTTTGGGCGGGCATCTCAATGACACCGCGGTCATTCAGGCCGGCTCGATATTGCGGTTTGAAACCCTCAGTCTTGGCAGCGGTTTGCAGTGGCTCAATGAATGCCCGGTCCTGGTTGACCCCCTCCTTTTGCAGACCCCCCGACCGGTCTTTCAATCGGCGCTTATACCCGATTCACCGACGCAGGCCGGCACAGCACAAAACTATTCATCGGCGTTGCTGCAAATACTCAAAAAACGTGCCGCCAACCATGACACCCAAAGCCAAGGAAAAGCCTTAGGCGATCAGATCTACGATGGTTATGAATTGCTGATTCGCCAATGTTTGGGCTATCAGACCGATAGCGACAGTCTGCCTGGAAATTCTCAATTCGGCCTATTGCGCACCCTCGCCATGGAAGAGCAATCGGCAGCCAGGGTGATCGAGCGTTTTAAACAGCTCATCCACCCGGCCGACCACGACAAACAACCGCTGCGCTCCGGTTGGCAGCGAGAAACCCAACCAGGCCATCAATTGGGTACCGTCTTTATCCTGCTATTGGAAAAAATAAGTGATGAACCGGGTGCCGATAGCGACCAAAGCTTTTGCGCCGCGCTGCAACACTTTGCCGTACAAGCGCTTGCGACCCAATGGGCCGTCGATGATTTGCCCAGGGAGATACGCACATGAGATTCCGTTACTACATTGGCTATACCCTGGAAGCACTCAGTGCCCATGCCCTCGCCACTGGCCAGGGGGATGGTATTCAAGACACTCAGATACTGCGTGATGCCCATGGTCTGCCCTGCTTGCCCGCCACCAGCATTGCCGGTGTTTTGCGCCACCTCTATGAGGCCCAGCACGGCCCAGTAGACAGCCAAGAACTGTTTGGCTTTATTGACAACACTGACGGCCAGGCCAGCCATTTGAAATTAACCTGGGCCTTCACGCACGACAGTACCAATCGCGTTGCCGAAGGGTTGGCTCTACCCGACTCAGAGGACCCACTGATCCAACTCTTGCATCAAGCCAAACCCATCATCCGCCAACGGGTTCGCTTAAATAGCTTAGGTGCCGCTGCAGACACTGCATTGTATGACCTGACGCTTGTACCGAGGGGCGCGCGCTACAGTGGCTTCATCGAGATCGTCGGTATCGACCAGGAGCATGTCACACGGCAGTGGCAGCAACTTTCTGCTTGTCTTACCGATGTTAGGTTTCGATTAGGCACCGGCTCCCGCTCCGGTCTGGGTGCTTTTAAACTGGTTGCGCTGACCGGCCGCTGCTACGACCTCGAAACCGAATTGACGGCATACGGTGCCCGACCGCGTAGACGCAACGATCTGCATACTCTGCCTCTACTAAGCCCTGCAGTCCAACCATCCCAACCGATTAAACTGGCTTTGCGGGCCACGGACAGTTGGGCAATTGGCGGCGGCCAGACCTCGCTCACAGCCAATAGTCTGAACAACATTGCACTCATACCTCAAACCGAGCCGGTGATTGTCTGGACGGCAAACCGAGCCAACATTAACCCACAAATAGTCGCGCCGGGTTCTGCCCTCAAGGGCGCATTGCGGCACAGAGTTGCTTTCCATCACCGCCGTATTTGTCAGGAGTGGGCCGAAAAGGGTTTGCCCGAGCACAATACTGCAACCGACCTACTCTTTGGTTATGAGCGCAGCGGTACCGGCGATGATGTGGCTGGCCAGGCTGGCCTGCTGTGGTTCCATGATCTGTATTTGCAACAACAGGTGACAGTGCATGAGCAGATGCACAACAGACTGGATCGATTCACCGGTGGCGTTATGGCTGGCGGACTCTACTCAACCCAATCATTGTGGCAGAGCCATTTTGAACTCGAAATTGGCTGTTCGGACTTAGAGTCCATTGATGCGAATGTTCTACATGCGCTGCGACTCGCACTGGAAGACCTGTGTTGCAGCCGATTGCCTCTTGGGGCTAATGGCAGCCGAGGCCTAGGCGCGATGACTGGCACCATACTGTCACAGCCGACTTATATGACGAACGAGGATGTTGCCTAATGACCGGCCAAACCGTTACACAGCTATTGGCAGACTATCAACGCCTGGGCCCAACATTGGTTGGGGTACCGCTAAGGTCAGCGCTTTTGGTGCAATTGACCTACACCGCCAGTGTGATTGCATCACCCGATCAACTCGAACCCTTCCTAAATGCCGAAGGCTGGTTGCTGACCAGCCAACGCAGAACTCGCTTACCCGCCATATTGCCAGAGGCAGAGGTGATTTTGGCGGGCGAAGCCATTGCGAACCAGGTTGCGATGACCTTGGAGCGGCGGGGATCTGTTTTGTATCTACACCGCTGGCAGCTCGACGGGGGCGAGCGCAGCTTTTTGGCAAACGAATTTCACTGCACGAGCATTGTCGATGACAATCACAGCCTTATGAACTATCTCCGCCTCTACAATGAGTCTGGGGATTTGGTAGCTGCCCTGTTTACCGGGTTTGAAACTAACCAGGCCCGTGGAGAGAGAACATGACAACCGTTGAACTTAAGCTCCCATATGACTTTGTACCGATCAGCCCCATTGTTCTACAACCGGACTGGGCCACCTCAGTGAGCCATGATCATCCACTGCAGGACGGTCTGAGCGGCGAACTGACCGTCGACATCACCAACCTGACCCCTTTGTGTATCGGCGGTGAACAAGATCCTGCAACAAAGACCGCGCCGGGCCGAGTACACTTTGCCCGCACCCCCGATGATCAACCCTACATACCCGGTACCAGCCTCAAGGGAATGATGCGGGCGGTACTGGAAGTCGCCACACTGAGCCGCGTGCATCAGCTCGACGATCAGCGCTTTGCCTACCGTGACTTCAATAATGGCTCGGAATATGACAAAGAATTTAGAAAGAAATATGCTCACGTCAATGCCGGGTTGCTGAGCTTTGATGCTCAGGCTGCTAGTTGGTCGATCCAACCCTGTGAAGCCTTTAATAACCACCGTGTTGAGCTCAACGATATAGTTCAATATTTCGGCCTGCCAAAAACCGATCTGGCGTTTAACGATCAGGCCAAATCGGCCAGTGCCCGTTACCGCGTCATACAGGAAGCTCTTAACTTGAAAGGCCTGGCTACAGTGCAGTTTAACTACACCGGCACTAAATGCAGTAGCGGCCCCTATGATCAACGACAGTTGGTCAAGTTGGATAAAAAGGGGTCCGAGCAGGGCCTGTTGGTTCTAACCGGCATGCCCAGCGATAAGAAACGCTTCGAATTTATTTTCAAACCTAACACAGAGGCTCGCCTAACCGTAGGCCAATCGACTATCAGTGACTTCCAGTTCGTTCATCAAGAGTCGACAGACTGGCAATTTTGGTTAAAGGAATACAGTGCCCATCGCCTAGACCAGGGTATTCCAGTGTTCTATATGAAGACGGGGTCGCAGGTCAGCAGCTTGGGCCTAGCCAGTAATTATCGGTTGCCGTACAAGCAGAGCGTTAGGGAGATCTGGCAAACCAGCCTGCCCGAGCACGGTGAGGAGCATCGTCTTGATTTTGCCAGTCTGCTCTTTGGTTTTGTACAGGACGAGTCTCGGTTGGCCATGCGTGGCCGGGTTAATATAGGCAATGCTCATCCCGTTACGCGCAGTCTACTTAACTGGTCCCAACCGGTGATATTAAACGGCCCTAAGGCCAGCTACTTTCCCGCCTACTTACAGCAAGATACGGGCGGCACCACCTACAACGAAAAGAAGGCGTTATTGGCCGGCGTTAAACGCTATCCGCCCCGCCCCGC
>Ga0307492_10000933_pt1 | contig 12241 bp, 12 predicted proteins | sample SI3LmetaG_FD_202365 | JGI IMG/M metagenome (GOLD analysis project Ga0307492, IMG submission 202365) | Sea-ice brine microbial communities from Beaufort Sea near Barrow, Alaska, United States - SI3L | ecosystem: Environmental > Aquatic > Marine > Coastal | place: USA: Alaska | collected 2017-05-06
ATTTTGAATAGCGTTGGCAAAGAAGTTATCAAGGCAGAATCCCAAAATTCGGCTAAACCTGGGGGCGCTAACAAAGCCGAAACTGTCAGTATTCAGGCAGATGAAATTTCGAATGCATTGGTAATTACTGCACCAGCTTCGGTATATCCCTCATTACGCTCAGTGATACAACAACTTGATATTCGTCGAGCTCAAGTCCATATAGAGGCGATTATTGCTGAAGTGTCGCTAGATACAGCGAACGAACTTGGCGTTCAGTGGCTTATTGACGGAAGTAATAAAGGCGGTCCAGCTTTGTCAAGCCAACTTCCTGGAACTGGTTCCAGTATCGGCGCTGTCGCGGCTGGTGTTTCTGCTGGCGGCGCAGCAGCGGCAGCAGTTATCCCCAATGGCCTCACTTTAGCTTTAGGCAATGTAAACTCAAGCTCTGGTCTTAACTTTATTACTTTGATACGCGCTTTAAACACCGATACAGAAACCAACTTACTGTCTACCCCTTCAATAGTGACGTTAGATAATCAGGAAGCCTCAATTATTGTAGGACAGAATGTGCCTTTCGTAACAGGTTCATCCACTAGTTCGAGTACTACCGGTACCACTAATCCATTTCAAACCATAGAGCGCCAGGATGTAGGCACAACCTTGAAGGTAAAGCCGCAAATCAATGAAGGTAATACGATAACACTCGATATAGATCAGGAAGTTTCGACAGTTAGCCAGGCAGCTACCAGTGCTGTTGATCTGGTAACTAACAAACGTGCTATAAAAACCACGGTTCAGCTTGAGGATGGCGAATTACTCGTGCTCGGGGGATTAATTGACGACACCGTTATAAAATCGGAGCAAAAAATTCCAGGGCTTGGTGACATTCCCTTTATTGGTGCTTTATTTCGTTCTAGCAGTAGTCGTAGAGTAAAACAAAATTTGCTGGTTTTTATTCGTGCGACGATTATTCGAGACCCTGAACTGGCGCGAGATCTAAGCCAGCGAAAATATAATTTTATGCGAGATATTCAGTTGCTTAATATTCATGAAGATGAGGATGACAGCTCTAAACCCGTATTAAAAATTTATGAGTAATAACCACTAATAATGAATGACCTCACTACAGTAAACCAGTCCATGCATTCATCAACAGAGTTACCTTATTCTTTCTGTAAGCGTTATGGCATTGTGTCTTACCAGTCGGGTGAAGAAGGGCATATTAAACTGACAACACGTCATACCACCTCGCTTGATGCCATTATTGAAGCACAGCGAATTCTGGGCATGGTCGGGCAAGTCACTGTTGAAAGTGACCAGGAATTCAATCGCCTCTTAAGCCACCACTTTGAAAATAACCGAGAAACTTCATTCACCGAAGCCGAAAAAATTGGTGGTGACTTAAATCTTGATGATGTCGCGCGAGAATTATCCGAACCCGAAGATTTACTCGAAAGTGACGACGATGCTCCGATTATTCGCCTCATCAATGCGTTGATCACTGAGGCGATTAAAGAAAACGCTTCTGATATTCATGTCGAGCCATTTGAATCACGGCTTTCTATTCGTTTTAGAGTCGACGGTGTCTTGCGTGAAGTACTGGAACCACCTCGTCAAATTTCAAGCCTTTTGTGCTCTCGAATAAAGGTTATGGCGCAACTCGATATTGCAGAAAAGCGCTTGCCACAAGATGGCCGGATAGCACTCAAAGTTGCCAATAGGCCGGTCGACATTCGGGTGTCAACCTTGCCTTCGGGGCATGGTGAGCGAGTAGTCATGCGTATTCTTGACAAGCAGGCCGGCCGACTCGATTTACAACATCTGGGTATGGATGACGGTGTTCGCAAGCGCTTGTCTACCATGATCGAAAAGCCGCATGGTATTATTTTAGTCACTGGGCCAACAGGCTCAGGTAAGACAACTACTCTGTACTCAATACTTTCAGCGCTCAATGATTCAACCCGAAATATTCTCACAGTCGAAGATCCAGTGGAATACGATTTAGATGGCATTGGTCAAACACCGGTCAATGCAAAAGTAGACATGACGTTTGCGAAAGGGCTCAGGGCTATATTACGGCAGGATCCGGATGTCGTCATGGTTGGAGAAATTCGAGATAGTGAAACGGCTCAAATAGCTGTGCAGGCGAGCCTTACTGGACATCTTGTTTTGTCTACCTTGCATACCAATTCAGCGGTGGGTGCCATTACTCGATTGCAGGATATGGGCGTAGAACCTTTTTTACTCTCGTCGACATTATTAGGCGTTGTTTCACAACGTTTGGTGCGCAATATTTGCGAGCACTGCAAGTCAGAAATGACGCTCGGTGATGAAGAGCGAACAAAGTATGGCTTAGGATTTGATGATACAATTTTTCAACCAGAGGGCTGTTCTAAATGTTTGCAAACAGGCTATAAAGGCCGTTCCGGCATCTATGAAGTGATCGACGTCGATGACGTTTTAGCTGGTAAAATACACGATGGCAAAAGTCAGGCAAGCATCGAGCGCTATAGCCGTACACAAAGCCATAGCCTTCGGGACGATGGCATTCGGCGAGTGATCGAAGGCAGTACAACACTCGATGAAGTATTTCGGGTGACGCGTGACAATCTCCAATAAAATGACTGTTTTGTTTCGCCATCATGAATCTGTTTCGAATCAAGCTCTATCATGAGTGCATTCGAATACCAGGCCGCAGACGAGAACGGCAATAACAAAAAAGGATTAATCGAAGCTGATACGGCCAGACAAGCCCGGTCGCAATTGCGTGGCATGGGTTTAATGCCAATCGAAATTAATGAAGTATCAAGCACTACTGCCGAGGGCAAAGCTCGACCTCAAAAAGGCAAATTAAACGTTGCCACAGTTGCACTCATAACACGGCAGTTGGCAACGCTGATTGGTGCTGGCCAACCGATTGAGTCGGCTTATAATTCGGTATCTCAACAAACCTCAAAAGACCTCGCCAAGCGTGTCTTATTGTCTGTGCGGACAAAAGTCCTTGAAGGTTATCCATTGTCGGAGGCGTTACGAGACTACCCCCGTATCTTCGATTCAATGTATTGCGCCTCGGTGCATGCTGGCGAGCAATCGGGTTTGCTCGATATCGTCATGGAGCGATTAGCCGACTACATGGAAGCACGCCAGGATTTGCAACGTAAAACGGGTTTAGCGCTTGTCTACCCGATATTATTAAGCGTTGTAGCCTTTGCGTTGGTGACTGGTTTGCTTACTTTTGTGGTGCCACAAATTGTTCAGGTTTTTGAGGGCTTTGATCAGGAATTGCCTATTTTAACGCAATGGTTGATCCAGTTATCCGAATTTTTTAAACAGTATGGCGTTTACCTTATTGCTGGTGTTGTGGTCGCATCGCTGGTGTTGAGTCAGCTACTGAAGTTGCCCTGGATGCGCTTGCTACGAGACCGATTGTTACTCAAATTACCGATGATTCGTTTTCTGGTAAGAATCGCCAATACCGCGCGTTATACCCGCACCATGAGTATTTTGGTGTCTAGTGGCGTCACAGCATTGGATTCGATGAGAATTTCTACCGAGGTCATCTCAAACCAACCGATGAAAAATGCCGTCATTAAAGCGGCGGACAAGGTGCGTGAAGGCGAACATATTTCGGTTGCACTGACTCAAACGACTTATTTTAGTCCACTGGTACTGCAATTGATTGAAAATGGTGAGTCCAGCGGTAAATTGGGTGACATGCTAGAAAGGTCTGCCAAGGCAGAGGAAACCGAATTCGCCAGTATCACCGCTTTGTTTGTTGGTCTATTCGAACCGGCGATGATTTTGTTTATGGGCATGGTCGTTATGGTTATTGTATTGGCGATATTGTTACCGATATTTGATATGAATGACCTGGTTCAGTAGTAGCTTGACCAATAATAACGAGTTCAATAATAGGTGGATCAAGCGGTATTTTGGTGCTGAGACGAGTTTTTGGTTTATGGTGGCAAGTTTGTTGGTCATGGTTTGCCTACAAATTTTCGGTAGCCAAAACTTCCGGTTTCAACAGGACTGGTTTCAGCAAGCGGAGTTCTGGCGTATTATAACAGCCCATTGGATACATTTTAACTGGCAGCATTTGTTGTTAAATGGTCTGGGTCTGGTGTTATGTGTTGCAATTGCACGGCCCACCTGGTCGATGAATCGGTGGATTGTTTATAATATTTTGTTGGCGATTGGTATATCAATGCTTTTTACCTGGCTTAACCCTGAGCTTGATTGGTATGTCGGTTACTCGGGTGTGTTGTTTGGCGTGTTTTTACTCGCTGCTATCGAGTTATTTAAAACTGAACGCGTCATCGCCTTATTATTGGGTATAGGTGTTTGTATTAAAGTGATTTTAGAACAAAGCAGCTCTGTGACTGTCACATCTAGTGAATTTATTGGTGTGCCAGTAATTATTGATGCTCACCTATATGGACTATTGCTCGCCGTTGTAATGGCACTGAGTAACCAAGTTTATACAATAATCAAACAAACATAGTCGAATTAGTAAGGTCGAATTAGTAAAGTTAAACGATAATCTAAATTTAGTGTTTAGGGGTTCCTAAACGAGTATGGAAATTAAATAAGTATGAAAATATCAAAACAACAAAGTGGTTTTACACTGCTCGAAATAATAGTAGTGGTGACAATCATAGCCGTATTAGCGGCTTATATTGCCCCCAAGGTATCTGGTCGGGCCGATGATGCTCGAGTGGCCAAGGCAAAAAGTGATATTCGTGTGCTTGAGTCATCTTTGGAACTGTATAAGCTCGATAATTTCACCTACCCGACGACAGACCAGGGGCTTCAGTCGCTAGCCGCAAAACCGTCTGGCTCCGAGTTACCGCATTGGCGCAAAGGGGGGTATATCAAAAAGCTCAGCAAGGATCCCTGGGGCAATGCCTACATCTATTTACAGCCTGGGGAAAAAGGAGAATTCGATATCATGTCATTAGGCGCCGATTCGACTCAGGGTGGAACAGATTCTGCTGCTGATATCGGAACCTGGAACCTCGATTCTTAAGGGCGCCCATCTCAGACGCCACAATGGTTTCACACTATGGGAAATGCTCATAGTTGTCATCATTATATCGGTATCGATCACTGTGATTTTAATGTCGACCAGCTTTCAAAGAGACTCTGAAGACTTAAAGGTGTTGGGATCTGATATGAGTAAGTTAATCCAGTTACTCTATCAGGAGGCTATTTTTGAGAATCGTAACTTCGCAATATCGCTCAAACATGATGGCTATCAATTACTCGAATATGATGGCCAAGCATGGAATGAATTAGATCAAGTTCTGTTTCGAAGAATCAAGTTGAACGAGGCCCAGGAATCGATATTAGTGGTGGAAAGTTTAGCGGTTAAGTCGGTCGATCAGGAAGAGTTGATTCCGCATATTTTAATTCTGGCCAGTGGTGAAATGACCTCCTTTGAATGGACTATTAACGATGAGACAACGAAAAACTCGATCGTTCTGGAGGGTAATTTACTGGGTAAAATTCGAATGGAAGGCCCTACGCCACAACTCCAGTGACGCAAATTTAGCAATGCAACTCTAATGATGAAACGTCTTAAGGCATTTACGCTGCTCGAAGTGATGGTTGCGCTAGTCGTGATCTCGGTGACTATGGGTGCCATTATAACTAGCGCAGGTAGTTCGGCAGCGGTCGCATCAAGACTGAAGGAAAAGACTGTCGCTAGTTGGGTTGCACAGAACCAAATTGCCTTATATCGGGCTAAAAAGACTTGGACGAACAGCACGTCGAATACAAATGGTAAGGTCGAGATGTTGGGTGTCGAGTGGCAATGGGAAATGAAAGTGGATAAAACAGAAGATCCCATGCTGCGCAAAATTGATGTTGATGTCTATCTGGTTGAAGACGATGTTATTGTCAGAGCAACTGGGTTTATAGCCAAATTGTGAACTGCTTGAACAATCAAAACAGGCTTCAACATCAAGGTTTTACCTTGATAGAAATGGTAATTGCCGTCGCCATATTTGCAGTGATGATGGTGATTGCATTTCCTGGGCTGACTCATATTGCCAAAGTAGGTGATCAGGTGGGTCAGTCGAACAGTCGACTATCAGAGTTACAGTTTGCATTAACCTATCTGAACCGTGATTGGACGCAGGTGTCTTCGAGAAAGATACTAGATCAATATGGCGATGAAAAACCCCATATAATTATCGAAGACAATAGTATCAGCTTTACTCATAGCGGCTGGAGTAATCTGCTGCAACAGAAACGAAGTGAATTACAACGAGTGCAATACCTGGTCAAAGAAAACCAGTTGATCAGGCACTATTGGATTTCACTCGATCAAGTGACTGCAGAAGAGCCTATATCGACGGTCTTGATCGATGAGGTTGAATCCTTTTCCGTTTACCTTATAGACAGCGCCGAAGAGCCAATTGAACGATGGCCACTCGATGGGCAAGATACGCAGCGAGTGAATAATCCAATTGCATTAAGAGTAGAAATTGACTTGAAAAAATTTGGTCAGGTACATCGGATTATGGAGATACCTGAAGGTGTTCTATAGCCGTCTGCGCCCACCAATGTCATCCCCGTCGTCGCAAAAGGGTATCGTGCTTCTGGCTGCTATTTTAGTAGTGATGATCGCGACCACCATTATTGTTTCGATAACCCATGCAGAAGCTTTTTCGATCCGTAAAACCGCTCGAATACAAGGTTTAGAGCGCGCGAGTGGTTATGCTGTTGGGCTAGAAGATTGGGCGAGACTTTTTCTGGTTAGGGATAGACAGGAATCTGCTATCGATCATTTAGGTGAGGACTGGGCAATTGGCATTCCTGGGTTACCGATTGAAGGTGGTTTTTTAAGTGGATCGATACAAGATGAGCAAGCAAAATTCAATATTAATAATTTGCTGGGGTCCGAAGAGTCTGTCGTGCGTTTTCGACGATTGTGCGATAATCTTCTTGAGGATGAACCAACCTTTATAGACCCTTTGCTTGACTGGATGGATGCTGACTTTGATATTCGTTACCCTGATGGAGCAGAAGGTCAGTATGAAACCTATCGCGTGGCGAACCGCTCGCTATCGGACATCAGCGAGTTGATGTTAATCAAAAATATGACAGCAGAAATCTATGAAAAGCTGAAACCTCACATTACCGCATTGCCTGCGCCGACGACTATTAATGTCAATACGATGACCGACGAAGTCTTTTTATCATTGGCTGAAACGGTCAATTTAGAGCAATATCTCGAAGAACGTGAAGCAGAAGCTTTTGTAGATATCCCGAGCTTTATTGAGCGCTTGCAGTTGGCCATTCCTGTTGCTGGTTTATCTTCTTCAACGAGTTACTTTAACGCTCGTGGCACGGTAGTGCAGGGTGATCAGTCGGTTAATTTTAATACTCTCATTCAACGTGATAATAATGGTAAAACGACGATACTTAACCGCACTTTGGGGCGCCTGTAATGCCTGAATTGATTTTACGCTTTCATGACGAAGCACTCGATGCTTTTGACTGGTTAGTGTTTCAAGGTGGTGTAGCACCGCAGGAAGATCTGTGGCACTCCGGTTCAGAATCTAATTTAGGCAAATTGATAGCGAACCACGACATGCCGGTCATATTTGCTATTCCGCAGCATTGCATTTTTATGACGCATTTTGATTTGCCCGCAAAGGCATCGCGCCAAATTCTGTCATCGATCGAATTTCAAATTGAAGATCAGCTTGGTGACGATATTGATCTCCAGCATTTCGCAACTGGTGACATCGTTAACAACTCGGTACCAATTGTCGTCATTAAAAAATCGATTATGCAGCGTTGCCAGGCATTACAGAAAAAATTTGGGGTGACGCTATCAAAAGTAATCCCTGAGCTTTTTCTCTGCCCATGGTCAGGCAAAGAGGGCGAGGTATCTGTGCTTGAAAGTCAAGATGGTGTGATAATTCGTTTTGGTCATTACGAGGGGTTTGAATGTCAATCGACTTTGTTGAAAACAATGCTGGATCAGCTCAATCGGAACCAGCCTGTCCAGCAGATGGTTTATTTTTATACCAATAACGATGTGTATGAGGCTGTCAAAGTTGATGGTTATGAATCCGAAAGAACTGTTCCCGCCTTGATACATCTGAACGATCAAAAGATGTTCAATTTTGATTTGAGGCAACGAGAATTTAAACGGTCGTCGGTTTGGGGTGGTGTAGTAAAACCCTGGAAGTGGGTGGCTGTCGTATTTATCGCGTTCTTAGTGATTTTAGGCACCAACAAATTAGCCCATTTGAATGAATTAGAAGATCAATTGGACGATATTAAACGTAGTCAGTATGAAGTTGTAAAAGCCCATTTGCCTGCTGGCACAACTGAAAGCGACAATCTGAAAAAGAAGTTAATCCAACTTATTCAACAGAGCAAAACTAGCTTAAACGATAAAGACTTTCTATCGCAGCTGGTGGTTTTCACCAAGGCAAAACAAAAGTATAAGTCGATTGTTATTACTAGAATCAATTTCCAGAAATTGCGCTTAAGCATTGATATTAATAGCACCGTACTGAATGACGTAGAAACATTAGTAAAGACATTAGAGTCTTCGCCTTTGGCTGTAAAACTAGAGAATCTAACCATCAAACCAGAATTTATATCTGGCCGCCTCGTATTGGGAGGTTGATCGAATGAACTATTTATTGAAGTTGAGTCTTAGAGAAAGGTTGATCCTTATCGCAGCGGTTGTTGTCGTTGGGGTGTTATCTATTCATGGCCTGGTGATAGAACCCTACCAGCAAAATTTTGCCCGTGTGACTGAAGAAATTGATCAGGCAAAAAGTGATCTGGTATGGATGAAAACTGAGGTTCAACGTTTGCCAGCCAGCAGTGCGGTTAAGCAGAATGTTAGCTTTAATGGCTCTCTAGCAAAGTTAATCAATCAGGCTGTTGCCAGTCAGCAGCTTAAAAATTATCTCACTCAAATGACTCCCATAGGTGATAGCGGCATTAGGATTCGTTATTCAGCTATTGATTTTAATCAATTAATTACATTTATAGCGACACTGAAACAGAGAGGCCTGACTATTAAAGATTTGCGTATCAATAGCACCAGTGATATTGCGACGGTTGATGCTACCGTTGTATTCAGCAAGCCAGCGTAGATTGATGATGAAGAAAATTTGGAAACCCGCCCTGTTTTTTGTGTTTTGTCTGGCTATCTTTGTTGTTATCAATATACCTGTCGCGTTAGTTTTTAAGCAGGTTCCCCTGCCAAAAAACATTAATTTATATGACGTAAAAGGGCGGATCACATCAGGTCACATCGCCACGGCCTATGTCAATAATATTGATATTCGCGATATCAATTATGAGGCTGATTTATCTTGTTTGATAACGCTCGAAGTTTGTTATGAAATCAACTATCAAAATGGCAAAACCAGTATTTCATTCAATCCACTCACTCAAAATATTATTATCGAGCAGCTAGATGTCGAGTACTCAATGGCAGAGCTTACGCCTTTAATGGGTCAGCTACTGGTCAAACCAACGGGTGAACTCAATCTAAAATTTAATCAGATTAATATTAAACAAAATAATGCGAATCAAATTAAAATTGGCAATATCGATGGTCAGGTAATATGGCGCAATGCGGGCATAGAGGGAGAGGATATTAATCTGGGGGACTACCAGCTCGGTGTCGCAGTTGAAGATAATAGCTACCGATTTAAATTGACGGACATAAAGGCGATGCTCGACATAGATGGCACGGGTCGACTTAAGTCGAATGGTGAATATTTAATCGATATCAAAATAAAGGCTGACCTGAGTCTGGATAACAATATCAAGAGTATGCTGACCTTAGCCGCAAAAAAGAAAGGGCTAAATGAGTATGCGATTAATCGACAAGGACTGCTGCCACCGCATCTAACCAACCAGCTGCTATTTTCTGATGAACTCTAAATCGATCGATAGATCTGCCTATAGATCGCTAATTAGATAAAAAGGGTACTAAATCTAGCCTTCACATAGCGTTGCAGATTGTTATAAAATAGGGATTCTGCTATCGTTTCGCTCCAACCTGGCTTCACAGCTTCACATTCCTCTGAGCATATTCCTAACCTATGAGTCGTTTCATTTTTATTACTGGTGGTGTTGTTTCATCGCTGGGTAAAGGCATTGCATCTGCGTCATTAGCAGCCATTCTTCAGGCACGAGGATTGAGCGTTAATATGCTAAAACTCGATCCTTATCTAAATGTTGATCCGGGCACAATGAGTCCCTTTCAGCACGGTGAGGTATATGTTACCGATGATGGCGCTGAAACCGATTTGGATTTAGGACATTACGAGCGTTTTGCCGGTATTCGATGTTCAAAAAAGAGTAACTATACAACCGGTCGAATATACGAAAATGTGATCGCTCGAGAACGTCGTGGCGACTATCTGGGGGCGACTGTTCAGGTAATTCCTCATATAACCGATGAAATTAAAAATTCAATACTGGATAGCACCAATGGCGCAGATATTGTGCTGGTAGAAATCGGCGGAACTGTCGGTGATATTGAATCACTGCCCTTTTTAGAAGCCATTCGTCAAATGGGTTTTGAACTAGGCCGTAGTCATACGCTTTATATGCATCTCACGCTAATTCCTTATCTAGCTGCAGCAGGGGAAATTAAAACCAAACCGACTCAACATTCAGTTAAAGAGCTGCGTTCCATTGGTATTCAGCCAGATATTCTATTGTGTCGTGCCGATCGTGAAATCCCCGCTGAGGAATGTCGTAAAATCGCTCTTTTTACCAATGTCGCAGAGGATGCCGTCATCTCCTTTAAAGACGTTGACCATATTTACAAAATTCCGCGTGAATTACATGAGCATCACCTCGACGAAATCGTATCCAGGCACTTTGGCCTGGATCTACCTGAAGTGGATTTATCCGATTGGGATCAAGTAGTTGAAGCACTGCAATCATCTGAAAAAGAAGTTAAAATCGGCTTTGTGGGTAAGTATGTCGATCACACTGATGCTTATAAGTCGCTCAATGAATCACTTTCTCATGCCGGTATTCATACCAGTACTCGTGTCAAGATAATTAAAATTGATTCTGACACTATCGAAACAGACGGCACTGGCTGCCTCGAAGGGCTGGACGCTATATTGGTCCCTGGCGGTTTTGGCAGTCGAGGTGTAGAAGGCAAAATTGCGGCTGTCAATTTTGCTCGTATTAATCAAGTGCCCTATCTTGGTATTTGTCTTGGTATGCAGGTTGCTGTTATCGAGTATGCACGAAATGTACTTGGGCTTAAAAATGCCCACAGCACCGAATTTAATCCTAAAACACCAGACCCTGTTATCGGGCTTATTTCAGAGTGGGTGAATCAAGACGGGTCAGTTGAATTACGGGATGAAAGCACCAACTTAGGCGGTACCATGAGGCTGGGAGCACAAACCTGTAAACTGGTGCCTGGCACCGTAGCGAGTAAGGCTTATGACGCTGAAGAAATTAGTGAAAGGCACCGTCATCGTTATGAATTCAATAATAACTACCTCAATCAATTACAAAGTGCTGGGTTAGTCATATCAGGTCTATCAGTCGATAATGAGCTGGTTGAAATGGTCGAAATATCGGAGCACCCCTGGTTTATTGGCTGTCAATTCCATCCTGAGTTCACATCACAACCACGAGAAGGACACGCATTATTTAATAGCTTTATTAATGCAGCGTCAGATTATCGCAAAGCGAATACTTTAAAAGCTAAGGATAGTCTGTCAGATTGAGGCGTATATTTGGTGATCGGTATTGTCTATTTCTAGCAAGCTGGCTATCTCCACTATAGGCCTGCTCTATAACAGGCAAGCTCTCCTTAATAACAGATTAATAAAATAGATTAGACTAGAAAATAGGGAAAATTATGAGCAGCATTGTTAAAGTAATCGGCCGAGAAATTCTTGATTCTCGAGGCAACCCTACCGTTGAAGCGGAAGTAACATTAGCTTCCGGTATTGTAGGCAGAGCAGCCGTGCCATCAGGCGCCTCAACGGGCGAACGAGAGGCCATCGAATTACGTGACGGCGACAAAAACCGCTATTTGGGCAAGGGTGTCACTAAGGCGGTTGGTCACATCAATAATGAAATCGCTAGCCTGGTTAAGGATCGCGATAGCACTGATCAAACAGGGTTAGATCAGGCAATGATCGACCTCGACGGTACCGACAATAAGGGTAAATTGGGCGCTAACTCATTGTTGGCCGTGTCACTAGCCAATGCCCATGCAGCAGCGCTACAGGCG
>Ga0307492_10000934_pt1 | contig 12231 bp, 12 predicted proteins | sample SI3LmetaG_FD_202365 | JGI IMG/M metagenome (GOLD analysis project Ga0307492, IMG submission 202365) | Sea-ice brine microbial communities from Beaufort Sea near Barrow, Alaska, United States - SI3L | ecosystem: Environmental > Aquatic > Marine > Coastal | place: USA: Alaska | collected 2017-05-06
GTCCTGCATTATCTTTGGCGAGCCATCGACCAAGATGGTGACGAAATTGACATTCTCGTTCAGAAACGCAAAGATAAGAAAGCGGCGAAACGATTCTTCAAAAAGTAACTCAAAGGCCAGAAAGCCTCGCCAATCAAGATAGTCACGGATAAATTACGCAGTTATTCAGCCGCCAAAAATGAGCTGATACCGAGTGTAGAGCACTCAACCCAGTAATACGAGAACAACCGATGTGAACTTTCCCATCAACCTGGTCGACAACAGGAACGACAAATGAGACAGTTTGAATCATAAGGCTAAGCTCAACGTTTTATAGCCTGTCATGGCGTGATTAATAATCTATTTAGGGTAGATCGTCATTTAATGAAAGCAACAGATTACAAAATATTTCGTGACCGAGCGTTCGTTGAGTGGCGAAGGGCGAGTTGTGCCGAAAATTTGGCATAGGTTATTAAATCGTCTTTCCGTTTATTCAAATTCGTTAACTTGAAAGTACCGCTGGGCCTACTGATTGGACTGGGATATCTCCCAATGGTGATGCAATAAACCATGGGATCTTTGGAGATTATATAAATTAACGATTATGAAAAACTCTAACTTTAAACTTTCTCTACGCTTTCGGCATCCTAAGATAGCTCCTGATTTTGTTGAATCTTCGATTCAAATGCAATCATTACATAAATGGAAGTCAGGAGAGCCGATAACAACTCCAAAAGGAAAGAAACTAGATGGAATTCGAAATGAAAATTATTGTTGCTTTAGAATTTCTACTGATGGTGAGGATATTATAGAAGCACTAAATAAATTAAATAAGATTCTTGTTAAGAAAGTGCTCTTTATTGATGACTATATAACTAGTGGAGGCACTATAGAATATTATCTAAGTGTTTATTGCGAAGATGGCGGATTTAGTGAAGAATTTGATAATAAATTGTTAGCAGATATAGCAAGAAATAAAATAAATTTTGGTTTAGAGATATTGTAGGCGTCCGAAATAACATCGTAAAATTTATTAAATTAAATATCATAAATTTGGTGGTTTTATGATGTTTTTGCCAAATTATTATCGTATGATTTATTCAGTTTCCCAAATTAAAATTTAACGTTTTACCAAGCTGCTGTGCCGTCCACTTTAACGTCATAAGATTTGCCAAATTAATAATTATACGATTTGGTAAATTTATGATACTTTTGCCAACTTATTGTCGTAACTTATTTGCACTTTCCCAAATTTCAATCATATTCTTACGACCAAGTTTCAAAATTTTGCTTTAGTATGTTTGCGAGCGATATTCGGTTATTATTTTAACTTTTCACACTGGATAAAATGGCCGGATGTTTCTATGTACCGCATTGCCGATTGAACATCTTTCCATCCAACATATTCCATCAGTGATTTAAGATCCCAGTGATTGGCGTTTGCCCATGAGGCAAACCCACGCCTTAACGAATGGCTTGAAAAACGATCTGGTTCTAATATGGCAGCACTTTCAAGAAGCTTTCGCAGTAACGGAATGATGCTATTAGGGTGCATCGGTTTGTCGCTTAATTGCCCCCATCGATTGATCCCACAAAATACCGGCCCTTCTTTGAGTTGCGCCAAATCAATCCACTGGAGATAGGCATTTACAGGACATAGTTGTTCAAGAGCGGGTACTTTATAATTTCGTCCGTTTGATTGCCGATCTCCCTTTGTACGCGGTAAGAATAGGGTCATTCCTTCGGATGGATTCACCTGAATATTTTCAATCAATAAACGGCAGAGTTCATCACTTCGAAAAGCTCGCCAAAAACCAATTAAGATCAACGCTTTATTTCGATAGTTTCTTAAAGAACTCGTATGATCATTACGTGCTTTTGAGTTTATGATTTCATTGTCTAACCAAGTCACGACTGCTTTTAACTGTGAAAGCTGTAGTGGACGAGCTTGATGAGTTTGGCTTGGATGCAGCTCTCTAATGCCTTTGAGTACCTTTTTGACCAAGGGTGATTTAGTCGGATCAGGAAATCCCTGATCAATGTGCCATCGAGCAAGCGCTGCCATTCGTTGTTTGAGCGTACTATGGGATAACGTTTTCGCATGATCCGCTAAATAGCGCGCCATCGCATCTGAAGTCGCCGGTAGAAATCCTCCCCAATTCACTTCAAAGTGTGTGACGGCACTTTGGTAACTTCGCCGCGTATTGTCGCGCGTGGCAGCTTTGATGTACTGATCAACGTTATTCATAAATTCGAACCTTTTGTCGCGCGGTCACTATTGAGTGATTTCATACCGAAAACAGAGCAATTATAGCTGATTTCGGACATAAGGTTTGATAATTATATATTATCTTTTGTTATCATTACGTTATACTGACTAATTATGTTTTCACTAGTGTTATGTATTTACATATTACGTAACCTAGTACGAAATACGCAGAGGAAAAAATCATGGCACGTGCTGGGATCACTAAATATTCAGTCCAAAAAGCTCACCAAACACTGATGGCTCAAGGGGTTCACCCATCCATTGATGCTATTCGGATCGAACTGGGTAATACCGGCTCTAAGACGACTATTTCACGCTACCTTAAAGAACTCGAGGCCGAGGAAAGTGTACAGTTAGAAGATGAAGCACTGTTAAGTGATGGCATCAAAGCCATCGTCGCACAGCTAGCGTCGAAACTTCACCAAGAAGCGAACGAAGTGGTAAAGCAATCAGAAGGAGGATTTCAGGTTAGAATTAAAGCCCTTGAGTTAGAAAACACTCAGTTTGAAAAACAGATTGAGTCACAAGCGATCGAGTCTCAAACATATAGGATAAACCAGGTGCAACTGTCAGATCATAATCTTGAATTAGACAAACAGTTGACTCAAACGAAAGAATTATTGAATCACGCCAACGGAAGCACGAGCCAATTAGAAGCGGTGATCCTCGAAAAAGATAAACAAATTAATCAACTTGATGAAAATCATCAGCACACGCGAGACAGCTTAGTTCATTACAGAGACTCAGTTAAAGATCAAAGAGAGCAAGAGCACCGCCAGTTTGAGCAACAAGTCCAACAGTTGCAGGTTGAAATAAGACAACTTAATCAAACTTTAATCGTTAAGCAGAATGATATAACCAGCCTAAATAAGGATAATAGTCGACTTGTTACAGAGTTAAGCAACGTTCAAAAACAATTGATTAGTGTAGAAAGCAAGCAATCTCAATCGGTGAGCGATCGTCAATTGCTAGAGAGTGAGCAGCGCAATTTAAGTGAAAAGCTAACCTCATCTTCGAACCAATTAGAGACAATGAAAACTGATTATCAAGAAATTTTTGATGACAACCGGGCTAAAGAAAGAGAACTAAAAAAGAGCGAACAAAATCAAATAAAGCTAGAAGCAATGGTAACAGCGAAAAATGAACTTCTTAGCCAATTTCAAGCAATTAAAGTGGGATCTAGCTAGAGCATGTTATTTCACTATTAATGCCATATAGGATGTCATTAAAAGTATAGGTGTTCGGGAGCCTACGACAACAAAAGTCTACAGCCCTACGTGCAACATTTGGTGGATATGGCTCTTAGTGGTCAAATATTAACCCTTTAAGTAGAAGTAAAGTACAAAATTATTGTTAATACTCGAAAAAAGCTGTTAACAATGTGATTTAAACCGTCTAAATGAAGATGTTGAATCGAAATAACAAATGAAAATAGGAATATTGAAATATGTTTGAAAATACTAATTTTGATTATCTAGATGAAAATGACACAAGAGATTTTGAGGATTCTTGGGAAGAATACCAAGACATATTAGTCGCAGGAAGCAAAACGTCTAATCGACTGCACAAATATTTGCCAGAAAATGAGTAATATAGAATTAGGATTGTTTTAACAGCTTTGGTGCGAGATTTTAAGCTGCCAAGTGTACGTTACACCTACGCTATAGCTCTAACGATGTACGCTATGTCTGTGCAAAATGATAACAATGTATTAGAAGCGGATAGAAATATCACCAATATGGAATTGGCTTTGCTTCTAGAGCATCTAATGACGGATAACGATGACGAAGAAAATACCGAAAGGGCGCTCTTTGATAGAGACTTAGAAATGGTAAATAAGCGGTGGAACGAATATCTGAGCGCTCCTACAGAGTTTGTTTTGTGAGTTACGTGGAGTGTAAATCAGATATTTGAACCAAAATAACCAAGAGGAAAGGATATGAAAGGCAATTTAGTAAAATGGCTGGCTGGGATTGTCGCCGCCGCAATCGCTGGAATACTAATCTATAACTGTACTTATGCTGAAACGTAGTGCTAATTTAGTATTAAAAGATTTGTAGTCGGCTAACAAAAAAATGAAAGGAATCAGAATTCTAGAAGAAAGGATCTCTTATTGATACCATTCCCTCGGATAAAATATTTTTGCTGATAGTGACAAGCTATTTATTGGTAAAAACATTTCAAAATGATTTACTTCTACCGATTAATCTAATTCTTTCTTGCGTGTTGCAATATGGGATTGATGAGTTGGTGATTAATTTCTAAATAAACTATTTACAATATTAGTCATCTTTTACTGAAAAGATGGCTTAAATTAACGGATTAAAACGCTCATGCTGGTTAAAGGTTGAGCCTTTATTATTTTGCGAGGATTTTTTGTGTATTTTCCACTTTCTTTATACCGTATTGCCCGTACAACACTCACTTTGTTTGCGGTTCTCTTTTCACTTCCCACCTTTGCTTTTAATGAAGATGTAGAGCCTATTGTTGAATGGGAGAAAAAACAAAATGCGGAGCAACGTTTAGAAGTGTTCGGTGATGATTTTCTCGGTGATGCAATCGATCCACACACTGGCTCGTTAGTCTTTTCACATACGGATATTAACCTACCCGGCAATAGCCATCTACCGGTCAGCTTATCAAGGCAACGCAGTTCGGGTTTTACTTATAGAGACGGAGTGAATGCTGAATTTGGCGATTGGACTCTTTCAGTGCCACGTATCAGTGTCACTTCTTTGACTAATCGAGCATGGGTAGGTGACCGTTGCACTAAACCGACAAGGGATATTTTTACCGACTATTCCGTCAAAACGAGTCTTATGACGGCACGGGATTACTCCAATGGTATTCAAATGCAGATCCCTGGGCAAGGTAACCAGCAAGTGCTTGACGATAGCAATGTTGACATTTGGCCAAGCAGTGCGTCTAAAGTCACCAAACAAAACTGGTACTTTACTTGTAATACGGCCTCGGATGGCGGTCAAGGATTGTTAGGCCATGCGCCCAATGGTGATACCTATCGCTTTGATCAATATTATGCTTTAAGTGCACCCAGAATGGGCTTAATTGGCGCCAATGCTAAAAATAGAAATGTCTATATTTTAGCTGCTACGGAAGTAAAAGATGTTTATGGCAATACCGTTACTTACGATTATGACAGCTCTAATCGGTTAACCAGTATTACTGCGAGTGACGGTCGAGTAATCACCTTAAGTTATTCAGGCACATCAAAACTAATAAGCACAGCCACCGCCGGCGATAAAACTTGGAATTATAGCTACCTTACTAACACTTACAATCGTAAACAGTGGATGCCTGGTTTTGGTCAGGCGCTGGTAGGTAAAGTGTTATCAAGCGTCACCCAACCCGATGGCAATAGCTGGACATTAAATCTCGATAATCTATCGGCGACTCCAGCACCTAGCGGTCGAGATTTTTGTCAAAAATGGTCACACACACTCTCTCTAACTCACCCTTACGGCGCAACCGGTACTTTTACTATTGAAGACACCGAGCATCGGCAAATGTTGGGTGGACAAGTTCGCCGCAGTGAAGATTGCGCACAAGGAGAGCCTGTCGGCAATGCAGGTTATCCCGCCTTATTTCCACTGGATAATGATGTCACCACCTCCACCATGTCGGTCACAAGCAAAGTGGTGAATGGGCCTTCCATGGTGGAAGCCCGCTGGGATTATGATTATGAAAACGATATCGGCCCTTCAGGCACTTCAGCGGATGAGCGAACCAACTGGACAACTGTGACCGCGCCGGATGGCTACCATGTTTATTATCATGCGTGGGTGAGTGAGCCGTTAGCGGGTAAATTGGTCAGAAAAGAAACGCGAAACCAAGCCACCAATCAAACTTACCGCACCGAGGAATATACCTACGAAAGCGAAGCCTCGGTGGGTCGCTCGTATATCTTGACTTATCCAGGACCTGGCGATATAGAAACGCCGGTACACATGACTAAAAAGGTGATTTTACAAGACGGCGATACTTTTACTAATGATTATACTTTTAACACCACCCACAGCTCATCAAGTTACTCCTACGCCAAACCGATTTCCCAATCAGTCAAATCCAATGTCTCCACGACTGCACGAGTGACCGAGACGGAATATAAACAGGATAAGGTGGGTTGGATTTTAAGTTTACCAGAGAAGCAAACTGTCAACGGCCGAGTGACACAAGAAAACACCTTTGACAACTTAGGTCGCAAAGTTTCAGAAGATAGAAATGGCGCGTTGTTTGCGACCTATGGATATAACTCTGATGGCACCTTTAAGTGGGCAGAAGATCCGGATGAAAGACGGATTGAAGCTTCAGACTATAAACGTGGTACGCCTCAGCGAGTTGATCGCGCCGACGGGACTTACGTCAATCAAACGGTCGATGATTTTGGACGTATCACCTCTATTACTGATGCACTTAGGCGCACCATCTCCTATACCCGCGATGATATGGGCAGGCTCCTAACCGCTAATTTACCTGATAATTGGAGTGACGTTATCCACAGTTATAATTTTAGCGGCGCGCCAACCCACACCATTACCAAAGGCGATGCTCAAACGGTTATTACTTATGATGTGATGTTTCGGCCTAAACTGGTGAAAACCCGTGATTTGATGACTAATATATCAACCTATACCAATATCGAGCATGACTCAGCAGGGCGAGAGATTTTTGCCTCCTTCCCGTCAAGCAATAGTTTGGAGAGTGCAGGCACTGAAACCGAATATGATGCACTGGGACGAGTGACTAAAAAACGTGAAACGGTAACACCATTTGCCACCACTCGAACTGCTTATTTTAGCAGTCACCGCCGCGAAGAAACTGACCCACAAGGCCATAAAACCAGCTATTACGCCTATGGTTATGATGGACCTGGTGGACAAGACATTAAGGCCATCAAATCGCCGTTAGATAAAAACACCGATATTAATAAAAACGTCTGGGGTGAGCTGACTTCTGTTCGCCAGTGGAAAACCACTGAGCTATCAGGTATACAATCTTCCCAATCTTTGTTAGATCATAATTTACTCTCGCTAAACGAAGACAACAGCACAAACACCATTCCCACTTTAGCCTTAGGCAGCTGGTCACCGAATCTACAGATTATTATTCCAGGGCCTGGTCCGATCTGCGATCCGGCAGAAACCTCTTCATTTAGCAGCTCATTAGCTAATCAACTACTGATTAGTCCAACCCCCGATCCATCCTGCGATCCACCACCACCGCCAACTACCAGCGTTACCGTCAGCGAAGAGCGTTTTTATTATTATGATACCAATCGACGTTTATGTCGCATCAGTGAGCCGGATGTGGGCGATACATTATATCAATATGATGCGTCTAATTGGCTGACCTCTTATCAGAAAGGGGCAGTAGAGGGCAGTAGTTGTAGCGCCCCGAGTGGCAGTGCCAAAGTCACTTTAACCCGTGATGATGTTGGTCGTATTACCAAGAGAAATTATGCACATAGTGGCACGCCTGATATCAACAAAACCTTTGATGATAATGGCAACCTGTTAACCGTTAAACGAGGCGGTATTAACTGGACTTATGTTTATAACACCCTGAACTTGCCAAAATCTGAGCAGCTGTTAGTGGATGGTCGTCCTTACGATATAAGCTACGTTTATAACAATGATGGGGCGCTTAAACAAACCACACTGCCCAGCAGCCGAGTGGTTAATTTTAACCCTGATGGACTTGGCAGGCCCAGACAAGCCCGCGAAGGCACCACTTATTTTGCCAAATATATTAAATACCACGCGAGTGGACAAGTCGATACTTTTGACTACGGCAATGGTTTTGATTATGAGCAACAACTCAATGCGCGTTTATTACCCTCTCGCTTAAAAGCCACTAACGGCAGCTCCACAGCGCTTGATATGAGTTATGTTTATAACGCTAGCAAGCTCATCACCTCGATGACGGATAACGCTATCAGCGGTAATAATCGCGTCATGACCTATGATGGACTAGAGCAAATTACCAGCGCCACTGGACCTTGGGGGAATGCAAATTATACCTATGACGGCTTAGGCAACCTCTTAACCAAACATTTAGGCAGTCGGAATATCACCCTCAGCTACAGCCAAAATCGAGTGTCTCGCTCGGTTGATACCGGCGGCATGGGCGGTGATACTGGCACTCGCAGTTTTGCTTATGATTCTCGCGGTAACGCTACCCAAGCTGGCGGTCTTAATTTCACCTATGACTATGCTGACCAACCCATCACTGTCTCAGGTGATTCCGGCGGCACATACCAATATGACGGCAACCTAAAACGAGTTAAATCAGTTATTAACAGTAAAACGATTTATAACGTTTATAACCTTGCCGGCAAACTCGTGCATATTGATAATCGAGGCAGCGCTACAGACCCCGCGATAGAAACTGATTATATTTCTATTGGTAGTATGACCGTTGCTAGAATTGAAGATGGTACGGCCACTTATTTACACCATGACAGTTTAGGCAGTCCAGTGGCAGGCACGACCGCTGCCGGAACCGTTAAATGGCGTGAGCGTTATTCGCCTTATGGCATAACCTTAGACAATGACAACAGCAATAAAGACCAAGCGGGTTATACCGGTCATATTAAAGATGGTGATACCGGGTTGACTTATATGCAAGCACGATACTATGATCCAGTGATAGGTCGTTTTTATAGTAATGATCCTGTTGGATATACTGCTGCTAACCCTGTTATGTCATTCAACCGATATATGTATGTTAATAATAACCCATACAAATATACAGATCCTGATGGTCAATTCTTACAGTTTATACCAGCTATTATTGCTGTTGCCAAAGTCGCCCATAAGGCATATAAAGCATATAAGTCTAATAAACGAATACAGAAAGTTTTAAAAAATAAGCAGTCCACAGGGAAAAAGGGAGATCATACATCTTCAACTGGAAGTAAAGGTGCAGATAAGGATTTCAAAACCCTAACTAAGGGCAGTGATGTTAAAACTTATGAAAATGGAACAAAAGTTGGTAAAACACCTGATGGAAGAACTGTGGACAAACATGGTAGCTCTGGAAAGTCAGGTAAAGGCGCTGATGTTAAAAAAGGAACTGATTCGATAAAAATCAAAAATGATAGTGGTAAAACGAAAACAACTATCCGTTATCCAGAGAATAAGACATGATAATTGCTGAGCAAAAAGTACTAGAGGTCATAGAACCTCTGGTTATGAAAATAAAAAACAAACTATATAACGAGGAAGCTAAAGCTTTTCCTGATTTTGCTCTTGTTGATGACTTTGCTTCTCTAATATGGAGTGAGAATGAAGAGGACAAAACTAATGGTAACTCTTGGATAGATCACTCAAAATTTATTGCATTAAAGAAAGCAACAGAATTAGTTTCAGGCAGTAACTTATTCTATATTGCTTGGGCCTACAGAGAGCTAGACGAAAATAATAAACCAAAAACGAGAACGGTAATCGAATTACCTTTTGAATGGAATATGGTTAAAAACTACGAAAGTGAGCTAGATTATCAGATAAACCAGTTTTATGTGTTTGATGACAGTCTAACATGGTTTTTGCATATTGATGATTCAGTGCTATTAGCTGGCAACAAGAAGTTCATGAAAGATTTCGTTAACAGTATCGGAGGCAAACACGTAGCAAATAAAATGTTTGATATTTATTTAGATGACGTGAATTCACAAGATACCAGAAATTGGGTTGATTTAATCAAAACTCGTTTTGTGAGTAATGCTTAGTATTTCTCATTTACATTTATAATCCAAAGCCCCCGCCCTTGAAGTGACCCCAAATAGTTGGACAACCAATTATTGAGGGTCTTTTTATTGTTGGGCATCAAGTGTAGCCGACCAAATTATAATCGTACGATGAGCGAAATTCTTCATCATAACATTTAGTCACTTTTCGCCTAGATTACCAAATTCGTGTCATATGATTTTGGCGGCTAGCCAAATTAAAATCATAAGCTTTACCAAACACTTCAGGAGAAGGATTTACGAACACTGCTATTGGGATGGTTTCTGGCGGACTAGCAGGAGCCGCTGTCGGCTTTGTGGCTCCACAAACGTCACACTTAGCAGGAATGGCTGCGGCAGGTATGGTTGCTAGTGCCGCTGGACAAGTAACTGGTTCGGCAATGTCAGCAGCGAATGAAAAAGGAATTGGAAACGTTACGCTAAGCGATATTAAAGTAGATGCTGTAACAACTATTGCAGGTGGCCTTGGTGCAGGTGGTGGAGGCATGGTTGCAAAAGGTATTGCTAGCTCCACGATGAAACCTATTCTTGGAACCCCTTTAAGTCAAGCCGGAGCACCAACTGTTGCAGGCATGGCAACAGGGGCGGTCGCAGAAGGTGCTATTATAGGAATGACCGAGAAAGTGGCACCTAAAATAGTAGAAAAAGTTAAAGAGGCTATCAGATGATCACATTTTTAATTTTAATGCTCGTGTATATTGCTTTATGTATCGGTGGGTTCAAAGGATATTTTTACCTTCAAAATATAAATGATAGACAGAAAAGTAATCGATTTTTAAAAGTTTGTTATAGCTATGTACTATTTGCGGTATTTATTTGTTTAGAAATACCTTTTGCTCTTTTTTTCCCTGCTTGGTTAAGCGAAAAGTTAATAGAAGGAGCTTCTGAATATATAATTTATTTTTTATTGTTTGGATGTTTTATTTTGGGAATGTCCATATGGAAAGGTCGGAGTTATCGGCCACAAAACTTTTAAAAAAGGCCAGTGACATTTAAGAATAGATCTCATTTAATTGTTGCTTACTCCTTTATTAAATAAAAAAATGCAAAAAGCCAAAGCAGTTAATTTCTTAGCTGCCTTGGCTTTTTTGTTAGCGGCTAATTATTTTTTCCTTAGCTGCTTCTTATCTTAGTCGCTTTGTATCAACCGTTAGGCTGATTGCTGTTGTTTAATTAACGCGTCTAGCATCTCACTAATAAACTTTTGTTTTCCTCTAGGCATAAGGCCTATCTGTTCAATTTGACGTTGTAGCGTTGACGCTGGGCCTCGTTTAACTGGCTGTTGATCAACACCTGTTAACTGTTCGATAGATACCGCAAACAACTTCGCTATTTTAGGAAGCATTGATGCAGGTATTTTTCGAGTCCCTGCTTCATAAGCGGCGATCATTTGCTGTGATATTTCTAAAAAATCAGCTAACTGTGCTTGAGTAAAGCCTGATTCTTTACGTAACAACGACACTTGTTTACCGAGTGAGATAAAGAATGCTTTGTCATCTAAGGTCATCTGCGTATCCAATAAACTGTAAGTAATAATTGTCATAGCATAACCCCTGTTTTTAGAAACTCTTCAAATTGATGTTGATGATACTACATTATGTGGTAACCTCTCGCAAGGTTGTTTTTTTGTAGAATGGAAAATCTGGGGACACATGACTTAATTGTTTTTAATTGAATTAAATTAAGTCAAGTGTCCCCAGAATGTCCCCCCCAGCGACAAAAGCGTACCCTTAAAGGTTTGCTTGCCAGTGTTGATAAACAGCAAAAAGTTGCCTTGCATCAAAATGCACAACGACTCTTAAAACCGCTTGCTGTGGTTAACCCTTTTGCCGACAAACTGAGCTTTTTGGATAACCAAACACGGACAAGGCGTGATCATGAAAAGTACCTCACGCTCATTGATAGCATTGCTTTGTTGCACCAACATCAACGCACGATTAAAACAGTGCCTAGTCAAAGCGGTGAAGCCATAGAATATATCGAAGCCACCCTTGATCAAAATAATAAGTGACAGTCACTTTCTGAAAACAAACCGATAATAATTGAAGAATGAAAGCGTCTTTTACTTTTAGTGTGTTATTTTTAGCTAGGATTTTTCAAACTGGATTTACAGCGGCACTTTTACTTTTTTAGGCTAGCGGTTGTCTCTCATGTTCCAAGATTATGGTTTTATTAGTTGGTCATTTAGGTTAACCGTCAGACTGATATAAGTCTTTGC
>Ga0307492_10000935_pt1 | contig 12212 bp, 10 predicted proteins | sample SI3LmetaG_FD_202365 | JGI IMG/M metagenome (GOLD analysis project Ga0307492, IMG submission 202365) | Sea-ice brine microbial communities from Beaufort Sea near Barrow, Alaska, United States - SI3L | ecosystem: Environmental > Aquatic > Marine > Coastal | place: USA: Alaska | collected 2017-05-06
CAAATACAAACGAAAAACTTAATGATAATCGTTTGCATTAAGGTTCTCTTTTATGTATCATCGCCTCAATTAAAATTATCTCTCTAGAAACTCTGACGGACATGACAACCATGATGAAGAAAACCTTAATTGCTTCGGCACTTGTTGGCTTATTTGCAAGCTCTGCTGTTACTGCAAATGACGATACTGAAGAATTACGCAACGTTATTGCACAGCAACAAGCAGTATTGAAAAGCTTAGAAAAACGTTTAGACGAAACAGAACAACGTCTTGAAGCGACTGCTGACCAAGTAGAATCAAGCACAAGCACAAGCTTATTTGCCAAAACAACTATTGGCGGTTACGGTGAATTACATTACAACAATTACGAAGACACAGAAGCGAACGTTGACTTTCATCGTTTCGTTTTATTTTTTGGTCATGAATTTACTGAAAAATTGCGTTTTTTCTCTGAGTTCGAATTAGAACATAGTATCGCTGGTGAAGGTCAAGCTGGTGAGGTTGAGTTAGAACAAGCGTATGTTGAATATGACTACAGCGATACAATTACCACGAAAACAGGTTTATTCTTAATTCCTGTCGGCATTATTAACGAAACGCATGAACCGCCAACATTTTATGGCGTTGAACGAAATGGTGTGGAAAAAAATATTATTCCCGCTACTTGGTGGGAAGCGGGTGTTGCTGGTAACTTCAAATTAGCACCTGGTTTAGCCATAGATGCTGCAGTCACTAGTGGTTTAAACGTTGGAAATGACTATAAAATTAGAGGCGGTCGTCAAAAAGTGGCTAAAGCTTCAGCTGAAAATTTAGCCTATACAGGTCGTGTAAAATATACGGCGATTCCAGGGTTAGAGTTAGCTGCAACGTTTCAGTATCAAACAGATTTGACTCAAAGTACTATCGGTACTGATGATGCCTCTGCAATATTATTTCAAGCACATGCCATTTATCAAGTTGATAACTTCACCGTTCGCGCATTATATGCATCTTGGGATATTGACGGTGATGAAGCTAAAGCATTAGGTCGTGATGAACAAACAGGTTGGTACATTGAACCTTCATATATGTTTAATGAAGAAGTAGGCGCTTTTGCTCGTTATGCTGAATATAATAATGAAGCTGGCTTAAGTTCTTCGGATGCTGTTGAGTCAACCAGTGTGGGTATCAACTATTATCTACATGAAAATGTTGTGTTAAAAGCTGATATTGAAGAACTGGGTGGTTCGAAAGACTCTACAGGCTTTAACTTAGGGTTTGGCTACCAGTTTTAACGAGGATTTTTTTGATGCAATTTTTGTATTAGAACGACTTAGTTCATAAGGAGGTGAATGGGTATTATCTACTCATTCACTTTTATGTTTTAAAAATATTTTATAATGAAAGGGTTGCATGTGGTTAAAATTATATTCACTTTACTCATCGTGTTTAGTTTACAAACACAGGTATTTGCCAAGTCTACTTATCAAACGTCTAAACAGTTTGTTAGCTATTCATTTAACGGTGAAATACCAAAATCTAAAGCGATATGGTTATCTGCTGAAGATAAAGTGGTGATAAGTGAAATTATGAGCCACCAGTACAACCGATTACGCTTAAGGTATTGGCAGCAAGAAAGTGAAACGGTATGGGTACTTGAAGAAATTGGAAAAGAAAAACCTATTACGATTGGCGTTCATATTAAAAATGAACAGATTGTAGACGTTAAAGTGCTCGCTTATCGAGAATCGCGTGGTGATGAAGTACGTCACGACTTTTTTACTAAACAATTTCATTCAGCGTCTTTAACGAAAGAAAACATGCTTAATCAACATATTGATGGTATAACAGGCGCAACCATGTCGGTACGAGCGCTTACTAAAGTTGCACGTTTGGCGCTTTGGTTAAATAAAAAGGTAAAAGTTTAATTTTTTGCCTATGATACGTTTAGTTAGATAGGTTTAACTCGCATTAAAATGATTCATAAAAAATCCACGCCCTCTATAAGTTATCGTATTATTCGTCATTTACGAGAATGGCACCGTAAGCTCGGTATATTTTCAGCACTCTTCATTATATTTTTGTCTATCTCTGGTATTGCTTTAAACCATACAACGTTATTGTCCTTATCTGAAAAATCGATTACTAGCTCTTTATTACTGAATCATTATGGCATTAAGCCACCGAGTGATATCCGCTTTTATCAGCAAAAAGAGTGGTTAGTTACCGAACAGTTTATTTGGTTAGGCGATAAACTCGTTTATGAAAGTGATGAGCCCGTTATTAGTATCAGCAAATTTCAGACATATCGTTTATTGGCTACCACTAAGCGGTTGATTATATTTACCGATAAAGGTGAATTGGTTGATAAGCTTGATAGTTCAAGTGATTTACCCGTCCCAATACAGGCGATTAGCATTTCAGAAAACCACATACTGTTAAAAACACCACACGGTTATTATCAAGGGGATAGCGACTTCTTTGATTGGCAAAAAATTAACACGTTGATTGAACCAAAGTGGACTTCTTCAGAAGCTGGCACGCAGTCGGAATCAACAATAGCTTCTACAAAATATCAATCTCAGTTTTTAAGTTGGGAAAGGGTGATTCTAGATGCCCATTCAGGTCGAATATTGGGTGATTATGGCGTCATACTGATGGATGTTGTTGCTTTTATGCTTATCTTATTATCGATTAGTGGTATTTATATGTGGTTCAAGTATTCAAAGAAGAAACGATAGGACTTTATATTTTTTTAAATATTAAGCCTATCTATTCATTTATATCATTATTCTATTTATCAATGGTTACGAAATTTTCTACTGTTGTTTATTGAGTAATATTTTAAGTTCTTCTTCATATTTTATTTTTTTACTCTCGGTAAAGCCAACGTGGGCACTGACCATTTTTCCTGAACGGTTAATGATGTAACTACTTGGCATTCCTTTTAACTTGAACTTTCGGGCAACTTTTCCTTTAGGATCATAAAAAACGGCAAAGTTAGCGGGGACTTCAGCAAGAAATTCATCCGCTAATGCTCTATTGTTATCAAGGTTCACGCTAATGATGATTAATCCTTGTTGCTCATGTTTTTCCTGCATATTATTCATCCATGGAAACGACTTTCGACAAGGGCCACACCACGACGCCCAAAAATCTAAGTAGATTACTTTCCCTTTATGAGACGCGATTAATTTATCAAAATTTTGTAGGACGTTTACCTCTGCTGCTGGCTCAGTATTACTGAGTGCTGAAAAACTTAAACCGAAGAGTAACGTAAATAATAGTGGGACTAATTTTCTAGTGATCATAGTGTTTAACTTAAAGAGGTTTTACTTATTAAAGCATGGATATTTAATTGAGTGAAGTTTTGCTTAACGGATAAAAAGGATAGTTGTCTTTTGATCCGTTACTAAGGTAAATTGCAGAGAATATTTACCTTTTAGAATGATTTTATGAGAATATTTTTACAGACTTGCTCAATGTTAATTTGTTTTGCCTTATCGTCAAGCTTAGCTCATGCTTCTCAAGACAAAACATCAGAAGAACTTGAACACGATAAATGGCTGAAACTACGCTTTAGTGAACAGCATAAAAACTTGATCCCTATTGTTGCTGTTGCAGATATGTTTTTTGCATGTGATAAGGCCAAAAATAGTGGCAATGTAAATTATCAGGTGGCTGAGCTTGTTGAAAACATGGACCGTAACTTACTTGCTGAAAAACTATCACAGTGCCTTGATGGTGAAGGTATGAAATCTGATGCCGCGTTAAACTTTGGATTATATGGTTGTTTTTATCAACAATTAAAGCATCTATCAAAAGAAGATAAAATAGAAAAAATGAGAATCGTCATTCAAAGCATTTCTTCATTGAGTCGAGAAGAAAGGCAAAAAAGTTTTTCTCGTTGTGTAACAGATCAAACGGTTAGCTATTTAAAATAATACATATCATAATGTATGTAAAAAAGGAGCTTTAAGTTTCTTTTTTACAGTATAGTTCAACAATGACTTGTGTCTTTAGATATTTAATTATTCAATAAATTAGCCGGTGAAAACTGGTCGGTCAACACCTTAGTGCTTTCAGGCCAGTCTTGTTCTATACGCGTTGATGTCATTTGTTTACTTACTTGTATTAAGTCAACCGCAAAAGGTGTTAACCTTTCTTGCAATGCTTTTGTGCGCTGATTAATTAACGTTAAACTGGGTAATTTACCATTAATCGCTAAAATAATTCGATTACTGTTTTTAACATTTCGTACATTATAAAAATCGCCAAACACTGATTTATACGTTGCAGATTCATGTGCATATAAGTCACTTACCGAAAAAGTATTAGCACTTAAGACACCGCCCTTATTTAGTATACTTTTAGTTTCTTGTATAAATTCTTGTGTTAATAGATGTTCAGGAATGTAGTCACCGTTAAATGCATCAAGTATTATCCAATCGTATTTTTGCTTTTTTATTATTGCCCTTTTTATAAAGATTCTACCGTCTTGTATTACTGATGAAACGTTTTCGTTTTCAAAAAATCCAAAATATTGACGAGCGACTTTTACAACCGCGGGATCTATTTCTACATTGGTAATGACACTTTGCGGATAAAGTTGATGTAGCGTGTTTGACATAGTGCCGCCACCTAAACCAATAATAAGAATTTTTTTTGGCTTCTCAATGAGTAACAGTCCTGAAAATAGTAACTTAGTATAATTAAAGACTAAGCGCTGAGGGTCACTTTTATATAAACAGCTTTGATTCGTTTTACTTGACCTGACATTGAATTTTAAGCAACGTGAGTCGCCTTGGTCATCAACCAAAATATTACGATATAATGAACGTTCTTGATGAACAATTTCTGCCGAAATATTTGTCGTATAACCTAATAACAGGCAACATAATGTTAAAATCGAAATGTAAATTTTACTCATGAATAACACCTGCTGTATTTATGTTAAAAGATTTGGTCGATTTATTTAAGAAAACAGCGAAAATACCTAACATGCCTAGTACTGAACTAAATACCAAAATAATGTTGTCTACTTCAAAAAACAATACGAAATAAAATGAAGTGATAATCGTTCCTAAAGCACTACCCAGTGTTGAAACAAAGTAAAGTTTCCCGGCTGTTTGCCCACTACTATCTTTATCTGTAACTAATAAGCGAACAGAATACGGAGAAATCATGCCCAAAATAATAGTTGGAATAAAGAATAATGCGGTGCAAGCAAGCAAAGAACCATAGCGAGAATCTTCAACATTCAGGAATATTACTTCCATTATAGGGGTAGACCATATTGCAACGGGTAATATGGTAATACCGGCCAATACAAAGATAAAACCATATTTTTTTAACGAGGCACTCCGTGTCGATAACTTACCACCAGCAAGGTAGCCAAACGATAAGCTCAACATAAATACAGTAATAATACTGCCCCATATATGAACACTACTACCAAAAAATGGTGCAAGAATTCTGCCGCCTAAAAGTTCAATGCCCATAATGCAAAAGCCACTACAAAAAGCGAGTAAGTAAATAAAAGGGTTTTGCCATGAAGGTTTTGGGTGATGAACAGTCATTTATAATATTAGTAACCTTGTCTATTAAGTAATTCTATCTTAACGACAAAAGGCGCGTTATACCAAATCAATTTGATATAACACGCCTTATTTTTTTGTTAATATTTATTTCTATTTTTAGTTAATTTTTTGCAAGTAACGGCTTTAAAAAATGAGCAGTATGTGAAGTTTTATGTTTCGCAACCTGTTCTGGCGTACCTGCCACGAGTATTTCACCGCCACCATCGCCACCTTCGGGGCCTAAATCCACAATCCAGTCAGCCGTTTTAATGACATCTAAGTTATGTTCAATCACTACAACGGTATTGCCATGATCACGTAAACGATGAATAACGTGCAATAACTGCTTTATATCGTGGAAATGCAAACCAGTGGTTGGCTCATCTAAGATATACAGCGTTTTACCCGTATCACGCTTTGATAATTCTTTTGATAGTTTTACTCGTTGTGCTTCACCGCCAGAAAGTGTGGTGGCCGACTGACCAAGTTTTATATAACTCAGGCCAACATCCATTAACGTTTGTAATTTACGATTTACAGCAGGAATAGGAGCAAAAAATGTTAAAGCATCTTCAATGGTCATATCTAGCACTTCATGAATGCTCTTACCTTTGTATTTCACTTCTAACGTTTCACGATTATAGCGTCTTGATTTACACACATCACAAGGCACATAAACGTCAGGTAAAAAATGCATTTCAACTTTGATTAAGCCGTCACCCTGACAAGCCTCACAACGACCACCTTTCACATTAAAGCTAAATCTCCCAGGCTTATAACCTCGAGAACGAGACTCTTGCGTAGCAGCAAAAATTTCACGTATAGCAGTAAAAATACCGGTGTATGTTGCGGGGTTAGATCGTGGCGTTCTACCAATAGGGCTTTGGTCAATATCAATCACTTTATCGAGTAAATCCAAGCCAATAATTTCTTTGTGTGGTGCGGGTTCTTGTGTGGTGGCGCCATTTAATGCAATGTGAGCAAGCTTAAACAAGGTGTCATTAATGAGTGTCGACTTTCCTGAGCCTGAAACACCTGTTACACAAGTCATTAAACCATTAGGAATAGTGAGGTCGACATTTTTTAAATTATTACCTGTGGCCCCTTTAAGTTTAACGACATTCTTTTTATCAAAAGGAACACGCACTTTAGGTATTTCAATATATTCACGCCCTGAAAGGTATTGTCCTGTGAGTGACTTTTCGCAGACTAAAATGTCATTCACATCACCTTGAGCAATTATTTCACCACCATGAACACCAGCCCCAGGACCAATATCAATCACATAATCGGCGGCGCGAATAGCGTCCTCGTCATGCTCAACAACAATTACGGTATTGCCTAAGTCACGCAAATGAATCAGGGTTTTTAATAAACGTTCGTTATCACGTTGATGCAAACCAATCGATGGTTCGTCTAAAACGTACATGACTCCCACTAAACCAGCACCTATTTGGCTCGCTAAGCGTATGCGTTGAGCTTCACCGCCAGATAAGGTTCCTGCAGCACGTGATAAATTAAGGTAGTTCAAACCAACGTTGACTAAGAAACCTAAACGGTCACACACTTCTTTGAGAATTTTTTCTGCTATCTGCGCTTTTTGACCCAACAAATTTAAGTTTTGGAAAAATGCTAACGCGTCAGAAATAGAAAGTTCAGCAATATGAGTCAGTGGCGTATCGGCAATAAAAACATTACGCGCTTCAAGCCTTAAACGACTGCCACTACAGTCAGGGCAATGTTGGCTATTCAAATACTTTGATAACTCTTCACGCACGGAATTTGATTCTGTTTCACGAAAACGGCGTTCCATATTATTCAAAATACCTTCAAACGGATGCTTGCGAATAACCACATCACCACGGTCGTTCATATATTTGAATTCAATTTCTTGTTTTCCACTACCACGAAGTATTAACGATTGGTGACTTTCTGACAATTTATTAAAGGGTTTCTCGAGAGCAAATCCATAATGATCTGACAACGCTTGCAACATTTGAAAATAATAAAAATTACGCTTGTCCCAACCACGGATCGCGCCACCCGATAAACTGAGTTCAGGGTTTGTGATAACACGAGCAGCATCAAAGAACTGCTGATTACCTAAACCGTCACACGTTTTACAAGCACCTGCAGGGTTGTTGAATGAAAAGAGGCGAGGCTCAAGTTCTTGCATACTGTAGCCACATTGGGGACAAGCAAAGTTTGCTGAAAAGACTAACTCTTCACGATCAGGTTCGTCCATAAAGGCAACTTTAGCGGTGCCTGCTGTTAAACCTAATGCAGTTTCAAATGACTCTGATAAGCGAAGTTGAATATCGTCGCGTACTTTTAAACGGTCAACAACAACTTCAATGGTATGTTTTTTATGAAGTTCTAATTTAGGAGGATCAGATAAATCACAAACTTCACCGTCGATTCTAGCGCGAATATAACCTTGTGCGGCAAGGTTATCGAGTAATTTTACATGTTCACCTTTTCGGCCTTGAAGAACAGGCGCAAGCACCATGACCTTTGTGCCTTCTTTAAGTGCTAATACCTTATCCACCATTTGTGAATTTGTTTGTGCAGCTAAAGGTTGGTGGTGTGTCGGACAACGCGGTTCGCCAACACGGGCATAAAGTAATCGAAGATAATCATAAATTTCGGTGATAGTGCCGACGGTAGAACGTGGGTTATGGGAAGTCGATTTTTGTTCAATAGATATAGCAGGAGATAACCCTTCTATATGATCAACATCAGGCTTCTCCATCAGCGACAAAAATTGACGAGCATAAGCGGAAAGTGATTCTACATAGCGACGTTGCCCTTCAGCGTACAACGTATCAAAAGCGAGCGACGATTTACCCGAACCTGAAAGCCCGGTAATAACGACTAATTTTTCTCGTGGAATATCTAAGCTGATGTTTTTCAGGTTATGTGTTCTAGCACCACGTACTTCTATATTTTTCATAACTAATCCGCGTAAAGTTTGAACCGATTATTATTGCATAATTAATTGGCAATAATCAGTATTAATCTCTATTTTTGTTAAAGTGTTTGTCGTGATACTATAACGCGAATTTTAGCCTTTTTATGACACGTTTAGAGAACTCCATGAGTACCACAGGTTTAAATAATATTGAGAAGAAAGCCGCATTCTCCTTAGCTGCCGTTTTTGGTCTACGGATGCTTGGGCTTTTTATGATTTTACCCGTTTTTGCTATTTACGGTGAACAATTGATCGGTTTTAGCCCTATTTGGATAGGCTTAGCGATTGGCGCTTATGGATTAACGCAGGCCATGTTACAGATTCCTATGGGAATTTTGTCTGATAAATATGGCAGAAAACCTATTATTTTATTTGGCTTGGTTATATTCTTTTTGGGCAGTGTTGTTGCAGCGATGTCCGACACTATTTATGGTGTTGTGTTTGGTCGTGCCTTACAAGGCATGGGCGCTATCGCTAGTGCGGTATTGGCATTAGCCGCTGATTTAAGTCGTGAAGAGCAACGTCCAAAAGTGATGGCGACTATCGGTATGTTTATTGGTCTTTCGTTTACTTTGGCTATGGTCTTAGGCCCTATAGTTGCAGAAGCCTTTGGCCTGAGTGGTTTGTTTTGGTTAACGGCAATTTTAACTATTCTTGCGATGGTGATGATTCAGTTTATGGTGCCAAACTCTGTGAATAAAGCGCCCAAAGGCGATAGTGTTGCCTTACCTGAACAACTCAGAAAGCTTATTCGTCACCCGCAATTATCACGTTTAAATTGGGGAGTGTTTATTCTTCATATGGCGTTAACAGCCTGCTTTATTACTTTACCTAAACAGTTTGTTGCCAGCGGTTTAGCGCTCGAGCAACATTGGCAATTATATTTGCCTGCATTAATTGGCTCATTTTTTATCATGGTGCCTTTTATGATCTTTGCGATTAAAAAGCAAAAAGAAAAACAGATGTTCTCCGCCGCAATCTTATTACTGGCAGCTTCTTTATTATTGCTGTGGTATTTGCCGTTGGGTTTTTGGACGTTAGTGTTATTAGTGGTTATGTTTTTTACTGCATTTAATTATCTAGAAGCAACAATGCCATCTATTTTATCGCGTATTGCGCCTGCTGGCGTAAAAGGCAGTGTAATGGGTATTTATTCTAGCAGCCAGTTTCTAGGCGCCTTCATGGGTGGAATACTTGGTGGCGTTATTGCCAGTCAATTTGGTGAGCAAGCAATATTTCTTGTTATGTCGTTAGTGACATTACTCTGGTTTTTTGGCGCAATAAGTATGAAACCTCTTAAAAAGTCAAAAAATTATACATTTTCGACGAGTATCGATTGTGAAGAAAAAGCCAATGAAGTGGCTGAAAAGCTGATTCATATGCCAGGCGTTATTGAAGCAACGCTAGTGCAGGAAGAGTCGGTTGTTTATTTGAAGGTTGATGATAAAGTCGTAAATCTAAATGAGATCAAAGCGATATTGAATCCTTAGCTACCACCTTTTCCCACAATATAATCAGTGAAATATATTCGCTCTGAATGTATTTTGTGATCTTTTCTACTACGTTATTGGAATAACAGTAACGTTAATAAGTCTCTACTTTTAATAAACGGTAATAATTTCGCTAACCTGTTTATTAACTCCGACCATCAGCTCTATATCATCACCAATGAATCTCCCCACTAACGCTTTGGACAACGGTGCGCTTGGCGTTATAACGGTATAGTATTGTTCATTTAAAACGCCTCGAAAACCACCTGCGGCTGGCGCAATAAAAAACCATTTATTGTTATTACTTTTATGTGTGATTTGTACGAGAGCGCCTAAAGCTATGGGCATCTCTTCTTGAAAATCTCGAATAACTAACTGTTCAATAGCTTGTTTGGCTTGTTGAATTTCAGTCACGCGTCGAGACTGTCCTTCGGCTAAATAACTTGCTTCGATGGCAAGAGTGTCGTATTGAGTTTCAGCGACTGATTGGTCATCCGTCGCGGCAAGGTGAGCATTATTTGCTGCGGCTTTTATTGCGGCTAATTCATGTGCTAAATGAGTAAGGATATCGTTGATTATTTGCTTTTTATTCATAATGCCTAGGATACTTACTTGAAAATTTTAGTAAATACCTTATTTAATCTGACACCTGTCAAAATACTGCTTGAATTTATCACTTTAAACGTCTACTTTATAGTTATAAAAATAGATTCCACCCTATAAATCATCCCGATAAAGTGAACTACTATGACCGTTAATATCGTCAACAGCGCCTTTCCAAATTTATTAGCCCCTTTAGATTTAGGATTTACTACCTTAGCAAATCGCACATTAATGGGTTCAATGCATACGGGACTTGAAGAAGAAAAAGGTGGCTTCGACAAGTTAGCTGCTTTTTATCAAGCGCGTGCAAAAGGTGGCGTCGGCTTAATTGTTACCGGTGGTATTAGCCCAAATGCTCGAGGAAGGTTAGCGCCATTCGGTTGTGAGTTAAGTAAATTTTGGCAAGTGAGTAAGCATAAAAAAATTACTGATGCGGTTCACCAATACCCAACAAAAATATGCATGCAATTGTTACATGCTGGTCGTTATTCTTATCATCCCTTCAGCTTTGCACCGAGTAAAGTAAAATCACCAATAAACCCATTCACACCATCTGCCATGTCAATTCGCCAAATTAAAGGCACCATTAAAGATTTTGCTTACTCTGCAACTTTAGCGCAAAGAGCAGGTTACGACGGTGTTGAAATTATGGGCTCCGAAGGTTACTTACTGAATCAATTTTCATGTGTCCGCGTGAATAAAAGAACTGATGAATGGGGTGGTTGCGTTGAAAATCGTATGCGTTTAGCCATTGATATTATAAAAGCGGTACGTGAAAAAGTAGGTGAAAAATTTATCGTTATTTTCCGATTGTCGATGATAGATCTTGTTGACGGAGGTAATAGCTGGGAAGACGTAGTGACCATGGCAAAAGCAGTTGAAGCGGCAGGTGCTACCTTAATTAATACCGGTATTGGTTGGCATGAAGCTAGAGTTCCAACGATTTCGACTTCAGTGCCTCGTGCCGCATTTACGTGGATCACTGAAAAAATGAAGCAAGAAGTTTCTATTCCTTTGGTGACAACTAACCGCATAAATACACCAGAGGTCGCTGAAGACGTTTTATCTAAAGGCCATGCAGACATGGTCTCAATGGCCCGACCATTTTTGGCTGATGCTGAATTTGTACAAAAAGCGGCTGAAAATAAAAGTGATGAAATTAATACCTGTATTGGCTGTAACCAAGCGTGTTTAGATCATGTTTTTCAGCAGAAACGCGCTTCTTGTTTAGTTAATCCAGTCGCTTGCTACGAGACAGAATTAACTTTTGCCAAGGCAAAAGTAAACAAGCGTATTGCTGTTGTTGGCGCTGGCCCAGCAGGTTTAGCATTCAGTGTTTATGCTGCGCAACGAGGACATAAAGTAGAAATATTTGACCGCGCTAGCGAAATTGGTGGGCAGTTTAATTTTGCTAAGCAGGTCCCTGGTAAGGAGGAGTTTTATGAAACCATTCGATATTTTAACAAACAAATTAGTTTGCTTGATATAAAAGTGCATTTATCCACCGAAGCAACAGCAGAAGATTTGACGAGTGGTGGCTTTGATGAGTTAGTTATTGCAACCGGTATTTTACCTAGAAAATTGGACATT
>Ga0307492_10000936_pt1 | contig 12210 bp, 9 predicted proteins | sample SI3LmetaG_FD_202365 | JGI IMG/M metagenome (GOLD analysis project Ga0307492, IMG submission 202365) | Sea-ice brine microbial communities from Beaufort Sea near Barrow, Alaska, United States - SI3L | ecosystem: Environmental > Aquatic > Marine > Coastal | place: USA: Alaska | collected 2017-05-06
CCTAGTTTTAGAGGCTTGAGATTAGGGAGACGTCTTTATGATTACCGCAAGGAGTTATGCGAAAGCCTAAACCTGAAGGGTATTATTTTTGGTGGACGAATGCCCAATTATCACAAAGTACAAGATCAATACACACCTAAACAATACATTGATGGCGTAAGGCGAAAAGAATTAAATGATCCTGTTCTTAACTTTCAGATTTCAAATGATTTTCACCCTATCCGAGTTATAAAAGGGTATTTAACTGGAGATACTGCCTCAGCAGATTATGCCGTGTTGATGGAGTGGGATAATATATATTATACGAAACCTACTAAGTCACCTGCTACGGTAAAGACCATAGTTAGATTAGGCTTGATCCAGTGGCAAATGCGACCGTATTCTGGGCTAGAACAATTAATGCAGCAGGTAGAATATTTTATTGATACTGTTTCTGGGTATCGATGTGATTTTGCGGTGTTTCCAGAGTTTTTTAATGCGCCATTAATGGCAGAATTTAACCATTTAAAAGAATCTGAAGCCATTCGTGAACTGGCAAAATTTACAGAGGAAATTAAGAATCGCATGTCTAAGTTTGCAATCTCTTATAACATCAATATAATTTCTGGAAGTATGCCAGAATTAGTGGGAGATACACTTTATAACGTAGGTTATTTATGCCGAAGAGATGGAAGTGTAGAACGATACGAAAAAATACATGTGACTCCAGACGAAGCAAAAGTTTGGGGAATGCAGCGTGGTAGCGAATTAAAAACATTTGAAACAGATTGTGGTAAAATCGGGATTTTGATTTGTTATGATTCTGAGTTTCCAGAACTATCCCGCTTGTTAGCAGATGAAGGAATGGATATTTTGTTTGTTCCGTTTTTAACAGACACGCAAAATGGGTATTCAAGAGTGCGATTATGTGCCCAAGCTAGAGCGGTAGAAAATGAGTGTTATGTGGCTATTTCTGGTAGTGTAGGAAATCTGCCTAATGTGGAAAATATGGATATTCAGTATGCACAGTCTGCTGTATTTACTCCCTGTGATTTTGCGTTCCCAAGTAATGGGATCAAGGCAGAAGCGACCACAAATACAGAAATGATTTTGGTAGCAGATGTAGATATCAGTTTACTACGTGAACTACACTCGTTTGGGGCTGTTAAGAATTTAAAAGACAGACGTAAAGATGTATATGATGTGATTCGGGTAAAGAAATAAGGTAGTTCAAAAGGCTAAACTATATATATCAAATGGCTCCTGTTTTTTTAACGGGAGCCATTTTTTTACTTCGGAAACACTAAAAATTAAAAAATACGCTAAAAAATAAATAGACTAATGTCATAATTAAATAGACAAAAGTCTTATTTTTGTTAAAAATAAAGGCTATGGGTGCAATAAAATATTCAGAGAATGATGACGGTTTTAATTCTGTTAATGAGGCTATAGGTTTATATATTAAGCAGGAGCTGCCAGATAGCGGTATTGCATCGTCACAGTTCTTTAAAAATAAAATGCTAGTAGTAAAGACTATTCGTAAGGGGTTGCCATTTGCTATATTTTCTCTCATTAAAAAAATCACACCTTTTAGCGATGATGATTGGGCAAACTATCTTAATCTATCTACAAAAACATTGCAACGGTATAAAAATGAGCAAGGATTTTTGTTTAAACCCATCCACACAGAAAAAATACTTGAGCTCACAGAAGTAACAAATATGGGCGTACGTGTTTTTGATAACCTTGAGAGTTTTCACGATTGGTTAAACACCACTAGCTTAGCCTTGGGCAATCATAAACCATCAGAGTTGTTGCAGGATAGCTACGGTAAAGAACTAGTGCTCGCAGAGCTTAATCGCATTGAGCACGGTATTTTTGCATAATGAAGGTGTTCAGACTTTCACGAAAGAAATACGCAAAATCTTTAAGCGGAAAAGGTGCAGCCCTATTTGGTAATCGCTGGAATTCTAAAGGTGTAGAGATGATCTATACAGCTGATAGCAGAGCATTAGCAATGGCAGAAGTCGCGGTCCATATATCCATAGCAAGACTTCCTAAAGACTATATGATGCTGGAAATTGAAATTCCAAAAAGTGTATCTATTTGTGACTTGAAAAAGAAACCTAAAAAAGGATGGAATGAGAATCCACCTAACTCTATCTCCCAAGAACTAGGCGATGATTTCATTAGAGATGGAATTTGTTGTGTAATTAAAGTGCCGTCTGCCGTGGTGCAAGGGGACTTTAATTATTTGATAAATCCGTATCATGTAGACATTAAAAAAATTAAAATCATTTCTGCCACGTCTTTTCCTTTTGATACGCGAATGTTTAAGTAAGTAGAACTTCATCTCCAACCATTCTCCCTTTGGGAGATCCGAACTTTTGAAACCACATTTTCAGTGAGGGCGTTTTACCCTAAATTTTAAAAGTGTGTTTAAAGTGCTTGTTGTTTTTCATTTCCCAAAGAGCAACTCCAATTACTGCAAAATACTCTATTGCGACCAATCCTAAATTCTCGCTAAACCCTTCTACTCCATACGCTGAGTAACTAAATAACACCATAAAGCTCCAGATGATTGGAAATTTATACCTCGTAAAGACGGAGAGTAGTAGCGGTGTAGCAATGTACCAAGGGTGCACTGTAGTTGCTAATAAAAAGTAAAAAGAAACCGCTAATAAAATTGCAGTAATCAATTGCTGTGTGGTAGTGTTTCTTCGGAAAAAGGCCAAGCAAAGAATTAAGGTAATAACAATTAAAGGGAGAATCTTCCCAACGGTTTCTATAATATTCCAACCCACAGTTTGATACCCAATCCAGCGTATTATATAATATACGCTTGCATTAAACTCAAAATTCTGAAACCATAAGCTTATGGTCGCAGCAAAGTTCGAAATGAACGCAGCGGAAAGAAAAGGAGCAAAAGTGAGTGCCACGGTAATTAATGTAACCGCATAAAACAGTACCATTTTTCTCACTTGGAGTGTGTCGGCTCCTCCAGACAACTCTGGTTCCGTCAACTTATTTTGGTTTAAGAGGAGGTGCTTAAAAAGTAATGGCAAAAATAAAAGCGGTAATAACTTCACTGAAACGGAAACTCCCATAAGCACAGCAGCCCAAAACCATTTTTTTTCGTGTAATAAATACAGCGACGAAACCACAAAAAATAACATCACACCTTCAAAGTGGAGATTACCTGTTAATTCAATAATGATAAAGGGATTCAAGAAGTGCCAGAAGATGTTTTTAACGGGAAGATTTAATTTTTCTAAAAGCTTCTTTCCAAAGTAGAGGGTGCCAATATCTGCGGTTATAATTATAACTCTCAATGCAATTACAGAACCTAGTATGGAGCCTTTGCCAAACAAGGCTGCAATAGCAAAACAAAGTTGGTTAATGGGAGGATAGTTGCTGTAATGACTGGCGTTTAGTTCGCCCATTCCAACAATTAGATCTTGATATTCTGAGATGGAATTTAAGGATGTCAGACTGAGTGCCGTTGAAGTGCCTTGTTGCAATTGTTCTGGCGTAAACAAATAAGGATTCACACCTTGTAATAACAGGCGGCCATCCCATAAAAACCGATAAAAATCCTGACTTAAGTTAGGAATGGCAGGCAAGAATAAAAGTCTAAAGAAAACTCCAATACCAGCGAGTATCCAAAAATTAGAATTTGTAGCTTTGATGATACGCCAAGCACAATAGAATAACCCTGAGTAAAGGAGGAGGAGGTTTAGGAAGTCGCTTCGTTTTGAAAAATAGGCGAATAGAACATATAAAATAACACTCCCGATACCTGGGATGATGCTGTATTTATATTGTTTTAGTTGGATCAAGACTTTGTTATTTAATTCGCAGTCTTGAATTATTTTTATTTAGTGATTGTCGTGGCAGGTCTCGACTGTAATCGACCGGACATACTTGATTATTTGTATTCGATTTTATTTAGTCTTGCCACTCTGCAATAAACAGATTCGTATCTCTCCCACCGCCGTTATTTCTATTAGATGAGAATGCTAAGTATTTGCCGTCATTGCTAAATACTGGGAAGGCGTCAAACGTTTCTCCGTGGGTAACACGTTCTAAATTCTTACCGTCGAGATCAATTAAGTATAAGTTAAAAGGAAATCCGCGTTCTGCTTCGTGATTACTACTGAAAAGGATTTTGTTTCCACTTGGGTGGAAAAAAGGACTCCAGTTTGCGTTTCCTAAATTTGTTAATTGCTTTATATTACTCCCATCTGCATCACAGATATAAAGTTCCATATCTACAGGTTCAACTAATCCGTCTGCAAGAAGGTCTTTATACTTTTTTACCTCGGCGTCTGTTTTAGGACGTGAAGAACGGAAGATTAACTTGGTTCCGTCTGGGGAGAAAAAAGCACCGCCGTCATAACCTAGCGCATCGGTAATCTGTTTTTTGTCGCTTCCATCTATGTTCATAGTCCAAAGCTCAAGATCGCCACTTCGTGTTGAGGTAAATACTATTTTATCTCCTTTTGGTGAGACGGTAGCTTCGGCATCATAACCTATGTTTGTGGTGAGTTGGTCTGTAATGTTTCCTTCAAGATCTGCTACAAAAATGTCAAAGCTATCATATACTGGCCAAACGTAGTTTCCGTTTTTACGGAGGGGAACTTCGGGACAATTTTCGTCAACAAGGTGCGTGCTTCCATAGACATAATGTTTGTTGTCTGGCAGGAAGTAAGCGCAGGTAGTTCTTCCTTTTCCTGTAGAAATCATTGGGGGTTTTGTTCCCTTGAAGGTTTCCGAAGCATTCATTAAAAACATCTGGTCACAGGCCACACCCCAATCTTTAAAATTGGATTGAAATACTAATTGTTTATCATCAAAACTCCAATAAGCTTCTGCATTGTCTCCACCAAATGTTACTTGACGTATGTTCTTAAAATAGCGTTCTTCTGGGTAGATGAGTGTGTCTTTAGTTTCGGTGTCGATGAACGCTGTTCGATTCTCTTTTTGAACATTAATGGGAGTCGAAGTGTCGGTACTTAAAATTTCCGAAGAAGTATCCTTCACGTCATTTTTGCAACTTACTACTACAGAAATGAACAATAGGGCGGTTAGAATTCTCATATTTAAAGTAATTTTGTACAAAAATAATGATATGCGTGGATATGCGATACTATTAATTGCACTAGTTGTGATTTCTTGCAAGAATGAACCTGTTACTAATGTCTCTTTGAAAGAGGATGTTGTGGCACTTGCTGATGATGCCATGGGCGGCCGTCAGACGGGTACGGCTGGCGAACTTATGGCTGCGGCCTATATTGAGGCGAGAATGATGGAGATAGGACTCGAGCCAAAAGGAACTGAAGGTACATTCATGCAGACCTTTACATTCAAAGCCAGTACAAACCCACATGAGCAAGCAGAGTTTACAAATCTTACTCAGGAAGGTGCTGTGACAGGTGTTAATGTTGTTGGTTACATTGATAATCAAGCAGAAAAGACGGTGGTTATTGGTGCGCATTATGATCATTTAGGCACTGGTGGTGAGGGTTCGTTATATAGGGATGATGAAACGTCTATTCACAACGGTGCAGATGATAATGCAAGTGGTGTTGCTGTAATGCTGAAGATTGCAAATGCCCTTCGTCAAGCTCAAAGTGACAAGGATAATCAAGAGCAAAGTAATTATTTATTTATTGCTTTTTCAGGGGAAGAAATAGGGCTTTTAGGGTCTAATTATTTTGTGAAAAATCCAACGATTGATACCAAGAAAGTGAGCTACATGATTAATATGGATATGGTCGGGAGATTAAATGAAGAGAAGGTAGTTGCTGTTTACGGTGTAGGTACTTCGCCTCGATTTAAGCAAGCGTTGTTTGCAAATAACGACCAAGGGTTAACGATTAGCGAACACGATAGTGGCGTAGGACCAAGTGATCATACGTCTTTTTACCTAGCAGATATTCCAGTGCTACATTTTTTTACTGGACAGCATAGTGATTATCATAAACCAAGTGATGATACAGAAAAGCTGAATTATGAAGGGATGGAGAAAATCTCTAAATACCTGCTAAATATTGTAAATGATTTAGACAGTGCAGAAAAGTTGACATTCCGAAAAACAAAAAATGAAAGCGAAGAAGTTCCTGCTTTTAAAGTGGCTCTAGGCGTTGTGCCAGATTATTTATACAGCGGAGAAGGAATGCGCATTGATGGTGTAAGCGAAGAAAAACCGGCTCAGAAAGCAGGGATGCAAAAAGGAGATACAGTACTCAAACTGGGCGATCAAGACACGCCAGATATGATGAGCTATATGAAGGCGCTTTCTACTTTTGATGAAGGTCAATCTACTGTGGTGATGTTTAAAAGAAACGGCGAATTGATGACGGTTAAGATTACGTTTTAATAATCGAGTATTATAGCATAGTTATACTTTACTCAATAAGCTCTTAAAGAATACAAAACCAAAACCGAGGCAAAGCATCAAGTGAAAAGGGAACAATCCAAAATCACCGCCTTGATCACCTACGACAAAAGCCAAGTACATACCGAAGCCAAAATAAAACATTAGGATTCCTTCTATGATAATGTTTGGTGAGAGTTTATTGACTAAATACTTATTGCCTTTCCAACTGTCTTTTAAGTTGTTAATGTTGAACTTTGGGGTACGGATAAAGTCACTTTTCTTACCTAAATGGCCTTCTAAGACGGCAATCGAGTTGTGCACAGAAAAGCCCATCGCAATAGAGAAAAACAAAAAGAACATCCCTATGTATTCAAAGAATTTTAAGAAACCGCCTCCGTTCATCTTTTTGTACATGAACCAATAGCATACAAAGAAGATGAGTGTGCTAATCACAAAGAAGCTCATTACAATAAAATAAACTTTTAAATGCTCATACTCATTCTTGATATAAAGCATCGGGATACTTAGGACGGCAACAACAAATATGCTTAAAAACATCGTGCTGTTTAAAAGGTGCAGTGTTCCGTGTACTTTGGTTTTAAAAGAGATTTCTTTACTTCGCCAAAGTCGGCCCAACATTTTTCTAAAATTTTCTGCGCCTCCTTTGTTCCAACGAAATTGTTGTGAGCGAGCTGCACTAATAACGACAGGTAATTCTGCCGGAGTTTCTACTTCTTCTAAGTATTTAAATTTCCAGTTTTTGAGCTGTGCACGGTAGCTTAAATCGAGATCTTCTGTTAGGGTGTCGCCTTCCCAGTTACCCGCATCAAGAATGCACTGTTTTCTCCAAACACCAGCGGTTCCATTAAAATTGATAAAATGTCCTTCACTGTTTCTACCTACTTGTTCTAATGTAAAATGAGCGTCAAGTGCGAAGGCTTGCACACGTGTAAGTAGCGAATAGTCTTTATTTATGTGGCCCCAACGGGTTTGTACTACGCCTATATTTCTATCTTTAAAATAGGGAATGGTTTTATACAGCCAATCTTTCTGTGGGAGGAAATCTGCATCAAAAATGGCAATGTATTCTCCCTTAGCAGATTTTAAACCTTCTTTTAATGCGCCAGCTTTAAAACCATTGCGATCAGCACGCGTCACGTGTTGAATATCTAATCCATTACTTTTTAATGCTATAATATGAGCGGCGGTTTGAGCAAAAGATTCATCCGTACTATCATCCAATACTTGAATTTCCAGTTTGTGTTTGGGATAGTCAATTTCTGCTATATTCTTTAGCAGACGCTCCATTACGTAAAGCTCATTATAAACGGGCAGCTGAATTGTAACAAATGGAATTTGATCTTGATCTGTCAAGTCAAACATAGCAGATTTGTCTGTACGACGGTGTGATCTCAGGTAATTTAATAATAAGTTGAGTTGCGCTAAAGCATATAATAAAATAAGCAATAGTGCAGCCGTATATATTACCATAACAATGGTTTGCCAAATCATTTTTTGAAAGAATATTTAAAAATCCAACCCAGAATTTTGATGCCCGCAAAGATAGCACCTTTTACGGTTCCCGAAACTTTAGAAACGCCTATTCGGTTTCTGTATTTCATAGGTATTTCTGTATATGTAAATTTCTTTTTTAATGCCTTTAGTTGCATCTCAACAGTCCAACCATAGGTCTTGTCTTCCATATTAAGCGCTAGTAATTTGTCGTACTTGATGGCTCTAAATGGGCCTAGATCTGTAAACTTAGATTTAAAGAACAAAGACATCAAGGAGGTGGCAAGCCAGTTCCCAAATTGCTGCGGAAATGTCATAGACCCATTCGCTCTTAATTCTTTAACACGAGCGCCTACAACAAAATCAATATCACGCTCAATAATAGGTGCTACGAGCTCAGTAAGTTGTTCTGGGTAGTCGCTGTAGTCCCCATCAAGGAAAACGATAATAGCTGGTTTAGTTTCTAAACTCGCAACATATTCCATACCTTTTAGACAGGCATAACCGTATCCTTTGTTTGGTTCTTTTAGAACGGTTGCGCCATTATCTTTTGCTACTTGTTCAGTGCTATCTGTAGAGTTATTGCTTACCACAATTACTTCATTGACAGTTGTTGGAATAGCCCGAAGCACAAAGCCAATGGAAGCTTCTTCGTTATACGCAGGGATAATAACTTTTATAATGTGGTTAAGTGTCATGGATAGTTATAGACGCAAAATTACACAATACTTTACGAAGTTTTATTGAAAAAAACATTGTTATAACCTCACCGGTTATAAAGGCCTATGAGGTCTGAACAAAAAACATATTTCTAAAAATGTTAAAAAAAAATAAAGTGTTTGAAGTTTTAGTATTTCCGCCGTAATATTACTTATTGTGATTCATTAATTCCATTAAATCTACGTCGTTGCCAAGAAGCACTTCTGTGGGGTTTATCCGTCCATCTTGTGAATCGTTTTCAAGTTTAAGTACGCCACGAGGACAAACAGCAGAGCAGACCCCACACCCTACACAACTAGAGCGTACTATGTTTTCGCCTTTTTGAGCGTAGGCTCGTACATCGATCCCCATCTCGCAATACGTAGAGCAATTACCACAAGAGATACACTGACCTCCGTTTGTAGTGATTCTAAATTTTGAAAATAGTCGTTGTTGCATTCCTAGAATTGCAGCCATTGGACAGCCCATTCGGCACCAAACTCTATTTCCGAAAATAGGGTAGAAGCCCGTGCCTATGACACCAGAAAATACAGATCCTATAAGGAAGCCGTAAACTGTGCGTAAGGTTCCTGCTTCAAATAAAAATAAAGTGCTACTTGATGCGTAGTGAATACCTATTAAGCTTAATACAACTACTAGATAACCAATGGCTCCATATTGTGCATCTTTTGCTAATTCGTCTCTTTTGAAATACCAAATAGCGGCAAATAGTAGTCCTAAAAATACAGCCACTCCTGTTAGGAAAACATCTTTGGTAAGCCAATACTTTGAATCATCATACCCTAAATAAGTAGAAATAACGGCGGTGGTCATCACCACAGAAAAAACCAATACGGAGTGTATCACCCATCGTTCTATTTTCCAGGCATTCATGCTTTTGTCGCTTAATTGTCTAAAAGCATCTCCCGCAGTTTCTGCAAGACCACCACAACCACAAACCCAAGAGCAGTACCATCGTTTACCGTATTTGTAAGTGAGAATAGGAGAAACCACAAAGATGGAAAGGATTCCAAAAATAAGGAAGACTATTCCTACGGTCTGTGCATTAATTAACTCATCTACACGCCATTGATCAAAAGCATAATAATTAAGGGGCCACATGTTTTTTAGATCATTGTATGGCAATGAAAAGTCGTCTGTGTTTAATCGTGCCATTAATTCTGGAATAACAAAGGCAAAGGCAGTCTGGAAAAACATGACACTTGCGGTACGCAATTGTTCATATCTATTATGCTTGTACTTATTGATAAACTTGTACCCGAAAGCAAGAATTGCAATCGTATATAAAGTTCCATATACAAACCATTGGCTTGCTTGCCCACCATTTAAAAACCTACTTAAAGGGTCAAATAACGAAATTAAACCAGTGTTTGCGGCGCCATCAACACCAAGCCCTAGTAACTCTGCGAAGAAATAGAGAACAATATAAAAACCTGTTAAGGCAATACCAGCCAGCCAAGCTAAAAAGCCTCTGCTTGAAATGGATTTAAACCAGACACCGTCGTTTTTAATTCCTTCTTGCTTATTGCCGTAAGCACCCTTGGTAAATACTGCAACCCCCATAACTATTGCCAGAAGTGAAATGGTCAACCAAATAGGTTTGTTAGGAAAATTAATATTGAAGGCGGCTAGGACAAGAATTATTAAGCCAGTCATTCCAACGATAGTTCCAATTTTTTGAGTAGTGTTGAGACTTTTAGGGGCTTGCCCAGTCAATGACATATCTTTTTGTAAGGTGCTCATGGCTTAGGCGTTTATAGTTTGTTGTACTTGGTATGCACGTATTATTTCCTTTTCAAAATGTGTGTAAAACTCAGGGTCAAAATTAGCTTCCTTTAAGTGTTCAATTACAAAGGCTACAGAAACCTTATTTGTTAACCATTGATCAAAAACCTCGTGTCGCATCCTAATCCCAAAAGTGTTGATGCCTAAAAATGTATTGGTAATAGCATCATATGCAACGGTGATGCACATGTCTTTTTCAGGATGTTTCCAGTGAAAATGTAATTCATTATCTTTTTTACTTTTATTGCTAAAAACCCATCCATAGGTTTGGTATTCTATATCAAGGAATTTTGCGCTATTAAACCAATGGCCAGGGTTATATTCTGTGTCATTACCGCAGATAGTTTGCGCTACGGTTTCTCCCATCATTCTTCCTGTGTACCAAACTGCCTCTATAGGGCGACGGGAGCCAATTGGATCGTGCTGTTCTGCACAATCACCTATAGCATAGACGTCTTTTGCGTTTGTTTCTAATAAGCGATTTACTTTAACTCCTCGCCCTAGTTCTATACCGCTTTCTTTAAGGAAGTCAATATTAGGAGAAACTCCGGCAGTTAAGCCAACCACATTACATTCAATTATTTCGCCCGTTTCTGCAATTTTAATGGCTTTTACACGACCGTGTTCGTCTGCAGTTATTTCTTCGAGATTAACTCCTAGCCTCAAATCTATGTGATGGCTTTTAATATGTTTATTAATCATTTCACTTTCTCCAGATGGCAAAACACCATTCCAGAAACTATCTTCTCTAACTAAAAATGTCACAGGAATATCTCTTGTGCGAAGCATTTCTGCCATCTCGATACCTATGAGGCCTCCACCTACAATTACGGCCCTATTACATATGTCTTTATTGGGCGCATTCGCTTCTAGTTTCTCTAAATCTTGATAGGAATACAGGCCTTGTACACCGTCGAGATCCTGTCCAGGCCATCCAAATTTATTTGGCTTGGATCCTGTTGCAATAATAAGGGAATCATAGGGAATACGCTCTGCATCTGTAGTCACTACTTCTTTTGCTTCGGTAAGTATTTGATTGATATAAGCACGCTTTAGATCTATTCGGTTCTTTTTCCAAAAATATTTTTCATATGGTTGAGTGTGTTCAAACTTCATATGTCCCATATAAACGTACATCAATGCCGTACGTGAAAAAAAGTAATCTGTCTCTGCAGAAATAATCGTGATCTTATGGTCGGAGAGTTTACGGATGTGTCTTGCGGCGGTGACTCCGGCAATTCCGTTACCTATAATGACAATGTTTTTCATAAATTGGTAGTATTCTTTCTTATGGTCGTGTTTAAAGTTACATACATTACATTTAAATGCGTTAATTTTGAATTATATTAACAAAATTGCTATGTTTAGAATTTTCACCCTACTCTTTATTCAACTGATTTTGGTCTGTTCTAGCTGTGCTCAAAAGGCAACTCAAAAAGTGAACGGTGTTAGTTTTGTCGCTGCTGGTCAAGAGGCGGCTAAAGAACATGTGGATGCCGTAGTTCATATTAATGCTAATTATGCGGCGGTAATGCCCTTTGGTTTTATAAGAAATCAAGAAACACCAGAGATTATTCACAATACTGAGCGGCAATGGTTTGGGGAGACTAAAGCAGGAATTGTACAATATGCTCAGTTACTCAAAGAACAAAATATAGCTATCATGGTGAAGCCGCATATATGGCTTTGGCATGGAGAGTTTACAGGCTATCTAAAAATGGAAACAGAAGAAGACTGGGAGCGTTTAGAAAAGTCTTACACTTCATTTATTTTAACATATGCGGAAGCTGCGCAAGGCATTAACGCCGGAATATTCTGTATCGGTACTGAGC
>Ga0307492_10000937_pt1 | contig 12209 bp, 5 predicted proteins | sample SI3LmetaG_FD_202365 | JGI IMG/M metagenome (GOLD analysis project Ga0307492, IMG submission 202365) | Sea-ice brine microbial communities from Beaufort Sea near Barrow, Alaska, United States - SI3L | ecosystem: Environmental > Aquatic > Marine > Coastal | place: USA: Alaska | collected 2017-05-06
ACTATCAGCACAACCAGATAGTGTCACAATGGGATTTGCCTCTGCTTATCCTGTTATGAATTTCAAATAGACTCGTGGTTCATTTAGGCATTCCATGCCAATGCTGAACTCCGGGCACACAATAAGGTGTATCCGACAGACACACTAAACTCTCGCGCTTTTGGGTCATGGGGACACCCACTTATTCAACTATTCGTAAACTCAAATATAGAACAGCTCAAAATATAGTCAAATTATGTTGGGTGTCCTTTTAATTTCAGTTACCATTGCGTTAAATATTTCGGAAGTATGTACTCCGTCAAATACACTAACCGCAATAATTTGCTCACCATTAAAGTCGTTTCGAAAACTAACTGTATTGCCGTTTACTGTATAGTTAGCAGCCGTCTGCGATTCAATGCTAAGGGTGAAATCTATGCTGTCAACATCATCTATATTAAACTGGCTAGGTTCAAGACTGAGTTGTTTATCTTCCAATACTGTAAGCACTTGCTGGCCAGTAATAAGAGGTATCGCATTGTTTAAAGGAGCGGTATCAATACTAACCTGTGCCTCTGCAGAGGTAGACTGACCATCACTGATAGTATAGGTAATAGTATCAATGCCTCTGTACACTTGATTGTGAATATAACTAAGACTGTTGTCTGGATTAATGGTCACTGAACCTAAATCAGCAACCGCTGAAACCACTGAAAGGGTATCGTTTTCAACATCAGTGTCATTTACTAACACAATGAAAACATTCTGATACCCGCTTGAAAATGCCGTCACATCATCATCGTTTGCAACTGGGGTGTCATTTATGGCGATAATTGTTACTACTACCTGTGCAGATGCGATCCCTCCTTTGTCATCGGTCACGCTGTAAGAAATAAAATCTTGGCCTGTATAGTCGATTGGAGGGGTATATTGAAGATTGTAATTCTCATCAACACTAACCTCACCTAGTTCCGCTGAGGCTGAAATAACGCGTAATATGTCCTGGTCAGCGTCTGAGTCATTTTGCAGGACGTCGAAAGCACCTGTTCCATCTTCATTTATCTCAAACTCATCATCTACTAATAATGGTTTAGTATTAATAGTGGTCGGTTGGGTAACAAAATAAGAGAGAGAAGGCAGCAAGCCTTGGTTTTGTGCGTTTACTTGATAAGTCAATATAATCAAAACTGAAGCAACAATTATCCCTGTGAAATTCGTTTTCATATACTTCCTACCACCTAACTACCCAATTGCGCCAATTTACACATTTAACAGGTTTTTAATATCTACTTAAGATCCAATAAGGTAAGACTTTTGGCACTTTCAATTTTACTTGTCTCCAAACAGCCTCCCCCGCTTTTTACTTCAACGCTAAGATTTGTAGTTACTGCAGCCGTTAACATTAACTGTGCAGCGTTGCCTTCAGGTGTGAGCAAAGACATGGCCCAAAGTGAGTTATTGCCAAGTTCAACACAAGAAGGCAGAGGTTCTACTTTGGCTTCTGTAGTCTCAAATATCAGCCAATCCCCTTGGGTTTGAATACTTGTTACTTGTCCGGCAGAACATACTGAAAATGACACAACACTTAGCAAAGTCCAAAATACTTTCATATCAATTACCCTTAACGAAATAATGGTTCAAGGTGTGATTAAAAACTATATTATTCGTCTTTTAAAATACAACGATTAGCTCCACAAGTAGGATGGTCGAAATCCACTTCCACTTCAGAAAAACCATACCTCAAAGTTGATATACTGCATTCCCCTAGATTGTTTAACTGTGAAACAGAGTCTTTATTACCACTGGAACTGGGAGATGTCTTAACCCACTTATTACTCAGGGGATGAAGAAAAATCTGGTCTCTCGACATGGAATAAGGTGTTCCAGAGCAATTTGCCTCTGTAAAGTATAATTTACCTGGATATGGAAGTGTGTATGATTGCAAGTCAAATTTATTACTTGGCGAAAAATAATAAATCACACCCGCTTTTTCGGTATTTATTACCCGCCCCAACCTAGTTTCCCCATCACCTTTATATAGATAAAGCTGTTTATGTGAACTTGAACCCTTGCTTGAGGGGTCGGAAGTAATAGACACACTAAGCGGACGTTCGAAACCTTCGGCATCAACGCAATCTTGCGCACTTACTACACTTACCGGCAAACGACTACTCATGGCAGTAATAATAATGGAATAAATTGCCCGACCAGCGTCTGAACTTAGAGATACAGCCCACTTATCTGTAGCCTCAGGTGACACACAACTTGGACTCGCTTGTGCCTTAGTTACCCCAGAAAAAACACCTTACCATCCTCTACATTCAAATAATCCACAGTGCCATTGGCCCAAGAAGTTTGTGCAAAAACACAGCTAAGTAGCAAAAAAACAAGCTTTTTCATGTGAGTGGCCTTAATAGAATATTCTAAAGATTGATAAGAAGGGGGGCTTTAGCGAGTATTAGAATTAGTTGAAACCTAAGATGCAGTGAATGCTTAAAACAATCCATTATTTCTCTTGTCCTTAATTTATAATTTTCTTGCTAAACGTTTTGAAAACCTAGATTATTTGAAAAATAGGATTAGCACAATAGTTTTCTAGCCTACCCCACCCTTTGATGCCCTGTATGTTGGCAAACCCGGCACATTATATTGAGTGTCCCTTCAATAGACCATCAAATTATGTTGGGTGTCCTTTTAATTTTGCTTAGTCAAAGCATGATGAAGAAAACGGTCTACCCTACCTCATCAAAGCCAGAGTAAGACAAGGATTATTAATCCGTGTGGGTGTATTTTAAAGGCGATGTGGCTCGGAGTTCATCAGAGGCCTGAAATGATAAAACCATTTCTAATCAAGAGCCTGAATATATGTCAGAACTAAGCCACTTTAAGACTGCCTTCAACACAACAGACTAGCGGTAAAAGAAGGTTAAGAACGTAATTTGTACTGAAAATCAGCACGAAGGGGCAAGTATTACGTTGACATCACGGGAGCGTCCATATATGTCTTTGTAAGTTACTTTTTCCCAACCCGCTTAGTCAAAGCATGATGAAGAAAACGGTCTACCCTACCTCATCAAAGCCAGAGTAAGACAAGGATTATTAATCCGTGTGGGTGTATTTTAAAGGCGATAAGGTACGGAGTTCATCAGAGGCCTGAAATGATAAAACCATTTCAACTACAGAGCCTGAATATATGTCAGAACTAAGCCATTTTTAGACTGCCTTCAACACAAAAGACTAGCGGTAAAAGAATATTAAAAACGTAATTTGTGCTGAAAATAAGCACGAAGGGGCAGGTATTACGTTGACATCACGGGAGCGTCCATATATGTCTTTGTAAGTTTCTTTGCCTTGTAAGTTGATAAGTTGTTTTTGTTTATTTAATGTTCTTTTAGTTTATCTAAACAGTTTAATTTATCTTTACTAATTGCAATCGCAATTATGCCCTCTAATGAATTATCACTTCTAGAGATAATTTCTTCATAGCTCTTTATTATATCGCAATTTGAATAAGATAACTCATGGGCATCATCTCTAAAAAAAATCAAATAGCTCGAATTTCTCTTTGTTAAATAACTGTTTGAGTCAGCAACATAGGCTTTAATATATTGTCCAGTTTTTCGTTTTCCTTTAAAGGACTTTAACACGATAAATCGATCATCAAGTTCGTAACGGCTTTTCATCCACAATTCATATAGTTCTTCTTCGCTAGTATTAATAGCGCCATCAAACATTGATAGAAATTCCTTGAACGAAAGAGCCCCATCTAGTTTTTTGACTATAGCCACTTCAGAAGCTGACAAAAGGTAATCATTTACATTACCTGAACTAAATGGAGGTATATCTGCATAGGCTTTAATAGAAATACTCAATAAAATTGCATAAAACAGTCTATAAATAAACACCATTATCTACTCCATTCCTGATCAAACATATACCATCTGCCATTGCTAATATATTGACTAGTAGGTAACTTATATTCATTTGGACGATTTTCAATTTTAAAAGACCTAGCAGAACTAAAGGATGAATCTGACGTATCATAGCTTTGTAAATTGGCTCCAGAAGCAAATATTATGCCGTGCCCTGGACCTATTCTAGATTTGAAGTCGCCTTTATGTATATCTGAGCCATTAGGATGGCTATGCCAAACCGCATCACCATTCCTTTGACTAAACTTTCCGTTATAAATGCCTTTAGCATAGCGAGAATCGAAACCAGTTGAAACTTCAATAATAGAGTTTATTTTACCATCTATCACTGCCCAGAGCTCTATATTTTCATCTATCCCAAATTTGATTAGGCCTTCATGTTCATGAAGAGCTATTGATGCGTCATAAGCGCTGTCATAATTTCCGGCTCTTAAATCAACGGTTAATGCTTGTATTTTATTTTTTATCTCAGCTCTTTCCTCGGGAGAGAAGCTATTCCGCGTAGTGACTTTATTATCACTATTAAAGTTTCCTGTTTGAGGATCACCCCCAACAACCCCACTACTAACCCTCCCCGGATCAAGATTCGCCTGCGCCTTAGCCCGCGCAAGCCCATTCGACCTCCCCCCCAAGTCATAACTATCAAACGCTTGTGACTCAAGTGAACGCTGCGCACCCTGACCATAAGAAAACGCATCAGCACTACTGTAAGTAAACTGAATACTGCCATTATCAGAATAAGACACCGCCGCCATAGCCACACTTTGTGCAAAGCTGGCACTGGTGAAATATTCTGCCACCGCAGTAAATAACTGCGCCCAGAAATAACCGGATGGGTCGGTCGCATTCAGCGGGTTATTTAACACATAACTATAGCGATTCAAGTTCTGCAGATTGTATTCTTGCTGCACCATAGGATCAGCACTTAAGAAACGCCCTAAACGGGGGTCGTAAACACGCCCGTTCATGTGAATTAGACCACTTGCATCTAAGTGTTCATGACCCGTAAAGCCCTTATTGTAATAACTTAATGACAAACCTAAGCTACTGGTAAACCCATAGGTTGTACTATAATTATCAACACTACGGCGTTGCCCCCAAGGGTCAAAACTAAAGCGTTTAACTACCGCTCCAAGTTCATCTGTAATAACCTCTGCCGAGCCCAAGTGATCAAAATGTAGATATTCTAAATCACGCATGCCTGTACTTGCATAATAGGTTTCTACAGCCACCCCTTCAATAGTGCGTTGAATACGGGTTAGCTGGTTGTTTTCACTGACAAATTCGACATTACCTATATACAAGGTATTGGTAGTCACACCGCTTTTAATATCAGTGCGCTTAATTCGTGCATCACCGATGCTGTATACAAAATTAGTGATGTGCCCAGACGCATTGATATGCACGGGCTTATTGTTCACATTATAATTGATAAGGCTGCGACCACCGCCACTGGTCATGTTGCCGTTGGCATCGTAACCATAATCGACTGCTAAATTATTACCAGCACTACCGCCACTAATACGGCTTACGGCATGGGCGGTGCCTTCATAATGATAAGTACCCACACCTGTTTTAAAGGCAATATTGCCTAAGCTATCGTAATTGACGTCGACAGTGCCGCTTGCACCACCACCGGTTTTAGTCCAATCATCAAGACGGTTAAGTGAGTCATAGTTAAAACTTTCTTCAAATCCACTTATGTTTTCATAACGATATTCAAGGTTGCCTACATTGGTGAAGTGATATTCACTGTTTTGGATCACATTTTGTTCTTTCTTAGCAAAAATGCTCTCAATTGTTCCGTCATATTGGTTAAATTCTTTCGTGGTGCTTGTACCATTAGCATACTTAAATTCAGTGGCATTACCCCAAGCATCAGTTGTGAGTAGCTCCCATATTTTGTCGCCTGAGACTAAATCGGTTTTGCCTATTAAATAATTATCAGCACTGTAATGGTATTCAACGCCGCCATTACCACTACTAGAATCATATGATTTTTGGATGCGAAATTGATTGTTAGCGTCATAAACGACGTCTTGAAAATAACTTTTTCCGTCTACCGTAGTTGTTTCGCGATATACCTGCGACAACGCATTGTAATAATATTGTTTACCTACCTGATTGATGTGGTCATAAATGTAATACACTTGGCCTAAACCATGCATAGCCAAGTCGTAGCTATAGGTTAAGTGAGCATCTAAGGTGGCATCCTTTGAACATGAGGCACTTGTTAGGTTGAGGCTTTCTTTGAGTCGCCCAAGGCCATCATAAAAATTGCATTTTCGCTGATTTTTAGCATCTTGTTGCCACAATAAATTACCAAATCCATCATAGCGGTATTGCACAACGCCTATATCAGGGTCGGTCATTTTGACCTTGCGGCCTAAATGGTCAAAGTTAATCTGGGTAATAACTGGCCCATGGTCACCGGCTCTGCTTACATATCGCATTTTGCCTAACGCATTGTATTTGTAAGTTACTACATTGTCATTGGCATCGGTAACAGATACGACTTCACCCAACACATTTTTAACGGTTGTTGTTTCCATGTTATCAGGGTTGGTAGAGGTTGAAGTTAACCCTTGATGAGCGGTTTTCCATTCACCATGGTCTGGCTTAAACTGTGATTTAACACGGTTAAAATTATCAAAAATAGTGTAACTGTATCCTAATGGGGGTAAAACGCTTGCGCTGTAGCTCGATGCGCTGCTTAGTGCGTCTAAACCACCAGAGATATGTGGCACCGACTCAATGACTTTTCTGTTCAAGTCATCGTAAGCATAGTCTTTTTGTATCCAAGCAATGGTACCTGCCACTGCGTTTGTTAAGCTTTGCGTTTTCTCCCTGAGTTTTAACCCTTTTTTATCAAAATAGACTTTGCTATTAGGTCCGTTAGATACGGTGGTTGTTTCTACATAATGACCATTGGTTGGGCAGTCGTTGCTGGTTGCACATAACTCTTGCGTCACCGTGGCATAACTACCATCAGGATTAAACGTATAGTTCAACCGGCCTAATGCATTGTAACCATTAGTGGTTACTTGCTCATTGGCAGAAGTTATAGTGAGTGGCAAACCTAAAATAGTGTCGTAGGTAGTGCTGGAGCTAATCCTCGCATCAATTGATTGGTTTACGTCGTAATCTAAATATTCAGATTGCGTTTCAACATAACGCCCTAGGCTATCATAGACATACTTTGTTGCTTGTGTAGTGGCACTTGCAGCTGTTTTAACTAACAAGATCACATTGCCAAAACTATCCCGAGTGTAGGCTTCTTTACTATTAAAATTGGCTGATAAGTTATCATTAGTGGTACTACCGAGGTTTTCAGCATTATCTATTTCTTTGGTTTCTAATAAATAATTATTACTTGCATTATAAGTGTAAGTAATAGCTTGGGTTACGGTATCTTCCCCTGGGCGTGAAGAGCTAACTTGTTCGCTGGTTAAACGCCCTCCGTAAACAGCTGCTAAATGGCCATACCCTTTATTGGTAACTACAGTAGCAACATCACTGTTCCCGTCATTTATGACTTTAGTTACCGTACCAATATGCCCGTACTCATCTAGGACTGTATTGGTGGTGGTACTGCTACTTAAAACAGTCGATGCATTATCTACGTCAAATGTTTTTTTAGTAATCGTTTTTGGGTAAACAAACTGCTCATTATAAGTAGGGCATGATACTTGACTGCCGTCAGTTGAGCATTCTGCATCTTGATACACAGCGTAAGCTATATCGGTACTTGACAAAGGGGTATAATTTAGTGAATCAGTAATACCGCAATCATATTCACCATAAGTATCATTAAAATCGCATTGTTTAACTGTAAAAACAGTTAACTGATCTACTGCGGTATGATAAAGGTTGCCCGTGTAAGGAAACACTTGGTGATAATTGCTGGTAACGCGAATATCACTTTTATTTTCAAATGCTACCACTTCGCTAAAACCAAGTAATCCAACGCCATGTTGTGCTTTCAGCCCTTTGTATTCGTAGTGTGTTTCGGATTGGTCTTGCACTGTTACTTGTTTTACGACATTGATGGGTATTTTTACATCAACTATTTTTGCACAAAAATCACCATTATCTTGGCAACGAGGATCATCTAAATTAGCTGCATTGTTTTCTCGGGTATAAAACATACTTGCATTTTCATCAGCTAAACTTTTATATGTAATAGTTGAAGTTTGACCAAAACCATTGGTAATTGAAGTTAATAAATCGCGTTTGTTGCTTTGGGATATTTGAAAATTTAAATGCCCCTGAAAACTAATATAATCGGGTACACCGTCGCCGTTCAGTTCAACAAAGGTGTTTATTCCATCAGGATTATAGATATATTCTATACCAGTGAATTCGTGAGTATCAAACGTTGCACCGTTAAATTTAGCTACCTTCCAGACTTTTACATTATTATTTGTATTGACTTCTTCGTTTTCATAATAAAGAAAGTCTAAATATCCGTCAGTATTATAATCACTAAATAGATATTGATATTCGCGTTCATCCAAATCAGCTAGGTTGCCGTTAAAAATGTCAGTCTCTAAAATAAGCTTTTTAGAAAAAATGGACTGAGTATCTCTACCTGTTTCTATCTTTAATTTAATGCTTAAAGGGAGAGGAGAGTACTTTTGCGTATTTTCATTAATTAGGTGTTCAGAGGCAATTTCATCAAAACCATCTTGATCAATATCGACAATGCCCAATCTAGTTATAACGTCAGGCTCTATATTATAAATTAAACCAAAATCACCATTACATGCTTCAATATTATTTGAATTCCAATTACCTACTGGTGAATTGCCGTTGCTTGTAAAACTACTATTGCCAAGGCTATAAACTTTCCATTCACCGTAATAAACTTTATTTCCGTCGGCGTAATAATCACTATCAAAGCACCGATTCCGATAATAAGCAGGTATAGCAAATACAATTTCACTTTTCCCATCGCCATCAAAATCACCAACTTGGATATTGTTTTTAATCGGACTATTGTCAGCGAAATAAGATTGTATTTCCTCGTGATTCGCTCCAGTGTGCCCCTCAGGTATTGTTGTGCCGAAAAAATCAGTTAATTCATAAGGAGAAACATTATCACCAGCGTCTAAAAAGTCATTTGCAGTATTACTATATTGAATGTAGAGGTGACCAGCATCGTAATAAAGAATATCAGCAAAACCATCGCCATTAAAATCCGCTATTTTTATATCTTCAACTGAGCTAGGTAAATTGACGGAAACGGGGTTAGCAAAGTCATAATGAATGGTTGCAGGATTATTATTGACTATCGTAGAACGATATACTTTCCATCCATTGTCATTAAACATAACATCATCACGGCCGTCACTGTCAAAATCAATGACTTGCCATGAGTCTCTAAAGTTTTTGGTGGCGGCATGTCTATTTGAATCGACAAGTGTTGGAGAATTTCCACCTTGAACAACCCTGATATGATCGCCACTACTGGCAACATCATCATCAATTATCCAAAAGTCAGTAATGCCGTCACCATTAGCATCTAACGCTCGTTGCCCTTTTGTATCACTGTTGCTTTCTATTTTTATATCTACTTTATCGGCAAAATTAAGGTTACCTTCTTGCCAAGCAAAGTCAGTCGAAGGCAAACATGTATTGCCAGCACAAGAAGTAATTGTTTCTATTAAACTTCTGCCACTGACATCCGCTCCTTCCGTTTTATAATCAATAGCATATGTGCGAAGTTCATCCCCAACAGCATTAGATACGTCGGTTACATTAACTTTGGATTCGATATAATCTAAACGAACTGTAACATCGCGCCCCCGTTGCACAATAATATCGTCACGCCCTTCATAATGAAAAAAGATAGCATTATTGGGGCTTTTATCTGCATTATCATTACCCGTATATTGTATTGATTTTATAATGACTGAATCGGGCGAACTACCATAATTAAAAACAATAAAATTGCCTGCTGCATCTTGCTTTTTAGTTAATGTCCAAATTTTGTCCGAATGAGAAGTATAGGTGTGAACTAGGCCATTTGGCATAGTAACGGTATAGCTCTCAACATTGTCATCAACCAATTTATTACCAGCGACAATTTTCATTGGAGTCCGATCAATCAACTCGTACTCTGTATTGGTGGCGCCATACTCACCTGAAATACTGAATAATTTTTTGCCATCTAGGCAAAGTCTAGATTTATCGTCTACCAAGCCAATTTCATTATCATCCACTTTTGTTTTTGTGCATTTTCTGAGCACTGAGATACCGCTAATCGACCATCCAACACCTAACAAGCCATTGCTTGCGCCACTGTCGTAACCGATTGAAATATCGGGTACTAAACCACCAGAGCCGGGAGCAGTAGCAATGGGCATGGTATAAATAGCATTACCCATAGGGCCAACTGAAAAGTTGTCAGGAATTGCCCCGACAACAGTAGCAGTACTTTCATCTACAGGGTTTGGTAATGCTGGTGGTAACGTAATTGCTGGGTTAGCTAAAACGGCTAACGTGTCTGAAAAAGATTTATTGTTACAGGTAACTGTTTTTTTGATAACTGTTGCTGAAGATGGAATCACCGATATTCTACCAGTAGAGCCAACACTTTCACCGTATTCATTAGTACATTCACTGCCGTCAATGACACGCCAAGAAAAAACAGCTTCTTCGCCTGAAAATACACGATTATCTGTCCAATATGCACCTTCTGGTATATCTAATAGAGGTAAAGTAACCGCATAATCATCACTATATTCCGCTACTTCATCACACAAAGGGGTTGCGGGCTGAGCCGGGTCAATCACACAACCGATAACACGATACTCATAGTCACCTGCCGCGCGGCCGGATAACGCAATACTGGTGTCAGAGACTTTGGTGACGTTTTCATCGGCGTCTGGATTAAGTTGAGTCCATGAAGAATCAGTCGCCAACTTTTCTTCTAGGCGATATTCATCGGCAAATTCCACAACTCCCCACTGTAACGTTACACCATGGGTTTCTTGCGCCAAAGAAGAAGCAGCAAACAACACACTCCCCCCTAACAATAGAGCTTGAGTCCACTTATTCATGTGCTTTACCTGTTTTATCATTGTCTTAATCATCCCTGATTTTTTAAGGTGTGGGAGTTGATTTTTATCTGTTACTGGAGCCGAGTGGTTGTCGTCATGGACGATGATTTCCCTATTCATTATTTTGCTCTTTTAAATTTAGTGGTGCCGGTAACTTGTTAACCGTAATTGGGGCAGAAAACGTCTGAATAAGCGCTTCACTTTCATCAAAACATTGCCAATCATTTAACAACGAGTCACTAGCAGAATAGAAAGTAGCTGTAGATGTTGTTGGGTCGTAGTTAAATTGAACCGCAGTTTCACTAGAAGATACACAATAAGAAACCGAGCTATTCAACCCGTTTATAGTCATTGCTTGCCCCACAACCACAGCATCTCCTGCAAAGGCAGCACCTAAAACAGTCACTTCCCAATGCTCAGTAAAATTCGAATTAGGAGCTGGTGTACCAAATGTTTTATTGTCCATTGATTTGATCCGCCAGTAGTAAGTGCCATTTGGCAAGGATTCTGGTGTTGTCACTGCTGTTGGGTTGGCAAAAAAGTTGCTGCTCCAACAGGCAGAAGTGGTAGCTGAATCCAAATCACGAAGTACCCAACGTTTACTGTACTGATCAAAGTTAGTATCACTACTCACCTGTACAGAATAATATTCGGTATTCGTTGCAGGCTCCCAGTCGAAACATATCGACTCGCTTAAGGTGCTACCGTCTAAAGGCGAAATTAATATAGCTTTTGTAGGGGTTGGTGAAACGATAGCAGGAATAGAGAAAGTTCCTGAGCGACTTATTAAAAGATTATTACCTCCGATAGTGGAAATGCCGTGAACATATAGTTTTTTACCTGCATGAGCCGTTCTGACACTATCAGAAATTAATACTGAAAAAGCATGTTTAGTGCCGGTTGAACCACAAGCGTTGGCCACTCCCACGCCTGAATTATTACTCGCCGTGCCACTGGTAAAATAGGAACCTGTACCCTCGGCACCACCAGCATATAAATGCACTTGTATTGACGTGTTACTACCAGTTTGACATGCCCAACCGTTGGCATAATAACTGTTTCCAACCATGGTAACACTATCTATGTAGCCCTTAACTGTTGAGGCGGAAACCACTGTTGTGTGAGCTAAACTAGCAGCACTACAACCAGTCGAATTACAGGCTTTTACGGTATAACTATACGACCCGGATGCCGGTATGCTTTGCGATTTGCTGGTGCTCGAACCACTGTAAAC
>Ga0307492_10000938_pt1 | contig 12201 bp, 10 predicted proteins | sample SI3LmetaG_FD_202365 | JGI IMG/M metagenome (GOLD analysis project Ga0307492, IMG submission 202365) | Sea-ice brine microbial communities from Beaufort Sea near Barrow, Alaska, United States - SI3L | ecosystem: Environmental > Aquatic > Marine > Coastal | place: USA: Alaska | collected 2017-05-06
GGCCGGCTCGGTGATCGGATTGAATTGCACAACATGAGCTTGACCGAAGCGTTGTGCCAGCTTTTTAGCCTCGGCGACCACCGCCGGCTTAAAGGCCCGGGCCGAACGCTGGCTAAAGGGATCGTATTGCAGGGTTTCCTGGCCGGACAGATGCGCGGCCAGGTAAATCGCCGCGCTCAGGCAGTCGAAGCTTTTGGCGGTGATCAAAAAGTGTGCCAGCCAGGGTTCTAGACCCACGCCGACCATCAGCTTGCCATGCTTGCTAATCTGGCCGTTGGCGCGGATCGCGCCCCAATTCAGCAATCTATTGTGGGCCGCCTGCCACCGGCCGCTGGGCGGCTGTTCCAACCAATCCAGATCGGCGCTGTCGGCGCCCCAAAAGGCGCAATGCAGATAGGTTTCGGTGAGGTCGGCGTAACTCAACTCAGCCGGCTGATGGGCAATCAGCTCGGCCTGTTGATCGCGACTCCACAGCCGCAGGCTCTGGCCCGGCCCGAGGCGGCCGGCCCGGCCGGTGCGCTGTTTTGCGCTGGCCTGGCTGATCCGGCGAGTTTTCAGTTCAGCCAAACCGGTGACCGGGTGCAGCGTCACGTAACGTTCCAGCCCCAGGTCGATGACCGCATGGACCCGGGCCAGGGTAATGCTGCTTTCGGCTATGTTGGTGGCCAATATCACCGTCGCTGGGGCGCTGTCCAGCGCCGACAGATCGGGCGCTTGGGAGAGTTGGCCGTGTAAAATCAGCACCGGACAACTGGCCGGTAAGTTGCGTTCGATGGCGCGAATTTCACCCATGCCGGGGCAAAATACCAGTATATGGTGCGCGTTACCGTGCCAGTTGCGGTGAATCAGCTGGGCCACTTGATCGATTTTGTTGACGTCGGTTTTTTGGTAGTTAATCTGCACCGGATGGCTGAAGCCCTGCGATTCGATGACTGGGAGGCTCAGTTGACTGGCTACCTTAGCCACGTCTAAGGTGGCCGACATAATGATGCGCCGCACCGAATCGTCCAGTCCGTCGTGGTATTGATTGACCAGCGCATAGACCAGATCCTGGTCGACCGAGCGCTCGTGAAATTCATCGAGGATCAGCGTTGACTGCGCCAACTGGTCCGGTTCGTTGAGCAATAGGCGTAAAAAACTGCCATAGGTGGTGACGATGATCCGCGTGGCGGCACTGGTCTTGCTGTCATTGCGCAGGCGGAAGCCAACGCGTTGGCCGACCGACTCGCCGAGATTTCGTGCCAGCTGCTCAGCGGCCAGTTTAACCGCGATGCGTTTGGGGATCAGCAGGTAGATGGGCTGGTCCGATAAATCGAGTAGCCAGAGCGGTATTCGGGTGGTCTTGCCGCTGCCGGGCGGGGCGCTGACAATACAGCCGCCCTGTTGCCAGGCCGCGATGACGTTCTGTCGAATGGCCTCGACCGGCAATGCAGTGCTCATCCAAGCAGGTTGCCGTGGGGTAGGAAGCGGTTGTCGCTGTGCGTTTTGATCCACAGCGCCAGTGCCTTATCGGGCACCTCTCCGCGGGCCTTTAAGTCTTTGTAAATCCAGATTACAGGATTTTTATCGCCGCCAAACCAGTCGGCCCAGCGCGCTTCGGCCAGGGTAAAGAAACGGCACAGCTCGGTCAGTTCCGGGTTCGACATCGGTTCCAGCAAGGGCTGCCAAACGCTGCGCGGACTGTTCATCAGGGCCTGTAGTGGCATCAATTGCGGCGGCGCCTGGGTGGGGAAAGTATTCGGATCGGTAAAAGCCAATGCGGCTTTCAGTTGCTCGGGGCTGATCTGCGCTTTGATTGCGTCGGGGTCCCAGGTGCCAATGGTCATAGTGTGGTCTCGGTGATGTGATGTGCGCGGCCGGTTGGGTGTTTTGCCGGTTGTAGGTTCAGCCGTTAGTATGGTGAAATTGCGCTTTCAAGTCTAACCCAAGGAAAATAAAAGCATGTTCTTTCGGATTCTTCAATGGGCCTTCCACCAGCGCTGGTTAACCTGGTCCCAAAAACTCCACGGCTATCTAATGAAAGGCTTTGCTAAATTGGCCGATCGCGGTGATGCCGATGCGCAAGAGCTCTATGGTTTCCTATTGTTGTTTAAAGGTGCCGATGACGCCAGTCGCACAGCGGGTGCACATTACTTACTGCGCTGTGTGTCGGTCGATCGGCCCAAAGTCTGTTGGCAACTGCATCGGCTCTACCAGCAGGGTAAGGTGATCGGATTTAGCCAAGACAACGCGCGCGCCGAGACCTATTTAGCCCTAGCCAAACAGTCTGGGCACCCCCTGGCATTGGACCTGCCCCTGCCTGAGATCTAGGTCTGTGCTATTGCCATTCGCGCGCCAGCTGTTGGTTAAAGCCAGCAATAACCTGCTCGCTATTATCGAATTCGGAACAGAGGATCTGTAATTTAGTAATCACCGCCTCAAATGGCATGGTGCCGCATGCAACGGCGCCGTTTTGGTCAAAGATAGCGCCGGCAGCGTAGAGTCGGAAGCTCACCACACCGTTCAGGCATTGGCTGCGCACAAAGACGGGGATGCTTTTGCCCATAGCCTTAGCCAAGATGCGTTGCAGGGCCCTATCGTTGGCGGCGTTGCCATTACCGAAGGCGTTAATTACTATCGCTCGATAGAAGCGCTCCACCATGCTCAGTAGACCATCCATCGGAATGCCAGGATACAGGGTGATCACGCCGATCGCCGCCGGGCGCCAGTCTTTGCGGATCGACATCGGCTCGGAGTTGGCTGGGAGGTGCCAATAGTGCGCGTCCCAAGACGGAGCCGCGAAGCTGTGGTCGAGCTCAGTGCTGATCTTGGTAACGCGCGAACCGGGCAAAACCTGACCGGCCAGGGTGACCACAACCTCGGGTTTTGCAGCGATCAGGGCGATCAGCGCTAATTGCAGGTTGGCAATGGCGTCGGTGCCGGGCGCGGACACCGGTAGCATTGAACCGGTAATCACTACCGGCATGGGCAGGTCAGACAATAGGTAACTGAGCGCAGAGGCGGTATAGGCTAGAGTATCGGTACCGTGAATGATCAGCACTCCGGCGAGATTGGCATGGCTGCGAATGGTAGCCGCCAGTTCATACCAGTGCTTGGGCTGTAGATCGGATGAATCGAGTAGGGGGTCCCAGTGTTGCCAGCTAAGCTGATGTTGCTGCCAGTCTTGCAGAGCCGGTTGGTCGGCCAAGGCCGCCTCTATTTCGCCGGCTCTCGGCTCCAAGCCCTGCTCACCCGGTACCATGCCGATGGTACCACCGGTATTAATGATTAAAAAATGTGCCATTTTTGCTCCTGTCTCGCCCAGTCGAAAGGCCGATGGTAAAGGCTTAGGCCGCGCCGATACAAGCTGGGCGCGGCCAAACTTACTCCAGTACTGTTTTTGCCAAGATAAAATCGGGGTAACGGGTCAGCAGTGCGAATGCGCTTGCCTCGGCTTCGGTGTGCCGATCCAGGGCCAACAGCGCCTTGATTTGCCATAGCCAAGCATCTTCCATGCCCCATGCCTCTGCGCCCTCATAGAGCGCAAGCGCCCGATTAAAATGCGCCAATGCGGCCGCCTTATCACCGCCCATCAAAGCCGGAGTATTGAACAGGCCGATGCCACGTACCATAGCCGTGGGTGCGTGGTCGGCGCTCAAGGCTTCACTGGCTGCAAGGGACTTTTCAGCCCTGCCGGCGATAAACACCGCTTGCCAGGGTTTCAGAGCGATCGACAGCCCTAGAGTAGCGGCATAGAGGGCGGCCTGGTCGGCAGTTTCATAGTTGTCTTTAAGCTCGTCGCGGATCAGGTATAGGGCGGCCTTGGCGGCTTTTTTATCACCGCGTTCCAGCGCCAATTGGCCTAGTCGGTAGTAGCCGTACCAACGTTCGAAACCATCCTCTGCAAGACTCTGGCTCAGCTCGGTCAAGGCTTCGGTACGCCATAGTGTATCGATCCGGTTGTCGTCCCAGGCCAGCAGGTTTGGGCTGATCAACAGTGCTGTTAAGAGCAAACATAGGGTTGGTCGCACAGGCTAAACACTCAGAGTTATTGACAGGGTCATACGTACTCTAGCGCCGCCTGGATCGGTTCCAACCTTTGCTCTTAAAGGGCGTCCAGCACGGCCAAGACATCGTCATGGTGACTCTTGGTTTTAACCTTTTCCATGATATGTGCCAGCGTACCGCTTTCATCGATGATAAAGGTCAGACGATGGATACCGACGTACTCCTTACCCATAAATTTCTTCAGCGCCCAAACGCCGTATTGTTCGGCGATTTGATGGTCTTCGTCGCTGAGCAGATCAAAATTAAGTTCTTGATTGGCGATAAACTTCATCAGCCGTGCCGGGGCATCCGGGCTGATGCCTAAAACTACCGTATTGCGCTGCGCGAATTCGGCTTGAGCGTCCCGTATTCCGCAGGCTTGAGTGGTGCAACCGGGCGTCATGGCCTTGGGGTAGAAGTAGAGCACCACCCGCTGGCCGTTTAGATCGCTCAAGGCAAGGGATTCGCCATGCTGATTGAGCGCTGTAAAGGCCGGGGCCGGGCTGCCAATAGTGGGTAGGGTCAGGGCGTTCATCGGTAGTTGCTCCGCAAGTGGCCGTTGAATAGGGAATATTCATGGCATTTTTTCTAGCCTAACCGGCTCCGTTAGTGCGTTCAACTATTGATTTGACCGGGGTGGCCGAGGCATGGCTGTGCTGGGGGTGAATTTCCGGTATGCTAACGGCCTTATTTTTGGCGCGCCAATCGGCTGATTTTTTTATGTTTTTTGACCAGTATCGAGCCCAGTTCTTCCGACCGTTAACGAGTAAGTACCGTGAGCAAGTGATCGAATGTTTGCGCGAGCTTTATCGTCGACTGTACACCAGTTCCAGTGCCGATTATGGCCATGCCTTGACCCGCGAAGATGTTATCGACACCTTCAGTGCCGCCCTGGTGCGCGCGCCCATATTGGTCGCAGATGATGACGAGCCAGATACGCGCTTCCGGACCAATAGGGAGCAGGCCAATTGGGTATTGAATCAATTGATCGAATACGGTTGGCTTGAAAAGCAGGTCGATGAAGCCTCCTTGCAGAGCAGCTTTAACTTTAGCCGCTATGGTCGAACCTTTACCGAGCCTTTTGTCGTCACCGGTATGGCCAGTATCCGCACCCGACATCGCAATACCCGCAACGTGCGCAATGCCATCAATTCCTTTATGGACACCGGCGAAGCCTACGATCTGCTCGATGCTTGGGAATATTCAGAACGGATTATCAGCGATTTTACCGATGTTATTGCCGAACTGGATGAGCGTAAACGCTCATTAGTGCAACAGATGGAAAGTCAGGTGCTGGTCCAGCAGGCGACTATCGATTTCTTTGATTTTATGGAGAAACGTTTTCAGCCTGATTTGGCGATTCGCCTGTCGGCCGATAACGTGGAAAAATACCGCGATGAAATCTCCCAGAAAATCGTCCAGATTCGCCATCAGGATCGAGAATTTAAACAACAGGTTGAGCGTCGCCTGCGCGAGCTGTTGCCAGAAATGGTGCACCCGGGGCAGAGCGTTTTGTGGACCCTGCTCGACAGCATTGAGTCGCGCTTGCAGGCGGCCAGCGATATTATGCTGCCGGCCTTGCGTAAAGCGCTGCAGGGCTTTACCAAGCGCGCCGATATCATTATCCGGCAGATGAGTTATTTGGCCAGCTCATCGCACAATGATATGGCCAAGGTCTGTCAGCAACTGGTAGCACAACCGCGCCTGGAACAGGATCGTTTGCTGGCACTGGCCGGTGACCTAATGGCGGTGCCGCGCGTTGGTCTGGTCGACCCGGTGCATCTGTATTTGCACAGCCGACGCAGCAAACGCACTTTCTGGCTCGATGTGGCCGAAGATCGCGATGACGAGTTTGACCGCGATGCGCACCGCGAACTGGTGGTGCAACAATGGCTCGATCAAGCGTTTTTTATAAATGATACCCAGGTGCGCAGTTATTTAGCCCGTCATTTACTGGCGGGCGAGGCGATCAAGACCGGTGATTTGCCGGTACACAGCGCCGGTGAACTGTTGTCTTTGGCACACGCCATCGAGGTCGGCAGCGCCAATTCGCTGACCGATGAACTGCAGTTCAGTGTTGAGTTCAGCGATAGCGAGCCGGTGGCCAGCACCTATTTTCACCAACAGGATCAGTTTGAAATCCGCGTACGTGAGACACTTACGGCACCGGTACAGGGTAAAAATCATGCACCATGAACTCGATCGACAACTCGACCAGGCGGGCATTACGCGCAACGAATACAGCGAACTGCTGATCCGTTTGCTCGATTATGGCGTGCTGTGTCGCGATGAAAGCCAAACCGAACAACTGCTCTATGACCGCTATGTGCGCATTGCCGATCAGGTCGAAGATTATCTGGCGCTGATCGGTGTGCGTGTTCAGCACGATAGTCGCTTCAATTTTGTGCGCCTGTTTCCACCTGGCGCAGCAGTCCCCGGCCTGGACGATGATGAACGGCCCTTTAACAATGGTATGCGGGTCAAGTTGTCACAGGCCGAAGTTGCCACGGTACTGATCTTGCGCAGTCTCTATGACCGAGCCCTACGCGAAGGGCAGTTGGACGAACAGGGCTGCGTCTTTGTCTCGATCGAAAATATCGTGATCGCGCTGCGCAATTTGCTGAAGCGAACCTTGCCGGAAAAATTGACCGAACGGCGCCATCTGTTTGGCCGACTCAAGCAGCTACGACTGATTCAGTTAAATCAGGAGCTAAGCGAAGAGTCCGCTGACCTATGGATTCGGATTCGGCCGATGATCATCAGCTATGTCTCCGACGAGGTGCTCGCAGCAATCCTCAGCGGCACCGAACTGGTGCTCGACGAGGCCGACGATGAGGCCGCTGCAGACGAACTGATAGCGACCAACCCTAACTCAGCGGCCGACGGCCCCGGCGTTTTTGATCAGGAATAAGGCAGCATGCATTTAAAGAATTTCGTCTTTGTGAATTGGGGCAATATCCCCGCCCTGGACTTTAACTTCGGGCCGGTTAATCTGTTTTCCGGCGGTAATGGCTCCGGTAAAACCACCGCCGCCGATGCCTTGCAAACTATTATGACCGCGGCCCACGATACGCTGTTTCATTACAACCCAGGCCAGGACGAGGCCAGTCAACGCGGGCGTGGCAAGCAGGTGCGCACTCTGGCCTCCTATGTCTTGGGCTGCGACGATGGTGCCTTTGCGCGCACAGAAGCCACGGTAGGCTATCTAGCAGCGGTGTTTCATCCGACCCAGGGCGAGACCGCGGAGCCGTTCACGGCGATCATCGGGGTCACGGCCTATATCGACCGAACCGGCGCAACAGCAATAGCGCGTCAGTCCGATATGATCTATATGATTATCCAAGACGCCGAGTTAACCAAAGCCGATTTTGTGCAGGAGCAGGACGACGGGCGCCAGCAGGTTATACCGCTGGAGCGGCTGGTCGCCCACTTGAATGGTCGTGGCGTCGATCCGGTGGAAAAATACGATACCAAAAAACAGTATTTGCGCCGACTCTATGCGGCCCTACGTGGCCGAAAGGATGCCATCAGCGAACGCGAAGCGATGAATGCGGCGCGTGCTTTCTCGCGTTTTATGGCCTACAAGCCGGTCAAGAGCATCGACGGTTTTGTGGCCCAGGAAATTCTCGAAAAACGCGATTTGGGTGAGGCCATTCGCACCGTGTCCGATCTGATGAAAACCATCAACGGCATGGAGGCTGAGGCCAATCGGCTCAAGAATATGATCGACCGTTTGCAGAAATCTCGGCTGCAATCGGACGCCTATGTCAAACACTGGATTGACTATAACGTCACCGATTATGTTGCCGCCAAAGCGCGCTTTCTGGTCGATCAAAAACGCTACCTGACCAGCAAAGCCGATCAGCAGCGCAGCCGTAATGAACTCGATCAGCTCGACATCGATCTGGATATCACCAATGAACGGCGGGCTCAGACCCATGAACAGTTGGTGTCATTGGAGGCTCAACGGCGCGGTATCGACGCACTGCAGGATAAGGATCGCTTCGATCGGCGCGTCGAACAGAGTACCGTCCAGCTGCAAAAACAGGCCGAACCCCTGCTGCTGCAAAATGCCAGTTTGGAACAGAGTCTCGTGGCCAGTTTTGCAATCCACAAGACCCTATTGACCCGTTCATTGGCCGTGGATATTCCGGCCCTGGGCGATAAACGCCTCGCGGCCAAGGCAAAACTCGTGGTCGCCCAGAAGTCACTCGGCGTCGATTTCCGCAGTCTGCTTAATCAGGATTGGATCGATATCAGTCCTCTGGAGCAACACCTCGATCAGGCTCTGGTGCAACAGTCCGAACTGAATGAATGGCGCCAACTCTGGTTTGACGAGAGCGCTCAGGTCGACCAGATCTCCTTGCGTGATCAGCTGCAACGTTTGGTGGATCGGCGTGAACAAAAGCTGCTACAAGTGCGTCAGAATCTCAGCCGCAAGCAACAGGACATCGATAGCCTGGCCAGCGCCCAGGTCAATTACCCGGCCCAAGTGCGCAATGCCCTCGAGGCCATTCGCCGGGAGTGTCCCGAAGCCGATCCGCGCGTGCTCTGCGACCATGTTGAGGTGCTCGACGAACAGTGGCAGTCGGCCCTAGAAGGCTATCTGGGCGGTGCCCGCTTTGCCATCCTGGTGGCACCGGACTACGAGGCCCAAGCGATTGGCATCGTGCGCGGGCTGGCACGCGATAGCCGCGCCCGGGTGATTCAAGGCAGTAAGGCACGCGAAGATGCGGGGCGCGTTAAAGCACCGGCTAATTCGGTGATCCATCTGATGCACTTCGATCATGCCATCGCCAAGGCCTATATCACCGCCAGCTATGCCATGGTCGAGCAGTGTGCCGATGCCGAGCAGTTGCGCGGCACCCGGCGCGGCGTGACCGCTAATGGCCTGGGCAGTGGCGCCTACGCCATGTACCGCTGCGATATGGCCGAGGGCGATCTGGTGTTCGGTCAGGGCGCGCGGGAAAAAGCGTTGGCGGCGAAGCAACGGGAACTCAATGACTTGGCCAAACAGGCTAACGATCTCCAAGCGCTGGTGGTCGAAGTTAAAGATCTCTATGGCTGGGTCAATCAATTGCGCCATCTGCAGCACGGACAGCTGATGCGGGACATGCTGGAAACCCAGCGCGAACTGCGCAAGGCTGAACAGGCATTGGCAGCACTGGACCTGCGCGATGTGCAAGGCATCGAAACCGAATACCGCACTGTTGCCGAGCAGTTGAGTGAACTGGAGGTGCGCGTGCGCCGTGGTGCTGAAGAAAAGGGCCAGTTGCATGAACGCATCTTGGCGCTGAGCAAACAGTGCGACCTGCTCAGCGCGCAGCAGGAAAAAACCCAGGCGCGTGCGCAAGAGAAAGAACAGTCTTTGCGCGATATAGTTGATGTCTGGCCAGCTTTCGAGGTCGACAAGCGATTGCAGCAGGCCGACCGTGGCGCCGAAGACGCCGATGCCGAGGGCGAAGAAAATAACCGCTTGGCGTTGGAAAGTGAATTGAATGCTAAGGCCCATGAGTTTGAATTGCTGCTCAAAGAGCATAACCAGGACTGTCAGCCGCAGGATGCCATTGTCGTCAACCTCAACTATAGCATTCTGCATAACGTCGAATTCTTTCGCGGTATGGTGCAGCTGCAACGCGATGTCGATCTGGTGCATAATCGGGTGAAAAATAATGTCTTGGTCGAGAAGGTCGATCAATTGGCTCTGTTACGGGACAGTTTCAACAGCGCGTTCGTCACCAATCTGTGCCATTCGATCTATCAGGCGATCAATGAGGGCAAGAAAGTGCTCACCGACCTGAATAAGGAACTCGAGCATCATCGTTTTGGTGCCGATCGAGAAAAATACTGGTTTGGCTATGAATGGGTACCCGAGTTCCGCGAATATTGGCACTTTTTTGATGAGGTCTATAAGAGCCCATCTTTGGGCGAAGGCAAGACCCTGTTTGATACCCAGTTAACCGAGCGCTCGCTCAAGATCCGCGATCAACTGATGGCCATGTTGCTCGACAGCGATGAACACCGTGCCCTGCGCGAACTGGAACGGATCTCCGACTATCGCAACTACCGCAGCTATGAAATCTATAAACAACCGGAAGGCAAACAACCGATCGCCCTGAGCCAATACGGTACCGGGTCGGGCGGGCAATTGGAGACGCCGGCTTATATCATCCGCTCGGCGGCCATCACTTCGGCCTTTCGTTTTAACGAGGGCGACAGCCATTTGCGCATGGTACTGGTCGATGAAGCCTTTTCTAAAATGGATGAAGCGCGCTCAAAAGAAGTGATCCGTTATTTAACCGAGAGTCTGGGTTTACAGCTGTTATTTATTATGCCGACCAGTAAGTCCGGGCCCTTTATGGACATGATTTCGAACCAATTTGTGTTTTCGAAAGTGCCGTTGTTAAATGGCCAGATGCGCGGTGAATTACAAACTAAGGTGTTGGTCGACCGGCAACACTGCAATCAAGAAAAAATACAGGAACTGTGGGCGAACCACCGCAAGATTATTCGCAAACAGGCCGAACTCGACTTTCTAGAGGGACTATGAATGGCCATTATTGAAATCAAACATCCGTTACTCGCCCATAAAGTGGGCATCTTGCGCGAGCAGGGCATCTCCACCAAACAGTTTCGCGAACTGACCTCCGAGGTTGGAAATCTGCTGACTTACGAAGCGACCCGAAATCTGACCACCGATGAGATTGAGATCACGGCATGGGACGGTAGTACCCTGGCCGTCGAACGCATTGCTGGCAAGAAAATCACCGTGGTGCCGATTTTGCGTGCTGGGTTGGGGATGATGGACGGTGTACTGCAATTGATACCCTCGGCCCGGGTCAGTGTCGTAGGCCTATATCGGGACGAAAAAACCATGCAACCGGTCTACTATTTCGACAAGGTGGTCGACGATATCGCCGAGCGGACGGCCTTGATTGTGGATCCGATGTTGGCGACCGGTGGCTCGTTCATTGCAACCATCGAGTTATTAAAACAAAAGGGCTGCAAAAATATAATGGGCCTGTGCCTGATTGGCGCGCCAGAAGGGGCCCGGGCCATTGAAGCAGCTCACCCGGATGTTGATATCTATATTGCCGCCATGGATAGCCACCTCAATGACCTAGGCTACATCGTACCGGGTCTGGGCGATGCCGGGGACAAGTTGTTTGGTACCCGCTAGCCTCTCTCGGCCCGCGCGCCACATTTATGGCCCGCTGGATCATCACTTAGTGCCGACAAATTGTTGGCACTAACGCTGGAGAGTAGTCGTTCTATCGTGCTCTTGTTCACATTTCTTAACATTAGTTCACCTAAGTCTCGCATTTTGCTGAAAAACGTCTAAATTAATAGTGTTGGGCTCACCCTAAGCAGGAATAGACCGAGTCGATCGTCAGCAATTTATTATAAGGCGGGTTTGTCAGGTGGGATACAGAGTGGATGCAACCAAGAAGCAACGCATTTTAATAGTGGATGATGACATCGACTACGCACGGCGCCTGCGTGATTACTTGACCAATAACGAGTTCGAGGTTGAGCTGGAGTCTGAGTCCTCTTCGGCGATCAGCCGAATCCGAGATGAAAAGCCCGATCTGGTGTTGATTGAGGTCGATCTCCGCGGGGAATCCGGCTTAACGATCTGTAAACTCAGTCGAAAATATTTTACCGGCGCAATAGTGCTGCTCAGTGAACGTACCGACGAACTCGATCAGGTGCTGGGTTTGGACATGGGCGCGGACGACTATATTTCACGTAAAACGGCCCACCGACTTATACTCGCCCGTTGCCAGGCCATTATGCGCCGGACCGATTATTCGCGCTCTGCTGCGGGCAGCCAGAATGCAGATCGTCTGGAGTTCGGTAATCTGGTAATCGACAATAGCATGCGCGGAGCTTGGCTTGACCGAGAGCCGATCGACCTGACCAGCGCTGAATTCGATCTGCTCTGGTTATTATCCAGTCATGCCGGTGAAGTCCTGACCCGTGAGGCGATATTTAACAAGTTACGGGGCATTGAATACGACGGTCAGGATCGCTCAGTCGATGTGCGGGTGTCACGAATTCGTCCCAAGGTCGGTGATGACCCCAATCATCCTTTGCGCATCAAAACAGTGCGATCCAAGGGTTACCTGTTTGTCGGTGACGTAATAAGACAATAGAGTCCGCCGGGTTAGACCG
>Ga0307492_10000939_pt1 | contig 12198 bp, 14 predicted proteins | sample SI3LmetaG_FD_202365 | JGI IMG/M metagenome (GOLD analysis project Ga0307492, IMG submission 202365) | Sea-ice brine microbial communities from Beaufort Sea near Barrow, Alaska, United States - SI3L | ecosystem: Environmental > Aquatic > Marine > Coastal | place: USA: Alaska | collected 2017-05-06
GAGCATATCTACTTGGCTAAGGTCGTCAGCATCAAGCACAACACCTGCAGGGTTGCCGCCAACGCCGCCAGTGACAAAGCCGTTGACGATCTGGGCTGGGATAGTTTTTAAGTAATCTGGGGTATAATTCATGTTAATCTCCTATGTAGATGACTGTAATAGCATCGATGGATGCAATTTATAGCGATAATCATGACATTGGAACTCATATAAACATGAGAATTATTCATTAATATGGATCGAGCCGAAACCGTTGCTAAGCTTGTTCACTCATCGCCAATGCTTGCTGCAATAGGCGAGGAGTTGAGTTTTACCAAAGCAGCCGAGCGGCTGGGTGTGGATCAGTCTGCGGTAAGCCACAGAATTAGATCGCTAGAAGACACGCTTGGCCACACTCTGTTTGATCGCACTACGCGTCAGCTGCGCTTGACTGAAATCGGAGAAATCCTGTGTCATGCCGCAACGGATAATTTAGCGAGGTGGGATGCTGCGCTAGATAAGGTTGAGCGAAGCCGATCGACAAACTCGATCCGGCTTTCTTTGCCATCTTCACTGGCAATGAGGTGGTTGATTCCTGCTCTGCCGAATGCCAGCGTAATAAATTTGAAGCTATCATTAGATGTGAACGAGGAAGTCGTCGATCTTCAGGAAAATGAAGCCGACGCTGCGATCCGGTTTGGGCCCGGGCCTTATCCTGGGCTTTATTCTACGCACCTCAGCCATTGCTGGATGCAGCCAGTAGCGAGCCCAAACTATCTGGGTGATCGAGGCTGTGATGAAGTGCTTTTAGCCGACCCAAAAACTACATTTCTTGCCGATCGTCGCGGTGAATGCGATAAGACTGAGTTTAGTTGGAGTAATTATTTTTCAAATACGGGATCGGTTAGGGACGACTTTACTCCTGACTACTCATTTGATCGTACAGATCTGATGCTTCAGGCTGTCATTGGCGGGATGGGTATTGGCCTGGGTCGAACACTCCTTGTCGAAGCTGATGTCGAGGCTGGATATCTAAAGACTGTAGGTGACCCGATCCGCATGCGCTCAGGTTATTGGTTGGTTTGTTCGCCTAGCTTTGCCGAGTCGAATCGATTTGAAACGCTACGTGATTGGCTTAAAAGTGAGATGCAAACAGCATTGTGAAAATCAACAAATGGTAATAGTTAGCCGCTAGATTTCAAGCGTTAAGATTTATCTAGGCGTTCCACAAGAGTTCGTGTCGTCGTGATTGCAGTCAATAGTTAGCTCTCAACATCGTTTAACTATCGCCTAAAAAAGGCAGGTAGTCTACTCAAATACGGTTCGGATCGCTCGCTTATTTTGGCTGCTGATACGAACGTAAATTTATAAGGATTACTTTTTTATGCAAGATAAGATCATCATCATACGAGACTACCTAAACAAAGTTCAGACTCGCTGTACCTACAATGCAGCAGCTGAAGCAATAGGTGTTAAGCCGGCCGAATTTAAAAAGCTAATAGGTGATCGTACGCCAGAAAGCTCTTGGTTTGTAAACACCGGTGCTGGAGAACCATTAGGATACGCTGAGGGCGAAAAGCACCCTGAACTGTATCGGACAAAACGAATTATTAAGTCTGCAGAGATCTTAAGTAGAAATCTGGATCTGTGAAACAAGCAGTGAGACTCCAGCGTATGTTTTTCAAGGGCGCAGTCAGTATTATTGTCGACCACAGATCACCTTAGGATAGATCAACCATGTCTCTATTGTTTAAAGAAATAGATAGCCAAGACTCCCTTTTAGGTGAGATCTCATTGCGCAAACGTCGCATGCCCGTGTTTGGTGATAGAGACATCTATGAAGTTAAACTCGGTGACGAGTTTTTAATGTCGAGCATGTTTGTCGAGGCCGAAGAGGCACTATCTACTCTCGGCTTAGCGGCAGTAAAGGGCGATAAGCTCAGTGTCGTCGTGGGTGGCTTGGGCCTAGGTTACACTGCGGTAGCTGCATTAAAAGACGAACGAATTTCAGAGTTACTGGTGGTCGATGCTTTAGATGCCGTCATTGGTTGGCATAAAGATGAGCTCGTACCGTTAGGGAAAATACTCAATGCGGATATCCGAAATCGCTATATTTTGGGCAGCTTCTTTGATCTAGCCACAGACCCTAGCAAGGGTTTTGATCCTACCGACCCCCTATGTGACAACCCAAATAAAGAGGCTAAAAAGTTTGATGCCATTCTTTTAGACATCGACCACTCTCCCACAGAATTTCTAAATGCTGCTAATGCCAGCTTTTATACAACTGAAAACCTATCGCTCATGGCACAGCAGCTTAAACCTATGGGAGTGTTTGCTATGTGGTCACAAAACCTACCCGAGGCAAGTTTTGAAGCTTTGTTGAAAACAGTGTTTGAGAGCGTCGATTCGCATGTCGTCTCTTTTTACAACCCGTTTCAGGGTGGCGAATCTACGAATTCGGTGTATGTTTGTGTAAAGGGTGCGGCTTAGCTAAACGTTGTGGCACGATATTCCTAGGCGATGGTCACATCATGTTTTAAAATAAGTTATTACGTAGGAATTACTTTATGAGACAATAAGCCATATTTGATTAGATAATGGCCAACAGTATTGGTTTTACTTTATATCCGAACCGGTGAATTCGGATATAATTTTCATAATTCACCAAAACAATGAGTAAATACGATGAGTAAAGGTACAGTTAAGTGGTTCAACGCCGATAAAGGTTTCGGTTTTATTACACCTGAAGATGGCAGTAAAGATTTATTTGTTCATCATTCAGAAATTCAAGCGGGCGGTGGTTACGCTACGTTGAATGATGGTCAAGCAGTTGAATTTGAAGTTGGCCAAGGCCAAAAAGGACCTTGTGCAAATAAAGTTGTTCCTATCTAGGTTTTAGTCTATTGCAAGTAAAGGCAGTGGATGGTTTTGCCTCCGCTGCTTTTCTTGTTAAATATGGGAAGAATAATGAAATTAACACCTTTTCATTTAGCGGTTCAAGTTCGAGATATTGATGAAGCCAGAGATTTTTATGGCTCAAAAATGGGGCTTGCAGAAGGCAGAAGCGCTAAAGACTGGATTGATTTCAATATGTTTGGTCATCAGTTTGTCGTTCATTTAAATGCACAGCTGGGTAAAACGGGCAAAATTAGTAACATTTCAAACGCAGTGGATGGGCATGGAGTTCCAGTACCTCATTTTGGCGTCGTTATGAACTTTGATGACTGGGAAGTATTTGCCCAAAAAGTCTCCCGATTTATTGATGACTTTGTCATTGAGCCACATATACGTTTTAAAGATGAGGCCGGTGAGCAAGGCACGATGTTTTTTTCAGATCCTTCAGGTAATGCGCTAGAATTTAAAGGGTTTAGAAATATTGAGTTGGAGCTGTTTGCAAAATAAATAGTATGTAAGATGTTATTGCACGCGATGGGTAGCTTGTTGCGCCATTAATCGCGGTCAGAAAATATGTAAGGTAACAAAGGCAGTAGTAATAGTTTTGACCCTCCTTTTAGGTTTGGCTATTGCAGTACATGGCTTTACGAGTGATCCATTCAATATCCCATTTCAATATTATGAGTAGTTGCCAAAAGACCTTCAGTTGTTATATAAAAATGAATCCAAGAACTCGAAAAAAATCCAATGTTTTGCTTTAGGGATGTTTTTTACTGCTCTTGGTTCGGTAGTGTTTTTGAGATTAACTAAAAAGAGATAATTATCTGCCTCTAATTATCGATACTGTAACCTATAGCTTGGCGCCACTTTTATTACGATATTTATGTCTCTTTTACTAACAGTTATAGCATCTACATTATTAGCGGGCCTAGCTGTGGCTTTAGGTACAGCAATTGCGCGCTTTGAAAGATTGAGTCACAGTGGCTTGCAGAAGGATTTAATGTATATCTGAATTAAATTCGACCTCAGATTACCAACCCCAAAATATTATATTCATGTTTTCTCTTATGGTAACACTTGGTCCGATTGCTGCAGTATCCAGCTACTTCTGGCTATCGGAGTCGCCAGAAGTTATTGCTGTCATCATGCTTTTTGCCTCGGGTGGGATTCTCTACTCGATATTTCAAGATTTAGCGTCCCAAGTAAAATTAGAAAAGCATTGGGCGCCTCCAATGGGAGTTGTGCTGGGTTTGGTTCTTGGCATGTTTGGTTTCAAGGTTACAGCATCATGAAAGATGATTCTGGCTAAATAAATTGTTCAAATTGACTCCTACAACGTATTATACAAATAGGGTAAAGTTAAGCTCTACTGAAAACCATTTGTCGGAATAACTATGAAATTATTAATACGTAACGCATATCGACTAACGACAAGGGACTATTTGTTGGAATGAATTTATAGTAACCGCAGTGAATAAATCTATAGCATGGCTTTAAACCCCGCAGATTTTTGGGCAGCGTATCACCCGGCAATTTATAAGCTTCATGTCAATAAACCACAGCTAAATTTTAATGAATAAACTCTACCGGAATAACTATGAAATTATTAATACGTAACTTAGATCGACTAACGACAGAAGGTGAACTAAAAATGTTGTTTGAAGCATTTGGTGTTGTGCAATCTTGCAGTTTGGTCATCGACCAAGGTACTGGTAAGTCTAAAGGGTTTGCTTTTGTCGAGATGCCAAAGTCAGGTGAAGCCAAAGCGGCAATCAAAAAGTTAAATGAACAAAAAGTTGGTAGCAGTAAAATACGTGTTAAAAAAGCTGAAGAAAAAAATGCATAACAACGCACAGCTTCTCGCGATGCTAAATCCAATAACAGTGCCTATATAATATGAGTAATGAGCAACCTAAAAATCCCTTGCATGGTGTGACGCTTGAAAAGGTCGTAACAAGATTGAAGGATCATTACGGATGGGATGGCTTAGCATTGAGAGTTGATATCAATTGTTTTAAGAGCGATCCATCTATCAAGTCATCACTAAAGTTTTTACGTAAGACCCAGTGGGCCCGTGACAAAGTCGAAAGTATATACATCTCAAGCTTTGACAATTAATATCCGAGCATAATTATAATTAAGCTGCCTTGAGTGATAAGTATAAATGTTGTATAACTAATAGGGTTGTTATGAATAGCAAATCAGGGCGTTATCGCGTCCACTCGCGAGCTTAAATGTGATTAAAGTGTTACTACAGACAATGAAGTCTCTTCTAGTTTTAATCCTTGCAATGTCGGGTGTCGCCCAAGCGAGCGATGACATAAAACCATTTACAACCGATGGTTGCAGCTCATTTCCAAATGGTACTTTAGAGCATAGTGAATTATGGCTTTCATGCTGTAGCACACATGATTTAGCCTATTGGCAAGGTGGCACATACCAACAAAGAGTTGATGCTGATCAAGAGCTCAAGCAATGTGTGGAGAAAGTTGGTGAGCCTTCAATTGCTACTCTTATGCTTGCTGGTGTTCGTGTTGGTGGTACGCCTTATATTCCTACTAAGTTTCGTTGGGGTTATGGTTGGCCTTATTTTCGAGGCTACAAACTAGTTGTCGCCGAGGAACAAAGAAAAATAGATGCGTTTCTTAAAGATATTTGACTCCGGCATTGCAAATATATTGCTCAGTAATGATTGTTTTGATATCAGTATTTACAAAGGTGAGTGCGAATATCTAGCTGAAAAGGTGTTAGTTTAGAGAGATTAGTGTTTCAGTTGATCATACTTGGGTGATTTAAAGGCGAAAAGTACGTTAATGAGCGTTGATTTTACGTTTTTTTCAAGACAAAGCCCTGAAAAAGCGTTACTCTGTACATATAGGTTATATGAATTGTGTATTAATTACTTTTCTACGTTATGTTCGAACCGGTGAATTCGAATGTAATTTTTATATTTCACCAATAATACGAGTAAAGAGCATGAGTAAAGGAACTGTTAAATGGTTTAACGCCGATAAAGGCTTCGGTTTTATTGCACCAGAAGATGGTAGCAAAGATTTGTTTGTTCATCATTCAGAGATTCAAGCTGGTGGCGGATATGCAACATTAAATGATGGTCAAGCTGTTGAGTTTGAAGTTGGTCAAGGCCAAAAAGGACCTTGTGCAAATAAAGTTGTTGCTCTTTAAGTTGTAACACACACAAAATAAAAGCAGCGAGTGGTTCTACCACTCGCTGCTTTTAGCGTTATGGCTATCGCTTTATAAATTTGCTGTTATAAATGGCGGAGAAGTATGTGACCCTTACCGGCCAATGTTTTTGCGGTGAAGTGAAGTACGAGATTAAAGGCGCGCTCACAGATGCTCGGTCATGTCATTGTTCTCGATGTCGAAAAGCTTTTAGCTCTCAAGCATCGTCATATGCATTGGTCAAACCCTCAGACTTTCAATGGGTCTCTGGTGCTAATCTTTTAAGTACATTTTCTAGTCAAAAAGAGTTCGGCTTACAGTTTTGTAGTAAGTGCGGTTCAACTCTGTGTGGTCTCTATAAAGATGAAATTCATGGTGTAACACTAGGTTGCCTCAATGATGATCCTCATATTGAAATTAGTAGGCATATCTTCGTAGGGTCAAAAGCGAGTTGGGAAATTATTCCCGATGCAGCAATTCAATATCAAGAGCATGTATTAGAAAATACATGACAAGTTATGTATCAATGAATCTCATATCAATATCTGTATCTTTGTGATTTTAATTTTACCTTTTGAATTAAGAGAATAAAAATGACGCCTGCTATTAATGCCGCTAAAAAATTCAATATAGAACATACACTGCACGAGTATATTCATGACCCAGCAGCTGAGTCCTTTGGTTTAGAAGCAGCAGAAAAATTAAATATTATAGAGCAAAGAGTTTTTAAAACCTTAGTGGTAGCGCTTGATAATTACGATCTCGTTGTGGGTATTATTCCGGTTGGAAAAAAATTAAGTATGAAGCAAATCGCAAAAGCGCTGGGTGAAAAAAAGGCAGCCATGGCAGATAAGCTTACGGTAGAGCGTGCAACGGGTTATGTATTGGGTGGTGTTAGTCCGTTGGGACAAAAGAAGCGCCTAAAAACAGTCATTGATTTATCGGCACAGCAATACGATACAGTTTTTGTTAGTGCAGGTCGCCGGGGATTAGAGATAGAGTTGTCGCCTAAAGATCTAACAATGCTGACGAGTGCAGTAATTGCAGATATCGCTCAGTAATTTTTTTACCTGCAGTAAAAATAATTTTTATCAGACAAAAATTTTATTTCTTAATTAGATTAATAGAGTTGACTATGTCCAATTTAAAAAGGCGCTTCAACTGAAGCGCCTTTTTTTCTTACCGTCAGTTTATCAAAAACCTAAAAGTAATTATGTAAGGTCAAAGCGGTCGGCATTCATTACTTTGTTCCAAGCGGCTACAAAGTCTGCAAGAAATTTATTTTTTGAATCGCTAGATGCATAAACTTCAACAATAGCGCGTAAGATGGCGTTAGAGCCGAATAGAAGATCAACGTCAGTTGCCGTCCATTTAGCCGCGCCCGTGTTACGGTCATTGCCAAGATATGCATTCTCGTCAGTTTTGTTCCACTTAGTGCCCATATCCAAAAGATTAACGAAGAAGTCGTTAGTCAGTATTTGAGGTTTGTCGGTTAATACACCGTTAGCCGTGCCATTGGTGTTCGCGCCTAACACACGAAGGCCACCGATAAGAACGGTCATTTCTGGTGCGGTTAAGTTAAGAAGCTGGGCGCGATCTACTAATAAATCACCTGCTTTAAAGCTAGTATTAGTTGAAATGTAGTTGCGGAAGCCATCGGCAATAGGCTCAAGTACGGCAATTGATTCAATATCAGTTTGCTCTTGAGTAGCATCCGTGCGACCTGCTGCAAATGGAACCGTAATGTTGCTGCCTGCATCTTTTGCTGCTTTTTCGATGCCCGCTGCACCTGCAAGAACGATAACATCAGCAAGTGACACCTTTTTACTGCCAGAGGCTGCATTAAATTCACCCTGCACACCTTTAAGTGTCTTTAGTACCGTTGCTAGCTGCGCTGGGTTGTTTACCTCCCAATCCTTTTGCGGCGCAAGAGCAATGCGAGCACCGTTTGCACCACCGCGCATATCACTGCCACGGAAAGACGCTGCAGATGACCAAGCAGTATTTATCAATTGGCCAACCGATAAATCCGTTGCTAGAATCTTTGCTTTAATGTCAGCAACGTCATCGTCATTAACAAGGTCGTGATCAACCGCTGGTACTGGGTCTTGCCATAATTGTGCTTCGGCCGGAACTAATTTACCCAAGCCTCGAACGTAGGGGCCCATGTCACGGTGGGTTAGTTTGTGCCAAGCGCGAGCAAATGCATCTGCAAATTCAGTGGGATTTTTATGGAAGCGACGAGAAATTTTCTCGTATGCTGGGTCCATTCTCATCGCCATATCGGCAGTCGTCATCATTGGTGCATGAGTAACTGATGAATCGTGAGCATCTGGTACAGTGGTTTTTGCGGCAGCGTCAGTTGGAGTCCACTGGTGTGCACCGGCTGGGCTCTTGGTTAATTTCCACTCGTAACCAAAGAGCACGTCAAAGTAGTTGTTATCCCATTGAGTGGGTGTTTGCGACCAGGCTCCTTCTATGCCCGAGGTGATTGTGTCAAAACCATGACCGTCGCCTTTAGAATTGATCCAGCCTAGACCTTGATTCTCTAAGCTCGCGCCTTCGGGAGCGGGGCCAACATACTTGTCCGGATCGTCAGCACCGTGAGCTTTACCAAAGGTGTGTCCACCGGCAACAAGTGCAACCGTTTCTTCGTCGTCCATTGCCATACGTGCAAATGTCTCGCGCACATCGCGAGCTGATAATAGTGGGTCTGGGTTGCCGTCGGGGCCTTCTGGGTTAACGTAAATTAAGCCCATCTGAACCGCTGCAAGGTTACCTTCTAATTTACGATCTCCAGTGTAGCGCTCATTGCCCATCCACTCGGTCTCTAAGCCCCAGTAAATATCTTCTTCTGGCTCCCAAATATCTTCGCGACCACCAGCAAAGCCAAAGGTTTTAAAGCCCATAGATTCTAGAGCAACGTTACCCGTAAGCATCATCAAATCAGCCCAAGAGAGTGCTCTTCCGTATTTTTGCTTGATGGGCCACAGCAGACGGCGTGCTTTATCGAGGTTGCCATTATCGGGCCAGCTGTTTAATGGTGCAAAACGTTGGTTGCCAGTACCTGCGCCCCCACGACCATCCCCCGTTCGGTAAGTTCCTGCACTGTGCCAGGCCATTCGAATAAACATAGGCCCGTAATGGTCGTAATCTGCGGGCCACCACTCTTGAGAATCCGTCATTAAGGCTGTTAGGTCATTGACCACAGCATCTAGATCTAGCTTATTAAACTCTCTAGCGTAATTAAAGTCTTCATCCATAGGATTAGCTTTATTGGTATTCTGGTGTAGTATTTTAAGGTTGACTTGATTAGGCCACCAATGTTCGTTTTTAGAGGGTATTGATTTGTGGCTGTGACCACCGCTCATAACTGGACATTTTCCGATATCGCTCATGTGATTTAGCTCCTAATGTGGTGTTTAAGTATAAAAATCATAATTCGAACTGATTAATTTTTTTATGGGCAACTTGATCAGTTGGCTCACAGTAACATTGGGTCTCCTTCTATTCTAATGACAGATACAGATAGCTTCGATAGCTAAAAACAATCAGTTTTACCCTGCTGAGAGCTTTAAGCTATTTGCTGCGGAATGCTTTAATCAACTGATTTTCTGCCAAGTTGTCTTTTGCTAGCCTTAGTATGTCACTCACTGTTTAAAAAACTGTAAGTAGTATTCAAAATAACAATTGTTTACGGCTACACGGATGTCGAAATAAATCAGTCACTAAATAATATAAATAGAGTAAACTGCGCTTTTTAATTGATCTGCTTGGTTCCACTTTAATTTCCTTTTAGCTCCATTACAGTCAACATCACTCGTCCAAAATTTATCGTACAGAACTTATCTTACAGAACAAGGCTCCACATGAATTCTCGCATCGCGGTTATAGTTTTACTATTTAGCTCTATTGGTTGGGGGTTAACGTGGTTGCCCATTAAAGCTTTAGGTGATGCTGGTCTCAATGGTCTTCATTTAGTTTTTATTGTAATGGGATCAGTCTCAGTCGTACTCATGCCCTGGTTGGTTGGCCAGCGAGCCCTATGGTTACCTATTCTGCCTTTTATGTTGCTGGTCGCTTTGTTTGGTGGGCTTGCCAATATCGCTTTTCAGATATCTATGCTTAATGGTGATGTTATTCGCGTCATGATTTTATTTTATATGCTGCCAATTTGGAGTGTGTTGGGGGGGCGCTTTATATTAGGTGAGGTGCTTGATAGGCGCAGACTAACGACATTGTTGCTTTGTGTGGGTGGCGCTTTTTTAATTTTAGACATATGGAATGTCTCTTGGAGTTCCTTTGGTTGGATTGATGCACTCGCTTTACTGGCGGGCTTCGCATTGGCAGCAAATGCAATTGTGTTTCGCTTTACTATGGATGCCCCCTTTGCCAGTAAGATTGGTTTTATGTTTGTGGGTGGTTTTGTTTTAGTTAGCGCTATTTTAGTGTTGTATCCAACGGGTGTTGCCCTACCAAGTACAAGTGTTATTGGCGGTGCTGTCGCCTATGGACTTGTTTGGATACTACTTGTCAGCTATGGCAGTATGTGGGGAGTGACATGTTTGGGCGCTGGGCGTGGTTCGGTACTGATCGTGGTCGAGCTAGTGGTGGCGGTTTTATCGGTATTAGTTATTACGCAGGTAGAATTGAAATTTCACGAAGCCATTGGCTGTATTATGGTTATTTTGGCTGCTATTTTAGAGGGGATACGTGTCGATGAGCCTGTAACGCATAGCTCGCCGCAATAATAAAGTCGGTTAGCATGGGCTTATAGTCTATTCATAGAATCAAAATATCGTTACAATCACCGCCTCTAAAGTACGTCAACTATAAGCTAGCACAATAGCTTAACGGGTTTCGCGCTGTTCCTTTTCCTTCGTTTTTTTGTTTTCTTTTTTGTTTTTTCTGCTCGGGAGCTGTTTGATATGTCATCTGATTCATCCATTAAAAAAGTGGTGTTAGCCTACTCCGGTGGTCTTGATACTTCTGTTATTGTTAAGTGGTTACAAGAAACTTATGAGTGTGAAGTCGTTACCTTTACAGCTGATTTAGGTCAGGGTGAAGAAGTTGAACCCGCTCGCGCAAAAGCCGAAGCTCTTGGCGTTAAAGAAATTTATATTGATGATCTTCGCGAAGAGTTTGTACGCGATTATGTCTTCCCAATGTTTCGTGCTAATACTATTTACGAAGGTGAGTATTTATTAGGTACGTCTATTGCGCGCCCACTAATTGCTAAGCGCATGATCGAGATAGCTAACGAAACGGGTGCAGACGCCATTGCCCATGGTGCTACGGGTAAAGGTAATGACCAGGTGCGTTTTGAGTTAGGTGCCTATGCCCTTAAACCCGGTGTGAAAGTGATCGCTCCTTGGCGCGAGTGGGATTTGACCTCGCGCGAGTCCTTAATGGCCTATTGTGAGCAGCACGATATTCCTGTCGATTATGCCGGTGGCAAGAAAAAATCACCTTACTCTATGGATGCCAACTTACTGCATATCTCTTATGAGGGCGGTATTTTAGAAGACCCTTGGGCTGAAGCAGAAGATGATATGTGGCGCTGGAGCGTATCGCCAGAAGAGGCGCCAGATAAGCCGCTTTACATGGAGTTGAGCTATAAAAAGGGTGACATTGTAGCCATTGACGGAAAAGATATGTCTCCTGCTACTGTACTAGAATATTTAAATAAAATAGGCGGCGAGCATGGTATTGGTCGTCTAGATATTGTTGAAAACCGCTACGTGGGTATGAAGTCTCGTGGTTGTTACGAAACTCCAGGCGGTACGATTATGTTAAAAGCGCATCGTGCTATTGAGTCGTTAACGCTTGACCGCGAAGTTGCTCATCTGAAAGATGAGTTAATGCCTAAATATGCAAATTTGGTTTACAACGGTTATTGGTGGAGCCCCGAGCGTAAAATGCTGCAAACTGCTATAGATGACTCTCAGCAGTCGGTAAATGGCGATGTGCGTCTAAAGCTTTACAAAGGTTCTGTTAGTGCTGTTGGTCGTCGCTCAGCAGATAGCTTGTTCGATGAAACTATCGCTACCTTTGAAGATGACGAAGGCGCTTATAATCAACAAGATGCCGAAGGTTTCATTAAGTTGAATGCGCTGCGTATGCGTATTGCCGCCAATAAAG
>Ga0307492_10000940_pt1 | contig 12191 bp, 14 predicted proteins | sample SI3LmetaG_FD_202365 | JGI IMG/M metagenome (GOLD analysis project Ga0307492, IMG submission 202365) | Sea-ice brine microbial communities from Beaufort Sea near Barrow, Alaska, United States - SI3L | ecosystem: Environmental > Aquatic > Marine > Coastal | place: USA: Alaska | collected 2017-05-06
GGACGGTGAAGGTGCCGCACATGGGCTGGAACGACGTCGCGACGCTGCCGCATGCCGCGCGCAATGGCGTGCTCGAGGCGGGCGAGGCCTATTTCCTCCATTCCTACCACTTCAAGCCGCGCCATCGCGAGGACGTGATCGCCATGACCGACCACGGCGGCGGGCTGGTCGCCGCGGTGGGGCGGGCCAACGTGCTGGGTGTCCAGTTCCATCCGGAGAAGAGCCAGGCTTACGGCCTCGCGCTGCTCGAGCGCTTCCTCGACTGGCGACCATGATCGAGCTTGCCGCCGACCGCTTGATCCTGACGCCCGGCGACATCGACCTGACGCGCTCGCCGCTGGCCGGACTGGAGGCGGAAACCTTCGTGCTCGGCGCCTTCAACCCCGGCATGACGCGGCTGCCGAACGGCAATCTGCTGCTGATGGTGCGCGTGGCCGAGGCGCTGCGCGAGCCGATCTTCGATGGGCACGTGCATGCAATCCGCTGGGACGCGGCGGAGGGCTTTGTCCTCGACGCCTGGAAGCTCACCGAGACCGACACCAGCGACCCGCGCAAGTTCGAGATTCTCAATCAGCCGTGGAAGGCGATGGCGCTGACCTCGCTGTCCTGGCTGCTGCCGGTCGAGCTCAGCCCCGACGGGCTCGAGGTGGTGGCGCACCACTACGACAAGGCGATCGCGCCGCAGGGCTCGTATCAGTGCTACGGCGTGGAGGACGCCCGCATCAGCCGGGTCGCCGAGCGCTGGCTGATGACCACCTGCTCGGTCAGCCCGGAACGCCACTCGACCACGCTCTACACCTCGGACAATGCGCTCGATTGGCGCTTCGAGGGCATCGTGCTCGACCATCAGAACAAGGACATGCTGATCTTCGAAGGGCTGGTCGGCGGCGAATATTGGGCGCAGACCCGGCCGCTCGGCAGCCTCTATTTCGCCTATCCGCCGGGCAGCGAATGGCGCGCCGGCCCCTCGATCAACCTCGCCACCAGCCCCGACGCGCTGCACTGGAAGCCGCATATCGAGCCGGGGATCCGCCCGCGCGTCGCCACCGTGTCGACCGCGCGGATGGGCGGGGGCACGCCGCCGGTCCTGGCCGAGATCGCCGGCATGCGCGGGTGGCTCACGCTGTGGCACGGCGTGGAGCCCAACGCGACCCCGGTTGGGACATACCGCACCTATTGGTCGCTGCTCGATCCCGAGGAGCCGTGGAAAGTGCTGGCGACGAGCCATCGGCCGCTGCTCGAGCCGAACCCGGCGCTGACCGAGCCGATCAAGGACCAGATGTATCTCGACAACGTCGTGTTCAGCACCGGCATCGCCGATGCGGGCGATCGTTTCGTGGTCGCCAGCGGCGAGGCCGATCTGGCCTGCCGGATCACCCATGTGCCCAAGGACGCGTTCGTGCCGAGCGCATGAGTTGTCTCTAGGCTGTGCCCTGCGCCCTTCGACAGGCTCGGAGCGAGCGGACCTTGGGTATTAAAAGAAGTCCGCTCGTGCTGAGCTTGTCGAAGCACGATTGCGCGACGCCGTCCCCAACTCTACCCGCCTCGCATGATCGTCTTCCCCGCCATCGATCTCAAGGACGGCCAGGTGGTGCGCCTGGCCGAAGGCGACATGGCGCGCGCCACGGTCTATGGCGACGATCCGGCGGTGCAGGCCATGCTGTTCGCGCAGGCCGGCGCGGAACATCTTCATGTGGTCGATCTCGACGGCGCCTTCGCCGGGGAGAGCCGCAACCGCCGGGCGGTCGAGCGGATCGTGGAGGATTTCCCCGGTTACGTGCAGCTGGGCGGCGGCATCCGCACGCCCGAAGCGGTCGAGGGCTGGTTCGATCTCGGCGTGGCGCGGGTGGTGATCGGCACCGCCGCGCTCAAGGATCCGCAATTCGTCAAGGACATGGCGCGCGAGTGGGAAGGCGGCATCGTGGTCGCGGTCGATGCCAGGGACGGGATGGTCGCCACCGAGGGCTGGGCCGAGGTTTCCGACGTGCCCGTCCACGATCTCGCGCGTCGCTTCGAGGATGCCGGCGTCGCCAGCCTGCTGTTCACCGACATCGGGCGCGACGGGCTGCTGACGGGGTGCAACATCGACGCCACGCTCGACCTGGCGCGGCGCACCACCTTGCCGGTGATCGCCAGCGGCGGGGTCAAGGGTCTCGACGATATCCACGTCCTCTCGCTCCACGCGCGGGAGGGCATCGAGGGCATAATCTGCGGGCGTGCGCTCTACGATGGACGGCTCGACCTCGCGGCGGCGCTGGCGATGGCGGCGCGGGCGTGATGGGCTTCTTCACGCGGAGACGCGGAGGCGCGGAGATTTTTTGCGCTCGCAAAGGCGCGAAGGCGCAAAGCGCTGGTGGCGCCGCAGGCGATCTTCGGCCTTGCACGGGGGAAGGCTGGATGGCGCCTGACGGCGCAGACAAGCATAATTTTCCTTGCGCCTTTGCGACTTTGCGAGCGTCTTCTTCTTTTCTTCTCCGCGCCTCCGCGTCTCCGCGTGAAGAAGCCCTGGCAGCGCGCCCATGACCGTCCGCATCCGCGTCATCCCCTGTCTCGACGTCGCCGACGGGCGGGTGGTCAAGGGCGTCAATTTCACCGACCTCAAGGATGCCGGCGATCCGGTCGAGCAGGCGCGCGCCTATGACGCGGCGGGGGCGGACGAGCTGTGTTTTCTCGACATCTCCGCCAGTCATGAGGCGCGCGGGACGCTGCTGGAGGTCGTGCGGCGCACGGCCGAGGTGTGCTTCATGCCGCTGACCGTGGGCGGCGGGGTGCGCGGCGTCGAGGATGCGCGCGCCCTTCTGCTGGCGGGCGCGGACAAGGTGGCGGTCAATTCCGCCGCCGTGAGCCGGCCCGGGCTGGTGGCCGAAATCGCCGACCGCTTCGGCAGCCAGTGCGTCGTCGCCAGCGTCGATGCCCGCGCGGCAGTGAGCGGGGATGTCAGGGGCTGGGAGGTCTTCACCCACGGCGGGCGTCAGGCGACCGGTATCGACGCGGTCGCCCACGCCATCCGGCTTGCCGAACTGGGCGCGGGCGAGCTGCTGGTCACCTCGATGGACGCCGACGGCACCAGGGACGGCTACGATGTCGAGCTGACCCGCGCCGTCGCCGACGCGGTGAGCGTGCCGGTGGTGGCGAGCGGCGGAGTCGGCACTCTGAAGCACCTGGTCGAGGGCGTCACGCGCGGCCACGCCAGCGCGGTGCTCGCCGCCTCGATCTTCCATTTCGGCGAGCACAGCGTGGCCGAGGCGCATGCGGCCTTGCGCGCGGCGGGTTTGCCGGCGAGAGCATGACGCCGGATTTTTTGCACACGAAGACACAAAGATGGCGGCGTGCGCCGCGGGCCACTCCCTTCATCGCCCCTCGCATCGTGTTCACGGCGAGAATGAGGCTGCGCCGCCAGGGCTGCCCTCTTCCTGTCTTCGTGTGAACCATGCTTTTCTAATCTGTCACCGCCGTTAGAAGCTGCGACATGGACATGCTCACCCGTCTCGAAGCGACCGTGACCGAGCGGCTCTCCGCCGACCCGGCTTCCAGCTATGTCGCCAGCCTCACGGCAAGGGGCGTCCCGGCGATCGCGCGCAAGCTGGGCGAGGAAGCGGTCGAGGCGGTGGTCGCCGCGCTCTCGGGTTCGGACGAGGAGCTGGTCGGCGAGGCGGCGGATGTGCTGTTCCACCTCACCGTGCTGCTCGCCGCCAAGGGCGTTCGGCTCGAGCGCGTGATGGCCGAGCTCGAGCGCCGCGAGGGCACCTCGGGCCTCGCCGAGAAAGCCGGCAGGAGCGCCTGATGCCGATCGACCCGACATTGCCCTATGACGACGAAAACATATTCGCGAGGATCCTGCGCGGCGAGATTCCTTCGACGCGCGTCTATGAGGACGACTGGGCCATCGCCTTCGAGGACATCAACCCCCAGGCGGCGGTCCACACGCTCATCGTCCCGCGCGCCAGCTATGTCAGCTGGGACGATTTCTCCGCCAGGGGTTCGGATGCCGAGATCGCGGGCTTCGTGCGCGCGGTGGGCGAGGTGGCGCGCCGCAAGGGGCTGGTCGAGCCCGGCTACCGCCTGCTCGCCAATGTCGGGCGGCACGGCGGGCAGGAGGTGCCGCACCTCCACGTTCATTTGTTCGGCGGCGAGCCGCTCGGGCGGATGATCGCGCGCTGATCTCGCTTCGTCGCAACGGCTTGCGGCGCGAGTCGCCCTTCCGCTAGGCGCAGGCGCGCATGATCAAGCCCAATCCCCCCGATGGCGTCATCGACGGCACGCGCCATCTCTACGCGGTGCGGGTCTACTACGAGGACACCGACCTGTCGGGCGTGGTCTATCATGCCAATTACCTGCGTTGGTTCGAGCGCGCTCGCAGCGACTTGCTGCGCCGCCTCGGCGTCGATCAGCGCGCCGCGGTCGAGGCGGGGGAGGGGGCCTATGTCGTGAGCGAGATGTCGCTGAACTATGTGCGCCCGGCCAGGCTGGACGACGACATTGTCATCGAGACCCGCTGTACCGGCCTGGGGCTCGCATCCTGCCGCATGGCGCAGCGTGCGCTGCGCGGCGAAAGACCCCTGGTCGAAGCGTCCCTGCGCGTCGGCTTCGTTGCACCCGGCGGTCGCCCACGCCGCCAGCCCGGCGCGTGGCGGGCGGCTTTCGCATCCTTCATGGGAGAATGATTATCCGCATGACCGCCCTCGACCTTCTCGCCGCCGCCGCTTCGGGAGCACCGACCAGGCTCGACCCGCTGGACCTGTTCCTCGACGCCGATATCGTGGTGCAGGTGGTGATGGCCGGGCTGCTGCTCGCCAGCCTGTGGACCTGGACCATCATCGTCGCCTTCTGGCTGCGGATGGGCAGCCTCGGGCGCCGCACAGCCGCCTATGAGGAGGATTTCTGGCAGGCCGCGGATTTCGACGCCTTCGCGCGCCAGAAAGGCAACGGCGAGCTGCCGCCGGGCCGCGTGGCGCGCGCCGGCGTCGCCGAATGGCGGCACTCGACCAAGACCGCGATCAAGGACCGCGAGGGCACCCGCCAGCGGCTCGCCGCGGTGATGGGAAGCCAGGTCGGGCACGAGGCCGACGATCTGGCCGAGCGGCTGAATTTCCTTGCGACGGTCGGCTCGGTCGCGCCCTTCGTCGGGCTGTTCGGCACCGTCTGGGGCATCATGAACAGCTTCTTCCAGATCGGGCAGCAGGAAAGCTCCTCGCTGGCGGTGGTCGCGCCGGGCATTTCGGAAGCGCTGTTCGCCACCGCCATCGGGCTGTTCGCGGCGATCCCGGCCGTGATCGCCTACAACCGCTTCAGCCACGCGGTGAACCGCTACGAAAGCCGCCTCCAGCGCTTCGCCGACCGGCTCCACGCCAGCTTCAGCCGGCAGCTGGAGGCGCAATAAGTGCTGTTGCCACCACCTCCGTTCGTGCCGAGCGAAGTCGAGACACGTCGCGCACGGCATCTCGACTTCGCTCGATGCGAACGGGGAGGGGTCTAATGGCTATGGGGTTGTTCTCGTCCGGACGCCGCGGCCGGAGCCGGCGCACGCCGATGGCGGAAATCAACGTCACCCCGCTGGTCGATGTCATGCTGGTGCTGCTGATCATCTTCATGGTCACCGCTCCGCTCTTGACTGCGGCGGTGCCGGTCGATCTGCCCGACAGCCGCGCCAACCCGATCGACAACGCGGCGCAGGCGGTGACCCTGAGCATCGATGCCAGAGGGACGGTCTATATCGACGACGATCCGGTCGCCCGGGGCGGATTGGCCGAAGCTCTCGCGGCGCTGCCGCGCGCGGGCGCCGGCCCGGACATCACGCTGCGCGCCGACCGTTCGCTCGACTACGGCCGGGTGATGGCGGTCATGGGCGAACTCAACCGCGCGGGGCTGAACCGCATTTCGCTGGTCACCAGCGGTTCATCGGCGGCTCCAGAGCGGCATGGCGATGTTTGCGAGCTTGAGGCGCGAGGAACGCATCGGCCTGGCGGTCGCGGCCGGACTGCATGCCGCGCTGGTGCTCGCCTTCCTGCTCCAGCCCGAGACCCGCGAGGACATCGAGCCCGCCCAGCGCATGACCGTCAATCTCGCCAGCGAGGTCGGCCTGGAAGCCGCCGCGCCCGAGCCGGTCGCCGAGAGCCGCGCCGCCAGCGCGCCGGTGATCGCCGACGAGCCCGCGCCCGCGCCGCGGCCGACCCCGCAGCCTCGCCTGGAGCGGCCCGTGGCGGCTTCCACGCCGGCGCCCGCCGATGCCCGCCCCCGCCGCCGGCCGGACCGCACGCCGGCGAAACCTGTGTCCCAGGGCGGCGGTAGCCGCGTCGGCGACAACTTTCTCACGGGCATGGGCGACAGCACGAAAACGAGCGAAACGCGCGCGCCCGCTGCCGCGCTCGGCGCCAGCGACCGGGCCTCGCTGCTCCAGGGCATCGTGCGCGAGGTGAAGCCGCACTGGCAGCCGCCGAGCGGTCCCGATGTCGACCGTCTCGTCAGCAAAATCCGCTTTCGCCTCAATCCCGACGGCGGCCTCGCCGGCCGGCCCGTGCTCGTCGGCCAGCGCGGGGAGACAGCCAGCAACCGGGCGCAGGCGGGCCGCCACGGCGAACAGGCTATCCGCGCCGTGCAACTCGCCGCCCCGTTCGACTTGCCCGAGCGTTATTACTCCGCTTGGAAGACCGTCACGCTCGATTTCGATTGGAAGCTCGCCCAATGACCAACCCTTCGACCCCCGTTCGCCCCGAGGAGCCGAAGCTGCGGGCCGAAGGCGTCTCGAAGGGCCTTTGGCACCACGCTCGGGCCCTTCGAGACGCTCTCGGCTTTCCGCCTCGGCTCCTCGGGGCGAACGGGGTGGTGTGGGTGCTCGCGCTCATCGCGGCGCCGCTCGCCGCTCAGAACCAGGACCTCGGCCAGCGCCCGCCGCCCGAGGGCGCGGTGGTCGAGACCGAGGAAGAGGGCCTGTCGGGCTCGGTCAGCTTCGAGGGCAATCTCGAGGACCTCGGCATCGCCATCCCCGCCTTCGCCACCGACCGCGACGCGGCGACCCCGGCCAACACCGGCGGGACCGGCGCGCTCGGCGTCGAGCTCGCGCGGGTGATCACCGGCGATCTGCGCAACAACGGGCTGTTCAAGCCGACCGGTCCCGACTCGCTGCCGCGGCCGGCCTATGCCGAAATCGCCGCGCCCAATTACCCGACCTGGGGAAACCGGGGCGCCGATATGCTGGTGCAGGGCTATGTCCGCGCGCAGGGCGACGGGCGGCTGGCGGTGGGCTGCTATCTCTACGACACCAAGCTCAATACCCAGCTCGCGCGGCAGGGCTGGCTGGTCGGCGCGTCGGAATGGCGCCGCGCCGCGCATAAATGCGCCGATCTCGTCTATTCGCGGCTCTCGGGCGAGAGCCCGTTCTTCGACAGCCGCATCGCCTATATCGCCGAGACCGGGCCCAAGAATGCGCGCATCAAGCGGTTGGCGATCATGGATTCGGACGGCGCCAACCACCGCTTCATCACCAGCGGCCGCGCCACCGCTCTCACCCCACGCTATTCGCCCGATTACAAGAGGCTGTCCTACCTCAGCTACGTCGATGGCAATCCGCGCATCTATGTCTATGACATCGGCACCGGGCGGCAGACGCTGGTGACGCAGAGCCGCAACCCGACCTTCGCCCCGCGCTGGAGCCCCGACGGGCGTTATCTGCTCTATTCGATGGCGGTGGCGGGCAACACCGACATCTACCGCGTCCCCGCCTCCGGGGGCCAGAGCACCCGGCTGACCAATGGTCCGGGCATCGACATCGGCGGAAGCTACAGCCCCGACGGCAGCCGCATCGTGTTCGAGAGCGACCGTTCGGGCGCGCAGCAATGCTATGTGATGGACGCCGACGGCGGCAACCAGCGGCGCATCAGCTTCGGCGGCGGACGCTGCGCGACGCCCGAATGGAGCCCGCGCGGCGACCAGATCGCCTTCACGCGGATCGCCGGCGATTTCAACGTCGCGGTGATGAGCCCGAGCGGCCAGAACGTCCGCGCCCTCACGAACGGCTGGCAGGACGAGGCCCCGACCTGGGCGCCCAACGGCCGGATCATCCAGTTCTTCCGTTCGAGCCGCGGCGCGCGCGGCGATGCGCAGCTCTGGCAGGTCGATCTCACCGGCCGCAACGAGCGCCGCCTCAACACCCCCGTCGGCGCCTCGGACCCGGCATGGGGACCGATCCTCCCTTAGAATCATTCAAGTCACAGCATCGCCAAAGGAGACCCCCGATGACGAAGAACGCACTCGCCCTGCTCGCCGCCACGGCCACGCTGGCGCTCGGCGCCTGCGCCAAGAAGGCCCCCGAGCAGCTTCCGCCCGCGCCGGTGGAAACCGGGACCGCGCCGACCGAGACGCCCACCGACAGCGTTTCCGGTCCCGGCACGCAGGAGCATTTCGCCACCGCCGTCGGCGCGCCCAACACCACGGTCTATTTCGACACCGACATGTACGACATCGACGCCGAGGACGCGGCCAAGCTGCAGACCCAGGCGCGCTATTTCGCGCAATACTCGAACGTCAACTTCACCGTCGAAGGGCACGCCGACGAGCGCGGCACGCGCGAATACAACCTCGCGCTGGGCGAACGGCGCGCCAATGCGGCCAAGAACTATCTGGTGAGCCTGGGCATCCCGGCGGAGCGTATCCGCACCGTCAGCTACGGCAAGGAACGCCCGGTGGCGCTGGGCTCGGACGAGGGCAGCTGGGCCCAGAACCGTCGCGCAGCGACGGTGGTCATCGACTAACGCACCGCCGCGCCGCGACGGTGGTGATCGGTTAGGCCCGCAGCAGGACGCTGACGATCGAGCCGTGAGCGGTGGCGCCCCGCGAGGCGCCGCCGCCCTCGGGTCCGCCGAGGCTCATGAACAGCGCCAGCGCCGCCATCGCGAGCGTCGAGAGAGTGGCGGAGAGAGTTAGCTGCTTGCTCATCGGGGTTCCTCCACGCGCGAATATATGCAGCCTCCGTTGCGTTGCAACATTTCATATTGAAACTGTCCTGCGGTCTTGCGCTCACCGCCAGCCTTCCTAGACTGAGAGCGATGCGCGTTCGATCGACGACATGACGGGGGCCCGGCGCTCGACCGACTGGGGCTTCCCGCGCTGGCGCGGCTACGGAGGTGCGCGCGAGACCGCGACGGTGCGGCTGTGCGACCGTTTCGGCTGCGAGGAGAAGGGCGATTGCCCGGCGCCAAAGGCTCCCAACAGCCCGGAGCGGTGGTATTTCTGCCAGGCACACGCCGCCGAATACAACCAGAAATGGGACTATTTCGAAGGCCTCGACAAGGCCGAGCGCGCCGCGCGCGCGCGGACCGAGCAGACCGAAAGCGCCGGATATGCCGAAGCGCAGCACTATGGCTGGGCCGCCAGCGGCGACGGCAGCCGCGGCGCCGACGAAATGCGCGCGCTCGAGCTGCTGGGGCTCGAAGCCGACGCCGACATGGCGGCGGTCAAGAAAGCCTTTCGTGAGCGCGCCAAGATCGTGCATCCCGATGTCCGTCCGGGCGACGACGAAGCGGCCCGGGCGTTCCGGTCATTGTCGCTGGCCTACGAGGTGCTCAAGCAGGCGGAAGAACGCCGGGAGTGGCGGGGTTAGCCCAGTCGCGCCGCCACGCCAGCCGCCAGCCGCTCGCCCAGCTCCGGCCCGTGGTCGGGATAAAGATAGGGCTCGATCAGTTCGGCCTCCATCACCGCCAGCGCGCCGGAAGGTAGCCGGACCATGTCGATCCGCGCGTAGAGCGGGGCAGGGAAGGGCAGCGCGGCGAGGACCGCTTCGGCGCGGGCGAGTTCGGCAGGGGAGGGCACGAAATCCTCCTCGCGCCCGCCGAACAGCGACTGGATGCGGTAATCGCCTTCGGCGGCGCGCTTGCGCAGCGCGTGGCTGAATTCGCCCTCGATGAAGATCAGGCTTACCTCGCCCTCGCTGACGATGGCGGGGAGGAAGGGCTGGATCATGGCTGCCTGCCCCATCCGCCACCCCTCTTGCGGCAGGTCGTCCCGGCCGAAGCGGTGCTGGCCGAGCGCGCCCGCGCCGATCTGGCGCTTCACCACCACGCTGTCGGCGGCGAATCGATCGAGCGCGGCGAGCACATCCTGACGGCCCGGATCGTCGAGCCATAGCGTCGGGACCGTCGGCGCGCCGTGCTCGGCCAGTTCGCGCAAATAGCGCTTGTCATAGTTCCAGCGCACCACCTCGGGCGGATTGGCGACCCGCACCCCGCCCGCTTCGAGCGCCTCCAGCCTGGCGAGAAACTCGGCCGGGTGGTCCTGATAGTCCCAGGGCGTGCCGATCAAGGCGAGCGCCATGCCGTCGAAAGCATCGAGCGGCGCGCGCCAGTCGATCTCGATCAGTTCCAGCCCCCGCGCCGCGAAGGCCGGGCGCAAGGCCGCGACCATCGCGTCATGCTCGAAGGCGTCCGCTCGCCGCGTGGGCGAGCCGGGCAGCGTTTCGGCGCAGGCGAGATAGGCGATGCAAGGCATTACCGAGTCCCCGCGAAGGCGGGGACCTCAGCCGGCACCAGAGCGCATGAGACCCCCGCCTTCGCGGGGGATCGGTGTGGGGAAGAGTGACTCAAACCGCCTCCAGCGCCTGCTGGAAATCCGCGATCAGGTCGTCGGCGTCCTCGATGCCCACGCTGATCCGCACCAGATTGTCGCTGATGCCCAGCTCCGCCTTGCGGCCATCGGGGACCGAGAGGTGCGTCATGCTTGCGGGATGGCTCGCCAGCGTCTCGGTGCCTCCGAGGCTGACCGCCAGCTTGGCGATCCTGAGGCTGTCGAGGAAGCGGAAGCATTCCGCCTCGCCGCCCCTGAGCAGCAGCGAGAAGGTGCTGCCCGCGCCCTTGCAATGGCGGTTGTAGATGTCCTGCTGGCGCGCATCCTCGATCATGCCGAGGTAGCCGAGTCCGACCACCTTGGGATGCGCCTTGAGGTAATCGCAGACCTTGGCGGCGTTCTCGCCCGCGCGCTGCATGCGCAACTCGACGGTCTCCAATGAGCGGAGCAGCATCCAGGCGGTGTTGGGGTCGCAGATCCCGCCCATGGTGTTGCGGAGCATGCGGACCGGCGTGATCCATTTCTCCGCGCCGGCGATGCTGCCCGCGACGAGATCCGAATGGCCGCCGACATATTTGGTCAGCGAATAGACCACGATGTCCGCGCCCTGGTCGATCGGGCGGGCCCACAGCGGGCCGAGGAAGGTGTTGTCGATGGCAATGGGGCATTCTTGGTTGGTGCTACCGCCTTCGGCTACTTGAGCACCGAGAACGGCATCGCGTGCGGCCTTGACCGCCTCGACGTCGACCAGCGCGTTGGTCGGGTTGGCCGGACTTTCGAGGTAGATCATGCAGACCTTGCCGCCGTTCTCGGCGGCCTGCGCATGGGCCTTGGTCAGCACGTCCTCGATCTGCGCGCGTGTCGCGCCGGCGGGGAAGTCGAGCCAGGCGACGCCGAACTTCGACAGCCATTTCGCGACGAATCCCTCGCTGGCGGCATAGAGCGGGCCCGAATGGACGATCACGTCCCCCTGCGCGGCATAGGTCAGCATCAGCACGCAGATCGCGGTCATGCCGCTGGAAAAGCTCAGCGCCTCCTCCGCCCCGTCCCAGATCGCGAGCCGGTCCTCGAGGATTTCCTGGTTGGGCGCGTTAAAGCGCGAATAGACCAGACCCTCGGCCCCGCCGGGGCGCTTGCCGGTAATGCCCTCGAAATGGCGCTTGCCGTCGGCGGCGCTGGGGAAGGCGAAGGTGCTGGTGAGGAAGATCGGCGGCTTGAGGCTGCCCTCCGAGAGCACGGGATCGTAGCCGTGGCCCATCATCAGAGTCGAGGGCTTCAATTCGCGCCCGGCGATCTTAGTGTCCTTGGCCATACGCGGCCTCCTTCCTGCGTCATCGCACGCCCCCAGGAAGGCAGGGGCTCATGGGCGGGCCGGGGCGCCCGTTCCTAACCTCCGCAGGAACGCCTCTCCGCCGGTGCCGCTTGCGCGGGTGCGATTAGGCTCAACACAATCCGCTTTCAATCACCGTTCGTCCCGAGCTTGTCGAGGGACTTGGCCGAGCGAAGCCGAGGCCGCTTCACGCAAGGCGTTCTCGGCTTCGCTCGAACGGGCCCCTCGACAGGCTCGGGGCGAACGGGAGTCACAGGAAGGCCCGTACCGCCCACACCACGCCGACGATCAGCACCACGCCGACCAC
>Ga0307492_10000941_pt1 | contig 12187 bp, 22 predicted proteins | sample SI3LmetaG_FD_202365 | JGI IMG/M metagenome (GOLD analysis project Ga0307492, IMG submission 202365) | Sea-ice brine microbial communities from Beaufort Sea near Barrow, Alaska, United States - SI3L | ecosystem: Environmental > Aquatic > Marine > Coastal | place: USA: Alaska | collected 2017-05-06
ATATAATGCGGTATATATATTAAGGGACAAGAAAATATAAAATATGTGCTTCAAAAAATGCTGTATTGGGTGGATAAAGCTAACGTTACAGGGTCGATTTTCATATAAAAATAAAGAATATTTAAAAAGTGTAAAAAATAAGCTGACATGTGTTTGAATTATAGATAAATATTTATATTTTTGCACGCCCATAAATAATGGGGAATTATATTTAATTAATAGTAACAAGGATATTATATGCCAACTATTTCACAATTAGTACGAAAAGGAAGGACCAAAATAACCAAGAAGTCAAAATCGGCTGCTTTGGATTCGTGCCCGCAACGCCGCGGTGTTTGTACGCGTGTATATACCACTACTCCTAAGAAACCTAACTCAGCGATGCGTAAAGTAGCGCGTGTAAGGTTAACCAATGGAAAAGAGGTAAACGCATACATCGGAGGTGAAGGACACAATCTACAAGAACACTCGATAGTATTGGTTAGAGGTGGAAGGGTAAAAGATTTACCAGGAGTTAGATACCATATCGTTCGTGGAGCTTTAGATACCGCAGGTGTCGATGGCAGAACACAACGTAGGTCTAAGTACGGTACAAAACGCCCTAAGAAGTAAAATTTAGTAATGACGCGGGTATCTGCGTCGCAATCCAGTAACGCCGAAGCATGCTTCGACGCAACGTAAAACTAAAAGAATGAGAAAAAGAGCAGCCAAAAAAAGACCGCTTTTGCCAGATCCAAGATTTAATGATCAACTGGTAACACGTTTTGTGAACAACATGATGTGGGATGGTAAGAAGTCTACGGCTTTTAAAGTTTTTTATGATGCAATAGACATCGTAGAAGAAAAGAAAACAGACGAAGAAAAAACTGGTTTAGAGACTTGGAAAGATGCCTTGTCTAACGTGATGCCTCACGTAGAGGTTCGTAGTCGCCGAGTAGGTGGAGCGACGTTCCAAATACCAATGCAAATTCGTGCAGACCGTAAAATATCTACTGCTATGAAGTGGTTGATAGGATACGCTCGTAAGCGTAATGAGAAGTCAATGGCTCAAAAACTTGCAGCAGAAATTCTTGCAGCAAGTAAAGAAGAAGGAGCAGCTGTTAAAAAGCGTACTGATACGCACAAAATGGCCGAAGCAAACAAAGCATTCTCACATTTCAGATTCTAAAAAATGGCAAGAGATTTAAGATTAACAAGAAATATAGGGATTGCTGCCCATATTGATGCTGGTAAAACAACAACAACGGAGCGCGTTCTTTATTATACAGGGGTTTCACATAAAATTGGTGAAGTACATGATGGTGCTGCAACAATGGACTGGATGGAGCAAGAGCAAGAACGTGGTATTACTATTACGTCTGCTGCTACCACTTGTACATGGCAGTTTCCACTTGAAAATGCTGAGCCAACAGAAGATACTCAGGATTATCACTTTAATATTATTGACACACCAGGTCACGTAGATTTTACTGTAGAGGTAAATAGATCTTTACGTGTTCTAGATGGTTTAGTATTCTTATTTAGTGCGGTAGATGGTGTTGAGCCACAATCTGAAACTAACTGGAGATTAGCTGATAATTATAAAGTACCGAGAATTGGTTTCGTTAACAAAATGGACCGTCAAGGATCAGACTTTTTAGGAGTTTGTCAACAAGTAAAAGATATGTTAAAGTCTAACGCGGTGCCAATCGTTTTAAATATTGGTGACGAAGAAGATTTTAAAGGTATTATAGATTTAGTGAAAAACCGTGCAATTGTATGGCATGACGATACTCAAGGGGCGACTTTTGATATTATCGAAATTCCAGAAGAATTGAAGGCGGAAGCAAGGAAATATCGCGGCCTTCTTATTGAAGAAGTAGCAGCATATGATGAAAATTTGCTTGAAAAATATATGGAAGATGAAAATTCTATCACAGAAGAAGAGGTGCATGCTGCACTTAGAGCTGCTGTAATGGATATGGCAATCATTCCAATGATTTGTGGTTCTGCCTTTAAGAACAAAGGGGTGCAGTTTCTTTTAGATGCTGTATGTCGTTACTTGCCTTCTCCAATGGATAAGGAAGGTATTGAAGGTATTAATCCAGATACAGATGAAAAAGAAATTCGTAAGCCTAGTGTAAAGGAGCCGTTTGCTGCTTTAGCATTTAAGATTGCTACAGATCCTTTTGTAGGGCGTTTAGCATTCTTTAGAGCATACTCTGGTCGTTTAGATGCAGGTTCATATGTGTTAAATAATCGTTCTGGTAAGAAAGAGCGTATTTCACGTATCTATCAAATGCACGCTAACAAACAGAATGCAATTGATTTTATTGAAGCTGGTGATATTGGTGCTGCTGTAGGATTTAAATCTATCAAAACAGGAGATACATTATCTGATCAAGATCATCCTATTGTTCTTGAATCTATGGACTTCCCGGATCCAGTTATTGGTATCGCAGTGGAGCCTAAGACAAAAGCAGATGTTGATAAATTAGGGATGGGCTTAGCTAAATTGGCTGAAGAAGATCCTACGTTTACAGTGCGTTCAGACGAAGCTTCAGGACAGACTATTATATCTGGAATGGGTGAGCTTCACTTAGATGTTATTGTTGATAGACTAAGACGTGAATTTAACGTTGAAGTGAATCAAGGACAACCACAAGTAGAATATAAAGAAGCAATTACAAGATCTGCTGATCATAGAGAAGTTTATAAGAAACAATCTGGTGGTCGTGGAAAGTTTGCAGATATCGTATTTACGATTGAGCCAGCAGATGAAGGTGTTGTAGGACTCCAGTTTGAGTCTGTTATTAAAGGTGGTAATGTTCCTAAGGAATTTATCCCTTCGATTGAAAAAGGTTTTAAGGTTGCGATGGTAAATGGTCCTTTAGCAGGATATGAGGTTGAGTCAATGAAAGTGACCCTAAGAGACGGATCTTACCATGATGTGGATTCAGATCAGCTATCTTTCGAATTAGCGGCAAAACTTGGGTTTAAGAATTCAGCAAAAGCAGCTAAGGCTGTAATAATGGAACCTATTATGAAACTTGAGGTGATTACACCAGAAGAGAATATGGGTGATATCGTTGGAGATTTAAATAGAAGAAGAGGTCAAATGACTAGTATGGGAGACCGTGCTGGTGCAAAAACTGTAAAAGCTACAGTGCCACTTTCTGAAATGTTTGGATATGTAACCACATTAAGAACATTATCATCAGGTAGAGCAACATCAACAATGGAATTTTCTCACTATGCAGAGACTCCTTCTAATGTTTCAGAAGAAGTAATCAAAGCAGCAAGAGGAGCTAACGCATAATATTTTCAGCTATGAGTCAAAAAATCAGAATTAAATTAAAATCATACGATCATAATTTAGTAGATAAATCTGCTGAAAAAATCGTGAAGACTGTAAAAAGTACAGGTGCAGTAGTAACAGGGCCAATCCCATTACCTACGCACAAAAAAATATTTACAGTACTACGTTCTCCACACGTAAACAAGAAGAGTAGAGAGCAGTTTCAATTATCATCTTACAAGAGATTATTGGACATCTATAGTTCTTCTTCAAAAACAATTGACGCTCTAATGAAGTTAGAGTTGCCAAGTGGTGTAGAGGTAGAAATCAAGGTTTAGTTTTATTAAGCCGTAGATTCGAAGCTTGCTTCGCCTGTACAATAAAAATTAAATGTCCCCAACGATGGTTAGGGAAAAACGGAAAAAAAGTAAATCGGGAGCGAATTTATTTTGGTCCCGTTTGTGTTTGAGCCTTGAGCAATCTTCGGTTTAAATGCTAAAAAATTAAAGTGATTAAATTTTAGCGAAAGCGAATTGAGATAAAGTCGATAATCGGCGAAATACTAATAATTAATATATATAAATATGTCTGGGTTAATTGGAAGAAAGATAGGGATGACCAGCATCTTTGACGAGAATGGTAAGAATATGCCATGTACCGTTATTGAGTGCGGGCCTTGTGTTGTTACCCAAGTCAGAACTGAAGAAGTAGACGGCTATGCTGCGCTTCAACTAGGTTTCGATGACAAGAAGACTGTTAATAAGGCTGCTGAAGGGCACGCTAAAAAAGCAGGTACTGTCGCGAAACGTAAAGTTGCGGAATTCAAAAGTTTTGATTCGGAGTACAAATTAGGTGATACGATCACTGTAGAACATTTTGCTGAAGGAGATTTTGTCGATGTGGCAGGAACTTCAAAAGGTAAAGGTTTTCAAGGTGTTGTAAAACGTCACGGTTTTGCCGGTGTAGGTCAAGCTACTCACGGTCAACATAATCGTTTAAGAGCGCCAGGTTCTATTGGTGCAGCATCATATCCTGCGAGAGTATTCAAAGGAATGAAGATGGCTGGTCAAATGGGGAACGAAAAGGTGAAAGTTCAAAATTTAAGAGTTTTAAAGGTGGTTGCTGAAAAGAACCTACTTGTAGTGAAAGGGTGTGTACCTGGACATAAAAACGCTTATGTAACTATTCAGAAATAATGAAGGTAGCTGTATTAGATAAAAACGGAAAAGCCACAAGTAGAAAGGTTGAACTTTCTAAGGAGGTTTATGGTATCGAGCCTAACAATCACGCTGTATATCTTGATGTGAAGCAATACTTGGCAAATCAACGTCAGGGAACGCATAAGTCAAAGGAAAGAGCAGAGATTGCAGGATCTACTAGAAAGATAAAGAAACAAAAAGGAACAGGTACTGCCCGTGCGGGTAGTATTAAGTCTGGTCTATTTAAAGGTGGTGGTAGAATGTTCGGTCCTAGACCAAGAAACTATACTTTTAAATTGAATAAAAACTTGAAGCGTCTTGCGCGTAAATCTGCTTTAACAATGAAAGCAAATAGCGAGTCGATTATGGTGTTAGAAGACCTTAATTTTGATGGTCCAAGAACAAAAGATTTCATTGCAGTTTTAACTAGTTTAGGTCTTGCAGACAAAAAGTCTTTGTTCGTGTTGGGAGAGTCAAATAATAATGTATATTTGTCTTCGCGAAATTTAGCAGGTGTAGAAGTGATAAAAGCCTCAGAATTAAGCACTTACAAGATAATGAACGCAAACAACGTTGTGTTGTTTGAGGGTTCGTTGGAAGGAATAGAAACTAACTTAAGTAAATAGAAACGAGATGAGTATCTTAATTAAACCTATAATTACGGAAAAAGCTACACGTTTTGCTGAAGAATCAAATGTTTTCAGCTTTGTAGTAAACCCAAAGGCGAATAAGGTAGAAATCAAGAAAGCGGTTGAAGCCACTTACGGAGTTTCTGTTGATAAAGTTCGCACAATAAATGTCCGCCCTGAAAGAAGTACTCGTTACACAAAAACGGGAATTCAAACTGGTAAAACAAACGCTGTTAAGAAGGCGATTGTACAGGTGGCGGAAGGTGATACAATAGATTTTTACAACAATTTGTAAGGTAAGCTTACAATAAATTAGACAAAAAATGTCAGTAAGAAAATTAAAACCTATCACCCCGGGTCAGCGTTTTAGAGTTGTTAATGGTTTTGACGCCATTACAACTGATAAGCCGGAGAAGTCTTTACTTGCTCCGAATAAGAGATCTGGTGGTAGAAACAGTCAAGGAAAAATGACAATGCGCCATATTGGTGGAGGTCATAAAAAGAAGTATCGTGTTATCGATTTTAAACGTGAAAGAGTGGGTGTACCTGCAACCGTAGCGACAATCGAATACGATCCAAATCGTACTGCGTTTATCGCACTGCTTAATTACCAAGATGGTGAAAAGCGTTATGTGATTGCTCAAAATGGTCTTCAAGTAGGTCAGAACATCGTTTCTGGCGATAGTGTTGCTCCAGAGATTGGAAACGCTATGACTTTAGCTAGTATTCCATTAGGAACTATTATTTCTTGTTTAGAGTTACGCCCAGGTCAAGGTGCTGTTTTAGCCCGTAGTGCTGGTGCATTTGCTCAGCTAATGGCAAGAGATGGTAAGTACGCAACGGTAAAATTACCATCAGGTGAAACAAGATTAATTCTTGTTACTTGTATGGCGACAATCGGAGCGGTATCGAACAGTGATCATCAGTTACTTGTATCTGGTAAAGCTGGTAGATCTAGATGGTTAGGTAGAAGACCTCGTGTAAGACCAGTAGTGATGAACCCAGTAGATCACCCAATGGGTGGTGGTGAAGGTAAATCTTCAGGTGGGCATCCACGTTCTAGAAACGGTATTCCTGCAAAAGGATTCAGAACTCGTTCTAAGACAAAGCAGAGTAATAAATACATTATAGAACGTAGAAAGAAATAAGCTATGGCAAGATCGTTAAAAAAAGGACCGTACGTTCACTATAAATTAGACAAGAAGGTACAGACAAATGTGGAAGGGAATAAGAAGACTGTGATCAAAACTTGGTCAAGAGCTTCTATGATTACTCCAGATTTCGTAGGACAAACCATCGCGGTGCACAACGGGAAACAATTTGTTCCTGTATATGTAACTGAGAATATGGTAGGACATAAACTAGGAGAATTTTCACCTACAAGATCATTCCGTGGTCACGCAGGTGCCAAAAATAAAGGTAAAAAATAATAGGCCATGGGAGTTCGTAAAAGAGAAAGAGCAGAAGCAATCAAGGAAGCCAAGAAGACACAATTCTTTGCTAAGTTGAATAATTGCCCTACATCACCAAGAAAAATGCGCCTTATGGCGGATTTGATTAGAGGTGAGAAAGTTGAGAAAGCATTAAATATTTTGAAGTTCAGTTCAAAAGAATCATCACGTCGCTTAGAGAAATTGTTATTGTCTGCTATGGCAAACTGGCAAGCTAAGAATGAAGATGCTTCTATTGAAGATGCAGATCTTTTTGTAAAGGAAATCCGTGTAGACGGAGGAACTATGCTAAAGAGATTGCGTCCGGCACCTCAAGGTCGTGCACATAGAATTAGAAAACGCTCTAACCACGTAACACTGGTATTAGCAGCAAACGATAACACACAAAGTTAACTAAATGGGACAGAAGACAAATCCAATCGGGAATCGCCTGGGAATTATCAGAGGATGGGAATCTAACTGGTACGGAGGTAACGACTACGGTGATAAACTTGCCGAAGACGATAAGATTAGAAAATACATTCATGCTCGTTTAAGTAAAGCTAGTGTGTCACGAGTAATTATTGAGCGTACGCTTAAACTTGTAACCGTTACTATCACTACAGCTAGACCTGGTATCATTATCGGGAAAGGTGGACAAGAGGTAGATAAGTTAAAAGAAGAGCTTAAGAAGATTACTGGTAAAGAAGTACAGATCAACATCCACGAGATAAAGAGACCAGAAATGGACGCGCATCTTGTAGGGTCGAGTATCGCTAGACAGATAGAAAATAGAATTTCTTACCGTCGTGCAATCAAGATGGCTATTGCAGCAGCAATGCGTATGAATGCAGAGGGTATTAAAGTTCAGATTTCAGGACGTTTGAATGGGGCAGAGATGGCTCGTTCTGAGGGATACAAAGAAGGTCGTGTTCCTTTATCAACATTTAGAGCCGATATTGATTATGCTTTAGTTGAGGCGCACACTACTTATGGTAGATTGGGTGTTAAAGTATGGATAATGAAAGGTGAAGTATACGGAAAGAGAGAACTTTCTCCACTTGTCGGTTTAGACAAGAAAGGTGGAAAAGGAGGTAATTCCGGTCGAGGTGGAAATAATAAACCACGTCGTAGAAAGTAATCATTTTTAAAGAGAACAGAACATGTTACAACCTAAAAGGACAAAGTTCCGTAAGCAGCAGAAAGGACGTATGAAAGGAAATGCTGGTCGTGGTAACCAGTTATCATACGGTACCTTTGGTATTAAGTCTTTAGATTCAAATTTTTTGACAGCACGTCAAATAGAAGCAGCACGTATAGCCGCAACTCGTTTTATGAAAAGAGAAGGTTCAATCTGGATTATGATATTTCCAGATAAGCCAATTACAAAGAAACCTCTTGAAGTACGTATGGGTAAAGGTAAAGGTGGAGTAGAATATTGGGCAGCCGTTGTGAAGCCAGGAAGAATACTTTTTGAAGTATCTGGTGTATCAATGGAGACAGCAAAAGAAGCATTACGTCTTGCAGCACAGAAGCTTCCAGTAAAAACCAAGTTTGTAGTATCGAGAGATTACCAAGCGTAAAATTTTTGTAAGATGAAACAAGCACAAATAAACGAGGCGACTACTGTAGAGCTACAAGAGGAATTCGCGTCAGCAAAGAAGTTATATTCAGACCTGAAAATGGCTCATACCATTTCTCCATTAGAGAATCCAATTCAGTTAAGAAATCACAGAAGATCGATTGCTAGAATTGCGACAGAATTAACTAAAAGAGACGTACAATAGTACCCACTGTAAGATGGAAGAATTAAAAAGAAACTTAAGAAAAGAACGTGTAGGTGTAGTTACTTCTAACAAAATGGAGAAATCTATAGTTGTTGCTGAAGTGAAGAAGGTAAAACACCCTATGTATGGAAAATTCGTTTTAAAGACGAAAAAATACGTAGCGCACGACGAGAAAAACGATTGCAACGAAGGTGATACTGTAAAGATCATGGAAACACGACCTATGAGTAAGACCAAATGTTGGAGATTAGTAGAAATAATTGAAAGAGCGAAGTAGATATGTTACAACAAGAATCAAGACTTAGAGTCGCAGACAACACCGGTGCAAAAGAGGTACTTACCATTCGTGTACTAGGTGGAACAAAGAGAAGATACGCTTCTATTGGTGACAAGATTGTAGTTTCTGTAAAAGAAGCTACTCCTAATGGAACTGTAAAGAAGGGAACTGTCTCAACAGCAGTTGTTGTACGTGTGAAAAAAGAAGTGAGAAGACCAGATGGATCATATATCCGTTTTGACGATAACGCTTGTGTATTATTAGGACCTCAAGGGGAAATGAGAGGTACACGTGTTTTTGGACCGGTTGCAAGAGAGCTTCGTGACAGACAATTTATGAAGATTGTATCATTGGCACCAGAGGTGCTTTAATACGAAAGTAAAATGGGAAAGCTTAAAATAAAAACAGGAGATACAGTTGTTGTTACGGCCGGAGATCACAAAGGATCTGAAGGTAAAGTAATGAGTGTAGTTGCTGATAAGAACAAAGCAATAGTAGAAGGAGTAAATCTTGTAAAGAAGCATGAGAAGCCAAGTTCGGCAAATCCTCAAGGTGGAATTACTGAAAAAGAAGCTCTTATTCATATTTCTAACCTTTCTATTGTAGACCCTAAAGATGGATCTGCAACAAGAATAGGATATAGAATGGAAGATGGTAAAAAAGTACGATTTTCTAAAAAATCGAATCAAGTATTATAGTTATGGCATATACACCAAGACTTAAGGAAGAATATAAGAGCAGAGTAGTAAGTGTTCTTACGGACGAATTTGGGTACAAAAATGTACATCAAGTTCCTAAACTAGCACGTATCGTTGTATCACGTGGAGTAGGTGCAGCTGTTGCAGATAAAAAATTGATCGACTACGCAGTAGAAGAGCTTTCTAATATCACTGGACAACATGCTGTTGCAACAATTTCTAAGAAAGATGTTGCTACCTTTAAATTGCGTAAAGGGATGCCTATCGGTGCGAGAGTGACATTACGTGGAGAACGTATGTACGAATTTTTAGACAGATTAATCACATCTTCATTGCCACGAGTACGTGACTTTAATGGTATTAAAGTGACAGGTTTTGATGGAAGAGGTAACTACTCTTTGGGAGTTACTGAACAGATTATCTTTCCAGAAATCGATATTGATAAAGTAAAGAAAATTGAAGGACTAAACATCACATTTGTGACGACGGCAGACACAGATAAAGAAGCAAAATCTTTATTAGGATCGCTAGGTTTACCTTTTCAAAAAAATTAAGATATGGCTAAAGAATCAATGAAAGCCCGTGAGGTAAAGAGACAAGCAATGGTAAAGAAGTATGCCGCTAAACGTAAAGTATTGAAAGATGCAGGCGATTGGGAAGGTTTACAGAAATTGCCTAAAGATGCTTCTCCGGTACGTTTACACAACCGTTGTAAATTAACTGGAAGACCTAAAGGTTACATGAGAACTTTTGGTATTTCACGTGTTACTTTTCGTGAAATGGCTAATCAAGGTTTGATACCTGGTGTTAGAAAAGCATCTTGGTAAAACAGTACTAATTGGTTGTAGGTTTACTTCTGAAATTTCAAGTGAAAACCACATCCGCAAAATTAAATTATGAATACAGATACTATCGCAGATTACTTAACGAGAGTTAGGAATGCAGTACAAGCTGGCCATCGAGTGGTGGAAGTTCCAGCTTCTAATCTCAAAAAAGAGATTACAAAAATATTATTTGATCAAGGTTTCGTCTTGAGCTACAAATTTGATGATAATGGGCCTCAGGGAACAATCAAAATTGCACTTAAGTATGATAAGCTTTCTAAAGATCCTGTGATCAAAAAAATACAGAGAATAAGTACACCTGGTTTACGTAAATATGCAGGTGCAGGAGAGATGCCACGTATCTTAAACGGACTTGGGATTGCAATAGTTTCTACTTCTGCGGGAGTAATGACTGCTAAGCAGGCCTCAGCTCAAAACGTAGGTGGTGAAGTTTTATGTTACGTATACTAATATTAAAGACAAGAAGAAATGTCAAGAATAGGTAAAAACCCGGTATCGATTCCTAGTGGAGTTACAGTTGATGTAAAAGACAACGTAATTACAGTTAAAGGAAAGTTAGGAGAGTTAACTCAAGAATTCAGTGATGTAACTGTAAAAGTTGAGGGAGAAGAAGTGATAGTAGAACGTTCATCAGATCATAAAGATCACAGAGCGAAGCATGGTCTTTATAGAGCATTAGTAAACAATATGTGTGCTGGTGTTTCTGAAGGATGGTCAAAATCTTTAGAGCTTGTAGGTGTAGGTTATAGAGCAAGTAATCAAGGTCAACGTTTAGAATTGGCTTTAGGTTTTTCTCATAACATTGTACTAGAGATAGCACAAGAAGTTAAAGTGGAGACTATTTCAGAAAAAGGAAAAAATCCAATCATAAAATTATCATCTCACGACAAACAACTGGTAGGACAGGTAGCGGCTAAGATCCGTGGCTTCCGTAGACCAGAACCTTACAAAGGAAAAGGTGTGAAATTCGTAGGTGAAGTATTAAGAAGAAAAGCAGGTAAATCTGCATAAACAATAGCGTTATGGCATTATCAAAAACAGATAGAAGACAGCGATTACGTTTCAGAATACGTAAGACGGTTTCAGGAACAGAGCAACGCCCACGTTTGGCAGTTTTCAGAAGTAATAAAGAAATTTATGCTCAATTGATAGACGATGTAAGTGGTAAAACAATTACTGCGGCGTCATCAAGAGACAAGGATGTGAAAGCAACTGGTAACAAGGTTGAAATAGCAAAAATAGTAGGTAAAGCAGTTGCAGAGAAGGCTATCAAGGCTGGAGTAGATACTGTGTCTTTCGACAGAGGCGGTTACTTATATCACGGAAGAGTTAAATCATTAGCAGAAGGTGCACGCGAAGGTGGCCTAAAATTCTAAGTATTATGTATCAAGATTATAAAAACGTAGAATTAGTAAAGCCAGGAGGATTAGATCTTAAAGATCGTCTGGTAGGTGTACAACGTGTTACTAAGGTGACAAAGGGTGGTAGAGCTTTCGGATTTTCAGCTATTGTAGTTGTAGGGGATGAAAAGGGTGTAGTAGGACAAGGTCTTGGAAAGTCTAAAGATGTTGCTAGTGCAATCGCAAAAGCAATAGAAGACGCTAAGAAAAACTTAGTTCGTATACCATTGAACAAAGCGACATTGCCACACGAGCAAAAAGGTAAGTATGGTGGAGCTAGAGTAAATCTTTTACCAGCAGCACCTGGTACAGGAGTTATTGCTGGTGGAGCGGTACGTGCGGTATTAGAAGCAGTAGGTATTCATGATGTATTATCTAAGTCTCAAGGATCGTCTAACCCACATAACGTGGTGAAAGCTACTTTTGATGCTTTATTGCAAATGAGAAGTGCTCATACTGTTGCAAAGCAAAGAGGTATCTCGATAGAGAAATTATACAAAGGATAATAACCAATTAAAACTTTCTGTTTAGGCAGACAATTAATATGGCAAAGATTAAAGTAACAAAGGTGAAAAGTGCAATTAACCGTACTAAGACCCAAAAGAGAACGCTCGAAGCGCTAGGCCTAAAAAAAATAGGACAGAC
>Ga0307492_10000942_pt1 | contig 12184 bp, 10 predicted proteins | sample SI3LmetaG_FD_202365 | JGI IMG/M metagenome (GOLD analysis project Ga0307492, IMG submission 202365) | Sea-ice brine microbial communities from Beaufort Sea near Barrow, Alaska, United States - SI3L | ecosystem: Environmental > Aquatic > Marine > Coastal | place: USA: Alaska | collected 2017-05-06
ATTTTGGCAAAAACAAAATATTAGATAAAGTGATTAATCTAGATGCCTTATGAGAGAAATGAATATAGCTAGTCAAATAGCCAGAACATAGTTTGGCGAAGGCTATTGGTATTTAGTCAGGTGTATTTTTAGATTTGCCTAGTGGTAAGGTTATGAATCGCTCGCGTAATTAAGATCAATGATTCGTTTCATATCCGTCACAAGCTCATCCAGACCTAGCGCCTGATAAGCCTGCAACTGCAGTTCGAGTGCTTGTTTTATTGAAGTTGTGCCCTGAAAATCTCGAATAATCGATTTAGTTCGATTTGCGGCAGCAACCCATGCGCTCCGCGACGCATAATACTGAGCAATTTTTAAATCCGATTTGGCTAATTCATTCCGCAGGTAAACAATACGCTGTTTAGAATCTTCGGCATATTGGCTGTTTGGATATTTACGAATCACGAGTTGGAAATCGTCAAAAGCGTTGAGCAGGATATTTCGATCAAAATCAGATAAATCCCGATCAACAACTTTATCGATTACAGAGCCACCTCGATTAAAATTGATTAAGCCTCGTAAGTAATGAGCATAATCGGTGGTTTCGTGACGTGGATTTAATTTAATAAAACGCTCAATAGCTGCGACGGCTGAATCGGCTTCGCCAAATTTGAAGTGAGCGTAGGCAATATCCAGCTGCGCCTGAGTCGCATAATGACCGAAAGGATAGCGTGACTCGAGTATTTCGTAACGGTCTATAGCTGTTTGATAGTTGCCTTTATTCATTTCGCTACGGGCATTGCGGAATAGCTTTTCCACGCCCCAGCCTTCGGTTATATCAACTTCTTTGACAGGACCGCAAGCCAGCAATAAAAGGGAACAAATAGTGATCAGGATTGAACGTGTAAGCATGAATAAATTTAACTCGTGAATCGACTTGCTGAAAGCGCAAACAAACAGTATAACCAGCCGATGAAATTATTACAGCAACAGATACGAATCGAAAGCGAGTTTTCTGGCTTAAGATTAGACCAGGCGCTTCAGCGCTTATTACCCGATTTTTCCAGAAGTGTCATACAAAACTGGATAAAATCTGATTTTATTCAGCTTAATCGGCAAGCCTGCCAACCGAAACAGAAAGTGTACACGGGTGATTTAATCGACCTCGATATACCTTTTGTTGCGAAGATTTCAGACTTGCCTGAAAAGATAGAGTTCAACATTATCCATGAAGATGCTGAGTTTTTTATTATCGATAAACCCGCCAACCTGGTTGTGCATCCGGCGGCAGGGCATGAAAAGGGTACTTTGGTGAATGGCCTGCTTGATATTGACCCCAAGCTAGAACAATTGCCTCGTGCTGGTATCGTGCATCGACTTGATAAAGATACGACAGGCGTCATGGTCGTTGCGCGCACGCTACAAGCGCACGCTAGTCTGGTCGATAAACTACAACAACGGCTCGTAAAGCGCGAATATATAGCAATTACACAAGGTGTTGTGACAGCGGGACGAACCATCGAAACTGAGATTGCACGACATCCCGTTAATCGCAAGAAAATGTCAGTCCAAAACCAGGGTAAGCATGCAGTCACCCACTTTCAAGTCGCTGAGAAGTTTCCGCATCATACCTTCGTTAATGTTCAGCTTGAAACAGGTCGTACTCATCAAATTCGAGTTCACCTATCGCATATCCGTTATCCATTGTTAGGTGATCCTCTCTATGGTGGGCGTTTTCGTCTACCGATGGGGGTTGACCCTGAGCTAGGCGAAATGATGCGAAATTTTGGGCGGCAGGCCTTGCATGCTAGATATCTCAGTTTTGAGCATCCAAAAACAAAAGAACCTTGCCGATTCGAGGCCGCAATACCAAAAGACTTTCAAAAAATGCTGGATGGGCTTAGAGCGTCGGTTCAGGCCGATGATTCAAAGACTCAGTAATGAGTATGCAAATGCCCGAGTGGTCGATTCCCCCGAATGTTAAGGCGCTTTACAGTACCCGACCAGGCGGTGTCAGTCAGGCACCGTTCGACTCGTTTAATTTGGCCGAACATGTCGGTGATGACCTTGCCCGGGTCCTGCGTAATCGAGCCATTCTTAATCAAGATTCGCTGCTATCACAAGCATTACCTTCGGCGCCTTGCTGGTTGCAGCAAACCCATAGCACCACTGTCGTAACACTTGAAACTGAACAAAACCGCGAGGCAGACGCTGCTATTACTCGCCAGGTCGACAGGGTTGCCGTTGTCATGACGGCTGATTGTTTACCGATTTTATTGTGTAATCAATCAGGCACCGAAGTGGCTGCGGTTCATGCCGGTTGGCGCGGATTACTAAATGGTATTGTACAGGCAACTATTGCAAAAATGCAGTCACCGGCTAACGAGTTAATGGCCTGGATAGGTCCGGCAATTAGTCAATCCAAATTTGAAGTAGGCGATGAAGTTAGGCAGTCGTTTGTCGATCAGCTTATCGATAATCGCACATCGGTTGATAACCGGTTCGTGAACAACCGGCCTGGACACTGGCTTTGTGATTTGCCAGCCCTGGCGGATGACTTGCTCAAGCATCTAGGCATAGCAGATGTGACGCAGTCAAATTTATGTAGCTATTCTAATGCAGACGACTTTTTTTCCTACCGACGTCAAGCCATTACCGGTCGTATGGTGTGTTTGATCTGGATACCCTCTAAGACTTGAAAATTTAAATGTGAATACCACTTAGCTATCAGGCTATCAAATAGTGTTTTTTGATAAGTATTGTTTAATAAGTAATATTCGAAGTGGTTTATTTGATTCAAGTCATTTGATTCAATTATTTGATCAGTAAAATTCTATCGTCAATCGCGAATAGTAAGAGGGTTCAACATGAGAATGGAAAAACTAACCAGTAAATTTCAGGAAGCATTGGGCGATGCTCAATCGCTGGCTGTCGGGCGTGATCACCAGTTCATTGAGCCGGTACATTTAATGCTGTCTTTACTGGACCAGCAGGGTGGTTCGATCAGACCTTTGTTTACCCATGCTGGAATTAACCTCAATTTATTGCGCTCGCAATTAGCCGAGCTGCTTGAGAAACAAGCGCGCGTCGAAGGCACCAATGGCGATCTTCATATCTCGAATGCCTTAGCGAAATTATTCAATGTCACTGATAAATTGGCGCAACAACGTAAGGATCAATTCATATCATCTGAGCTATTTGTGCTGGCAGCGATGGATGAAAAAGGCCCGTTGTCTGACGTCTTGCAGTCATCTGGTGCGAAAAAAGAAGCCATCGCCAAAGCGGTTGATGCTATTCGTGGCGGTCAAAGCGTTGATAATGCCAATGCCGAAGATCAACGTATGTCACTGGAAAAATACACCGTTGACCTAACTGAGCGGGCGGAGCAGGGTAAGCTTGATCCTGTGATAGGGCGAGATGAAGAAATCAGGCGCACGATACAAATACTGCAACGCAGAACAAAAAACAACCCTGTGCTCATCGGCGAACCTGGTGTCGGTAAAACTGCGATAGCCGAAGGGCTGGCACAAAGAATAATTAATGGTGAAGTGCCAGAAGGCTTAAAGCGTAAGCGTGTGCTCTCACTTGATATGGGTGCATTGATCGCAGGCGCTAAATTTCGGGGTGAATTTGAAGAGCGTCTGAAAGGCGTGTTGAATGACTTGACGAAGCAGGATGGTCAGGTGATTTTATTTATTGACGAACTCCACACTATGGTTGGAGCGGGTAAAGCCGAAGGTGCGATGGATGCTGGCAACATGCTCAAACCAGCATTGGCTCGAGGAGAGTTACATTGTGTTGGTGCCACAACCTTAGACGAGTATCGACAATTCATTGAAAAAGATGCAGCCCTGGAACGTCGCTTCCAGAAGGTGCTGGTAGAAGAACCTTCAGTTGAAGATACCATCGCTATTTTACGTGGATTAAAAGAGCGTTATGAAGTGCACCATGGTGTTGATATCACCGATCCGGCCATTGTTGCTGCCGCAACACTATCTTATCGATATATTACTGACCGTCAGTTACCGGATAAAGCAATTGATTTGATCGATGAGTCGGCGAGCCGAATTCGGATGCAAATCGACTCCAAACCAGATGCAATCGATCGCCTTGAGCGACGCTTAATTCAACTCAAAATTGAACGCGAAGCGCTAAAAAAGGAAAGTGACGCTGCGAGTAAAAAAAGGCGCGAAATTCTTGAGTCGGAGATATCTCGGCTAGAGCGAGAATATTCTGATCTTGACGAAGTGTGGAAATCAGAAAAGGCCGCCCTGCAAGGATCGACACACATAAAAGAAGCGCTGGAACGTGCTCGACTGGATTTAGAGACAGCACAAAGAGCGGGCGATTTGACCAGAATGTCTGAGCTACAATATGGTCGAATACCTGAGTTGGAAAAACAGTTAGACCTGGCTGCAAATGTCGAAATGCAAGATATGAAGCTGCTTATTAATAAGGTCGGCGAAGAAGAAATAGCCGCTGTTGTATCAAGTTGGACGGGCATTCCTGTCTCTAAAATGCTTGAGTCTGAGCGCGAGAAATTACTCGACATGGAAGCGCAAATTGGTAAACGGGTTGTTGGCCAAAGCGAAGCTGTGATAGCAGTATCGGATGCGATTAGGCGCTCGCGTGCCGGGTTATCTGATCCCGATCGCCCGAATGGTTCGTTTCTATTTTTAGGGCCGACAGGTGTTGGTAAAACAGAGCTTACCAAGGCATTAACCCATTTTCTGTTTGATACAGAGGACGCGATGATTCGTGTTGATATGTCTGAGTTCATGGAAAAGCATAGTGTCGCCAGGTTAGTTGGCGCACCGCCGGGGTATGTCGGTTACGAACAAGGTGGTTACCTGACAGAAGCGGTTCGTAGGCGTCCGTATTCAGTGATTTTGCTGGACGAAATCGAAAAGGCGCATCCAGACGTATTTAATATTTTGTTACAGGTACTGGACGATGGCAGGCTTACCGATGGACAGGGTAGAACAGTCGACTTTCGCAACACCGTTATCGTTATGACGTCTAATCTAGGCTCGGCCGAAATTCAGTCAATGACGGGTGAGAAACAATATGACGAGATAAAGCAGGAAGTAATGCGCCAGGTTGGGCAGCACTTTCGGCCAGAGTTTATTAATCGAATCGACGACTCAGTCGTGTTCCATGCATTGACCCAGGCTCAGATTAGAGTGATAGCGACTATCCAGCTTAAGCGCTTGGTACAACGTTTAAAGGAGAAAGACTTGTTGCTTGAAATAAGTGACCGGGCATTGGATGAACTTGGGAAAATAGGCTTTGATCCTGTCTATGGTGCGAGGCCGCTAAAAAGGTTGATACAGCAAGTCATTGAAAATCCTGTTGCAAAAGCGTTGCTGGCGGCAGAGTATGTAGCCGGGGATACGATTCAGGTAGATGTTGATGACGCTGGTGAGTTCATACTTGGTAAATGATTCGATATAACGCCTTGTGTCAATAGAAAATTGGGAGAGAGTGACGGAAGTCTAGAAAACGTCATAAAAATGCGGTTGGATCATAATATTTTACTTTTTATGTCTATACTCGGTTGGAGGGTTTGAGTGAATCAAGTCAAATTTGAGTTGACAAGGACAGTATTAAAAACATAGCGGGTATAGAAAACCAATAATATGGCAGTGCTAGGAAACCTTTTTTTTAACCGGACGCTTAAACAGTTCTTTGGCTGCGATGACCTGAGTAGTGACAAGGGTATCGCGATTACCGAAAAGGTTCGTCAATCAGCCAAAGACTCGCTAGAAAAGCTGCTTGAAGTAATACCAACTGCGCCAAAACCTCATAGTGATGTGTTGCGCGATATTTGTATAGAGCATAGTTCTGGCAAGTCAGAGCAAATATTGTTTAATAGTCTGGAAAATGAGCATACCGATATACGTTCAACTGCAGCTGATATTCTGTCTCAGTCATCGCAAATTAACCCAGCAAAATTATTTAGTAAATTACAGGAGTCGGAAGGCTCTACCAGTGAAATCATTGATATCCTCAGCTTTCAAAAGGAATCATTGCGTCCCGAACAAATCATCAATAATGCACTCAAGCTAAGGAAGGCAGATGCAGAGCGATTGCTCCAGTTAGCGCAAGGCTCGACTCAAGACGTTGATTTATCTGCATTGAATATTGTGCCCGATAGTATTGAAAGCCCAACCATAAAGATCATGCTGTTGCGCTATTTTTCGACATTAAAGCAGCCCGAAGTCAGTGTCATAATCGCTAAATTCTTGACTGATGGCAATAAGACTATTGTTATCGAGTCGCTCAAGGCACTGAATAACCTAAAGCTTCACTTTGATGCGTCAGTTGTATTGCCATTTATCGAAACCATGACTGATATCGAACGCGAAATGGCGCTAGAAATTATACAAAAGCAGGCGAATGCAGAATTGTTGCCGCGACTAGCGCCGTGGACGGCTAGCAAATCAGACGAGTTACGAGAGGTGTTCATTAAGCTGGTGGCTAAATTTGCCACACAAGTTAGTCTCGAAAAGTTTTTATTAAGGCTAGAGCAGCAGGAATGGTGGGGTCGTGATCAGGCCTTAAAGTCTTTAATTAATCATAGTAATGAGCAACTTGCACAGACTGCCAAGGCTTTAGCCAAGCATGATGACGAGTTTGTTCGATCGGCTGCTCAGCAGTTGTCCTCATTGCAGGGTGATGATATTGATCTGGATAGTATGCTTGATACCGCATTGCATGAAAATTGGCAGGTACGTGAAAAAGCCATCGCAATGATCGGTAGTTCTGGTAAGAGAGAGTCCCTGGTATTGCTTCGAAAAGCCTTTGATAGCTGGCCGGATTCGGCAGTCGCTGTCTTAAAGGCTGTCAAACAGCTCGGTTTCAGTAAAGGACTAGAAATAACTTTTCTTTGCATGAAAATGCCTGAAGCTTTAGTGCAGCGTGAAGCATTGGGGACAATCGTTTCTTTGGCTAGCCAGAAACATGCAAGCAATATTCGCGACTCGGTGTTGGCGCTGGTGCCCAAGCTTCAGGCAACTGTTCGCGATACAGCACATGAGGTACTGCTTCAGTTGACGAAAGATTTTTCCCTTACTGAGCTAAAAGTAGAGGATGCCGAATTATTTGAAACACGTTTAGTTAAACTAGAAGAAAACCAGAACGCAGCCAAGGTAGCCGTATCAACTGTCCATCACGAGGGCACAGAGGTTGTCAATTTTTTGAATATTGAAGAATTGAAAAAAGGTGATCTATGGATGGATCGTTTCCGTATCGTCAAAGAAGTCGGTCGTGGTGCTATGGGCAGAGTTATGCTGGCCGAAGATGAAATAGTCGGTGAAAAAATGATTTTAAAGTTTATGCACCCAGAATTAACGGCAGATGGTGCGTCGCGAGAACGATTCTTGCGTGAAGTGAAATACTCTCGAAAAGTCAGCCATGCCAATGTTATCCGAATACACGACATGTTGTTTAAGAGTGGATTGTGTGCAATCTCAATGGAATATTTCGAAAGTAAAGGCATTGATACTTTGCTAAATGAAATTAAATTTTTTGAAGCAGAACCTGGTCTGGATATCCTCTTTCAAATTGCAGCGGGAATGTCAGCTGCACACAAGCAAAATGTGATTCACCGCGACTTGAAGCCCAGTAACGTGATGATAGATGATAAAGGTCTGGTAAAGGTTGTCGATTTTGGCATAGCCTCAGCGACATCTAACGCTGAGTCAACGCTCACTAAAACAGGTTCAATTATAGGAACGCCGGCTTATCTTTCTCCTGAACGAGCAAAAGGGTTGGAAGCTGATTATCGTTGTGATATATACGCATTGGGTATCATTGCCTACCGCATGTTTTCCGGTCAACTGCCGTATAAAGGTGAGCCAATGTCGATTTTGTTCCAGCATCTTGAGGGCAATGCAAAGCCACTACGTGAATTGAAAAAGGACATCAGTGCCCGCCTTAGTATGCTGGTTCAAAAAATGATGGCGGCGGAAGCTGAAAATAGAATCCAGACCATGGATGATGTCTGCGAAGCCATACAGAATGTTAGGGGGAAACTGTAGTGCATTTTTTCAATTTTACTCCCGCAGTGAACTTCATAGTTAATCAGGCTAGACCATTATGATTATGCAAAATGCGATTGAATCGAAGCTAGCGGCGTCGTTTGAACCAACATTTCTCGATGTCCAAAATGAAAGTCACATGCATAATGTGGCGCCAGGATCTGAGTCTCACTTCAAAGTTACTCTAGTCGCTGAGCAATTCGAGGGTTTAATGTTAATAAAGCGCCACCGTCTAGTGAACAAAGCGTTAGAACAAGAGTTGCAGCAAATCCATGCGCTTGCGTTGCATACTATGACCGAAAACGAATGGGCTGAACGTGGTGGGAGTGTCGCAGCTTCCCCAGCGTGCAAGGGTGGTGGGAAAAACCAGTAATTACTCCGTTTGATGAGTCAAATAACCCAATAGCCCGGCTAGATAACCCCGGCCCCTGAAGGATTAGTCGCGTAGATAGTCGACAGGATTTCCATATAGTTGATATCGTGGGTCTCCCCCAGATTCAGAGCCTGTTGCATATATGAGGACATATCCTGTTCTTCAGCTTGATAACGAAAGCCATAGGCAATGGTGTTGTCATAACCAGCAACAGGAATACAGAGCGTTTGTTTCGAGAAAACTTCACGTAGATCTCGATAGTATTGAACAAATTCAGATTCATCCTCGATGAGCAAGTTATAAGCTACTCCAGCTGATGCACTGAGCAAGCTGTAAAGGCACTGCATATTGTCAGCGTTTAGCAGCCAATTCGGTGACTGGTCACCGATAAAAATATCAACCAGTATCAAATCGAAAGTCTGATTACAATGCTGTAAATAGTGAGCGGCATCGTCGATGACATAGGTTAGATGGTCATCAGCCTTTGGCAAGTGCATCTTTTCGTGCATTAAGTTGAGCAACTCACCGTCGATATCGACACTGGTGAGATGACTGTCTGGATAATGGTGGCGAAGAAAATGAACCAGCGATCCACCGCCCGTACCTAACAATAAAATACGTTTTGGCGCAGGCATAAACAACAAAATTGCCATCAAGTATTCCAAATTCTTGAGTGCCAGTTTCTCTGGGTAGTCAATATTGATTACGCTTTGTAATGTGTTTGAATTCGAGCGCAGTTCCAATGTATTGGCGCTAGTGTTAATCGATAAATCCCTATGATGAGGAGTCACCTTGAAAAAGTTTAATTCATCAGCCATATTTAGTTTTTGAGAGAGTAGACAAACAATTGATTAAGCGTCGAGAGCGTCATGAAATTTAATAAAACGTTGATTAAATCCAAACTGAAGGCAAGTGCGGTTCACTTAGGCATTAGTCTGATCATTTTTTTCATTCTAGCCTATCAAATTTATTATGTCTGGTATCCGCAGCCTTATTTTTCGGTTGATGGAGGCTGGCAAGGCATTCGAATCATAGCTGCTGTTGATCTGGTGTTGGGGCCCTTAATTACCTTTTTGATCTTTGACTGGTCGAAATCGCGCAGGGCAATAACATTCGATTTAGTGACCATCGCAGTGATTCAAATTAGCGCCTTGGTTTATGGCGTTGCCACTACCTACAACCAAAGACCCGTTGCTATTATTCTAGCCGATGAATATTTTATTCCGGCGATAGAGAGTGATTATGGCTCGCAACTAGAATCAATGTCTGAACTTAGCCAATATAGTGCAGAATCCCCGCCAATTATCTGGTCGGAAATTGCTATCGACCGAGCAGTGCTGGATGAGGTTATGAGGATTAAATTTGACAAAAAGATAGTCGAATATGCTCAAATCCAACTCTATCAACCCGCTGAGAAACTAATGTTTGGCCTGCAAAAGCGCCAAGTTAATACGATGACGATTTTAGATCTATCCGGCGCGCAGCAGCGCTATGGTCAATGGCTAGAAAAAAATCAAAAAAGTCCAGATGAAGTCTTACTTGGCTTATTCAACGGACGTTATGGTCGAATTTGGTTGGTATTTGATAGCACTGCAAAATATATTGATTATTTTAAATGACTTGTTTGAATTGCTGGCTTTAAAAACAAGGTTAATTCAGCTATTGGTTGGAAGTCACACGAGACTAGTATAGAATCGTGTGCCTTTTATTTTTGTATACCGCACCCCCATCATTAGCGGCATACTCTTAGCATATTAGGATGACCTTACGAGAGACCGGCAATGCCAATTTACGAGTATGTTTGTACAGAATGTGACCATGCCCATGAGGCATTACAAAAAATGAGCGATGCTCCTCTAACCGATTGTCCAGCCTGCGATAAGCCCGCCTTGAAAAAAATGATTTCAGCGCCACAGTTTAGATTGAGCGGGTCGGGTTGGTATGAAACTGACTTTAAATCGAGTAATCAGAAAAACCTGACAGATTCAGGCGATAAAAAGACTGATACATCGAAAAAAACAGACAAAACCAGTAAAAAAGAATCAGTTGCCCCCAAAGCATCGACTAAGGAAGCAGCAAACTAGCAATAAGTTTGATTACATTTTTCGGCAGATTAGCCTACTTAAGATAGGTCTATTGACTGAGCGCTTAAAGCTGGCGTGTTTTATATATTAGCCGTTAGTAATCATCAATTAATCATCAGCATTAAAATTCGGAATAAAACATGCGTACGCATTACTGTGGTGAACTCAACCAAGAAAATATTGGCCAGGAAATTAGTGTTTGTGGCTGGGTAAACCGTCGTCGCGATCATGGTGGCGTTATATTTATCGATCTGCGTGATAAAAAAGGAATCTTGCAAGTCGTGGTCGACCCTGACGACGATGCTTTATTCAGCACCGCAGAATCTGTTCGAAATGAATTTGTATTGAAGATCACTGGCCTGGTGAGAGCCCGCCCTGAAGGCACTATTAACAAAGATATGTCATCTGGTGAAGTCGAAGTATTAGCGCTGGGTCTGGAAATATTAAATAGTTCCGAGACACCGCCATTCCAACTTGACGACGACGTACAGGACGACATTCGACAAAAATATCGCTACATCGATTTACGCCGCCCCGAAATGCAATACCGCATGCAACTGCGTGCCAGAGTGACGCATTTTATGCGCAGTTGGCTTGAAGCAGAAGAGTTCATGGATATAGAAACCCCGATGCTTACCAAAGCAACACCCGAAGGCGCTCGAGACTATCTGGTTCCGAGCCGCACACACGCCGGTTCCTTCTTTGCTTTGCCCCAGTCGCCCCAGCTATTCAAGCAATTGCTGATGATGTCGGGCATGGACCGCTACTATCAAATCGTGCGTTGTTTCCGCGATGAAGATTTACGTGCCGATCGCCAACCTGAATTTACTCAGCTCGATATTGAAACCTCGTTTATGAATGAAGACGCCATTATGTCGATGATGGAAAAAATGATTCAAGGCCTTTTCTCGACAGTATTATCACAAGATATCGATGGCCCGTTTCTACGTATGCCTTATGCCGAAGCCATGGAACGATTTGGATCGGATAAGCCAGACTTAAGAATCAAACTAGAACTACAAACTATATCTGACATCCTCGCCGATGTTGAGTTTAAAGTATTCTCTGGCCCCGCTAACGATCCGAAAGGCCGAGTAGCCGCATTACGTGTCCCAGGTGGTAGCAAGCTATCGCGTAAAGAAATTGATATTTATACCGAATTCGTCGGACGCTATGGCGCTAAAGGGCTGGCTTACATTAAATGTAATGACGTATCCCTGGGCCGTGAGGGATTGCAGTCACCTATCCTGAAATTTTTGCCAGACGAAGCAATTGCCGAAATTATCTCACGGACTAAAGCCGAGACAGGCGACCTGATTTTCTTCGGTGCCGATAAAGTCAATACGGTTAACGAATCACTCGGTGCTTTACGTGTGAAAGTCGCGCAGGATCTAGGTTTAGTCGAAGCTGGTTGGCGCTTCCTTTGGGTAGTCGATTTCCCCATGTTTGAACATGACGAACGTGAAAACCGTTGGAATGCGTTACACCATCCGTTTACTGCGCCAAGCACAACTGACCCTGCCGAAGTCGAAGCAAACCCCGGTGGCATGCTTTCAAGAGCTTATGACATGGTATTGAACGCACCGAACTGGGTGGTGGATCGATTCGTATTCATAAAGTAGACATGCAACAGCGTGTACTAAAGCTATTGGGTATTGACGAGCAAGAAGCCGAAGACAAATTTGGATTTTTACTCACGGCACTCA
>Ga0307492_10000945_pt1 | contig 12163 bp, 10 predicted proteins | sample SI3LmetaG_FD_202365 | JGI IMG/M metagenome (GOLD analysis project Ga0307492, IMG submission 202365) | Sea-ice brine microbial communities from Beaufort Sea near Barrow, Alaska, United States - SI3L | ecosystem: Environmental > Aquatic > Marine > Coastal | place: USA: Alaska | collected 2017-05-06
GAATGTGTTTTGAACACATTTAACTAATATTACGGGAAGATAGTATGAAAAAATCACAACAAGGCTTCACACTTATTGAATTGGTAATCGTTATGGTGATCCTAGGCATCCTCGCCGCTGTGGCGGTCCCCAAGTTCGTTGATATTAGTGCTGATGCCCGTGACGCGACGGCACAAGGGGTGGCGGCGGCCATCTCAACCAGTTATTCAATTAATTATGGCGCAAAATTGGTTGGAAATGCGTCGGCTATCTCAGTCAATACGGCTACAGAATGCACGGTAGCTAATTTGAATAGGTTCACTGATTTAACGTTGATCGCCGGAACAACAGCACTTGTTGCGGCTGCTGCAGCGCCGGATGGCGGCTTTTCTGTGCTGACAACTCAGGTAGGTGTCTGTACTGCTGCATCTGTAGATGCGGGCACACAAGTACCCTGTGAGATCGCCGCTCATGGAGGCTCAAAAGCGGTTTCCCTAACGGTTATTTGCACAAAACTTTAGTCAGGAATTTATCTCAGGAGTTTGTCTATGCATACACGCAGCAATAGGCTTGTGGGATAGGAAGAGAAATTTTTTTATCGTCATCATAGCGATTTGTAAGGCTTGAAAATAATTACCAAGCTAATTACCAAGCCACCCATAACAACATTTTGAGTTTAACCCTTTGCAGTCAAAGCCCACTTCTCAGAATCACGCACAATGTAATGTACTTCCTGAAGCTTAGCAAAAATAACCTTCTGTTCAAGACTAAGGCGCTTAGCTGTGGCAGTAGTGGAAAAATATTTGATGGTTCATTCCCTAAACAAGGTGAAAATGAAATAGTGTATCCGAATAGTTTGTGTTGCGGTATGAATTGACTCGTCTTTGGCCGAAGCAAGTCAAAAAGGTCAGTCGTCGAGCCGGATAAAAGAGCATCAGCCCATGCCTTTACTTTCAATCTTATTTTAGGTGGTGGCAATAAAAAAAAACCGGCTTTCGCCGATTTATCAAATACTTATTAAAAAGCTAAAAAGCTAAAAAGCTAAAAAGCTAAAAAGCTAAAAAGCTAAAAAGCTAAAAAGCTAAAAACCTAAAAACCTTAAACCCTAAATTGCTGTACCGAACTTTGCAATTCTTCTGCAAGTTTAGCTACTTCATGACTAGATTCAGACGTTTGATTTGCTCCAACTGTGGTTTCTTCTGCAATATTCACAATATTCTCAAGTTTCTCACTGATTTCTTGTGATACAACATTCTGCTCTCGAGCAGACTGTTCTATTTGGCTGCTCACATCATAGGCCTTGTGCACTGCATCAGTAATTGATTCTAGAGCTTCTGTTGCTTTTTCTGTTTGCTGTACGCAGATTGTGGTTTGTTCCTTGCCTTGATTCATTACAGACACTGCTTTTTCAGCACCAGCTTGTAATACTTCAATCATGGAGGCAATTTCTTGTGTTGATTGTTGTGTACGACTTGCCAATGTCCTGACTTCGTCAGCAACAACCGCGAACCCGCGACCTTGTTCACCGGCTCTGGCCGCTTCGATAGCCGCATTCAACGCTAGTAGGTTGGTTTGGTCAGCAACGCCTCTGATCACATCTAAGATACCGCCTATACTGGTACTGTCTTGATGTAATTTATTGATAACGTCAGCCGCATCTTCTACGTCTTGAGCCAATACTAAAATAGTACTTTTATTTTCTTCTGAGATAACTTTGACTTTTTCTGCTTCACTATCTGCATGTTTGATTTGATTCAAGGTATCTTCGGCGCTCTTAGTCACTAGTTGCGATGTACTGTGCATTTCAGTTGTGGCTGCGGCGACTTGTGCAACTTGTGATTTTTGCTCTTGGATAGACTGGGTGGTTTGTGCTGTTACCGCAGATGTTTGCTCCGCTGCCGCTGCCAATTGTGCTGCTCGTGAACTAATACCCGATATAAGCGTTTTTAAACTATCGATTAAGTTATTGCAGTTCTTAGCTAGATCACCAAACTCATCCTGTGCAGAGTCATCTAATTTACGAGTTAAATCACCAGTGGAAACCACTTGGAGCATTTCATTGACTTTATGCAGTGGTTTTATGATGGCTGACACTGTCCCATAAGCAATACCTGCTGAGACGAGCACTGATATCAAACTAATAATGATAGTGATGGTTTTGCCTGTACTTACAGAGTCTGCGACATCTTCCTTGGCATATTTGGCTTTAGTGTCGGCTAATTTTAATAAGTCATTTAGTTTTTGTATGGCGCTCTGAATATTTTCTTCTGAGGCTGCATGAGCCGCTCCGGCTTGTTCGCGACTGTTTAAACGTTTAATTTGAGACTGAATAAGGCCATTAGGTGAGGAAATAGAGTCAGTGACAGCATCAATTAATTCATATAACTCGTTTAATGTGCCGCTATTGTCTGTGTCTCCTGAAGCGGTTTGAATTTGATTTGTTTTGTCTTTAATTTGGTCTACGACTAAGTTAACTTCATTACCTATCGTGTCTGCTCTGACTAGGGTCTGAGTCTTAACGTATTCTGCACCAACTGTTAGCAGTGACGTAAGACTAGATTCAAGACCATTTGCTATCACTGCTGCTTCTGAAAGTTGGGTGCTATTTTGTACATCACTTAAATCAGCAAAATCAACAATCAAAGTTGAACTATCATCAGCGTTATCTTCGATATTGCCCAGCACATCCAATACTTTATTACCAAATTCTAAGTCCGCTTTTTTATTTTCAAATAAAGTGTCTATATTTGCAATGTACTCACGATAAATGTTTTCTGATTCAATTAAAGAGCCCCGTAAATCTTTCTCTTTACTCAGCACTTTTGTAAGGATGCGCAACTCACTGTCAAAATTGTTTTGGCTGTCTGCGAAAGCTATTTTTTTGTCTTTTAGTCCGCTCAGAGTTGTTTCATAAAAAGCTTCTGTGGTGAGACGCCCCATATTCAAGAACGATACTTTTAATTGGCTACTACCGCTGACCGTAGGAAGGGCTAAGGTATTAACTTCTTCAGTTGCATTATCTATAGTAGATAAACTCGATAGTGCTACTAAACCCAATATGACTAATAGGAGTGTAATAATCGCAAATCCGCCAACGACACGAGTTGCTACTGTAATTTTCATAGAATGGCCTTTAATCAAGTTGGAAGTGTCCGTACTGACTATACATTTTAAATTGGTCGCTCAATCTAACCAATTATTGTCAGCTACTAACTATAGCGGGCTGAATATAAAATTGAAGTGCTTCAAAATAGTATCATGACTTTAAGCTATCGACTGAAGAAAATTATTCTTGATTGGTTACAGAATAAAGTTTTCCAGAGGACAGACTTAATAAAGTCATATCTTGCCCCCAAACATAACCCGTGTCCAAACCACAAAACTGACTGACATGAGTCTTGCCATTTAATGAAGCCCAATGTCCAAATACAACTTTTTGATCCACTTTGAGTTTCTCATTCGTAATTTCAAACCAAGGTGTCAGTTTATCAGGTGCTAGGTTTGGTGATGTTTTGCAACTAAAATCAAGTTCATCATGATTTGCAATAAAACGCATACGTGTCATGGCATTGACGATAAAACGTAAACGTTGTGCACCTAATAAAGATTTCTGCCAGGTTGAGGGCTGATTGCCGTACATATTGCTTAGAAACGTTTTCCAATCTTTAGCTTGTAGTTGTTCACTGACTTCAAGGCTAACTTTCAGCGCTTGTTTAACCGACCACTTAGGATATAAACCTGCGTGTGTGACTAATGTATCTTGGTCGGCCATTAAGGCTAGTGGTTTACATCTTAACCAATTGATATACGTTTTGATTTTTGTACTGGAAAGTAATATGTCGAGGTTATCATCGGGTTTCGCTTTACGAATACCTGCGTAAATGGCCAACAAATGTAAATCATGATTGCCTAAAACCGTATCGAAACTGTCTTTTAGCGAATATAGGTAATCTAGTGTTTCAAGAGCTTGGGTACCACGGCCAACCAAATCTCCTACGGCAATCAAGCGGTCGTTTACAGCTGAAAACTCGACTTTTTTTAGTAGTCTCTGTAATCCTAAAAAGCAACCCTGAATGTCACCAACAATATAAGTAGACATAGTTAATTTAGGACGTTAGGAACAGCTAAGCTAAAAATATTGATAGGGGCTTGAAACCGCTCGCCATCTTCACGTTGCATTTCGTAATAGCCCTGCATTGTGCCCACTGGCGTATCTAAGACTGCGCCACTGGTATAGTAAAAAGAATCATCCGGTTGAATGTAAGGTTGTTCACCTATTACACCTGGCCCTTGTACTTCTGTCTTTTTGCCATTGCCATCTGTGATAAGCCAATATCGATTGATAAGTTGTACCGATTGTTGGCCATTATTATGGATAATGATTTTATATGCGAAAGCATACTTGTTTTTATCAGGTATCTGGTTTTTTAGATACTGGGTCTGAACGGTAATATCAACTTTATTATCTTGCTTCATCTGTTATTTGACGTTGCCTTAAAGGTTGTTTTTATACTAAAGAGTCTACGGCATTGGCTATTTTTGCATACTGCTCTAGCGATAAGTTTTCAGCACGTAATTCAGGGTTAATGTCCAAATCAATCAGTTGTTGTTCGTTCAGGCTTTCTTTTAAGCTATTGCGAATGGTCTTACGTCTTTGGTTAAATGCCTGCGCGCATACTTTATGTAACGTGTCTTCATTGAGCAAAGATACAGGCTTTTGCTGATGTGGCACAAGTCTAACTATGGCTGAGTCTACTTTTGGTGGTGGATTAAACGCACCTGGCGGTACTTGTAATACAGGTATTATTTGGCAATGGTATTGAGCCATAACGGATAGTCGCCCATAGCTTTTGTTGCCCGGGCTAGCTGCTAAACGATTAACCACCTCTTTTTGCAACATAAAGTGCATATCTTGTACTTTATTCGCAAAAGAGAATAAGTGAAACATCAAGGGGGTTGAAATATTATAGGGAAGGTTACCGAAAATACGTAAAGGTTTGTCGTCTGATAATAATTGAGAGAAATCGTATTTTAGTGCATCGGCTTCAATAATAGTCAACTTACTAGCAATAAAAGGATGAGTCCTTAACCTTGCGGCTAGATCCCTATCCAGCTCAATAACAGTAAGTGCGTCTATCAATTCGCAAACGGGCTGTGTTAACGCGCCTAAACCGGGTCCAATTTCAACCATGTGTTGGTTTTTTTGTGGGCCTATAACCGTGACTATTTGGTCGATAACGTAGTCATCATGTAAAAAATTTTGCCCAAAACGTTTTCTGGCAGTATGCCCTAAATGTTGTTTGCTCATTCTTTTTTCGCTGCTATTGAGATGGCTTTTTCGATGGCAAGATTAAAGCTGCCTGCGTCTGCATTACCCGTACCAGCTAAATCTAATGCCGTACCGTGATCAACAGATGTACGGATAAAAGGTAGACCCAGAGTAATATTAACTGAGGCTCCAAAACCTTTGTATTTTAGTACCGGTAATCCTTGGTCATGGTACATGGCTAACACCGCGTCAGCTTGTTCTAAATATTTTGGATTAAAAATAGTGTCGGCTGGCAAAGGTCCGGTTATATTGAGACCTTCTGCGCGTAAAGCATCTAGAGCAGGTGTGATGACCAATATTTCTTCTTTACCTATGTGCCCATTTTCACCCGCATGAGGATTTAAACCACACACAAAAATATGTGGGTTTTTAATTCCAAATTTTAGCATTAAGTCAGTATTGACTATGTGTATTACCTTATGTAAACGTTCAAACGTAATCGCTTTAGCCACATAGGCCAAGGGAATGTGAGTAGTGGCAAGTACTACCCTGAGGCCTTCTGTCGCTAACATCATCACTACATCATTGGTGTTAGACTCATGAGCAAAAAATTCGGTATGACCACTGAAAGAAATACCGGCTTCATTAATAATGCCTTTGTGAACAGGGCCTGTTACCACTGCATCAAATTCACCGTCAATATTTTTTTTACATGCTTGGCGCAACGTCTCCACAACATAATGGCCATTCTCGCTGTCTAGCTTACCGCTTATAACGGATACCTTAGTTTTGATATCGACAAAAAATAACTGCCCTGCAGGCAATGTGTGATCAGCGCTTTCATCATATGGTACTAAGGTTATGTCTAAATTTAATTGTTTAGCACGTTGCTTTAGCATTTCCCCATCAGCAAAAGCAACCAATTGTGCAGGCCATTGTTTTTGTGCAATGTTTAATAATAAATCTGGACCAATACCCGCCGGCTCGCCCGGAGTAATCGCTAATTTTAGTGTTTTCAATTATGTGCCTTGCCCAAGTAATACTTCAATATAAGCATTGGCGCGGATTTCCCTCAACCAGACTTCAGTTTCTTCAGCAAACTTACGTTGAAATAACAAATTATGAGCTTTGTTTTCTTTACGCTTTTCAGTCGCATCACCCATACGCTTTTCCATTAACTGCATAAGATGCCAACCGTGTTGAGTACGAATAGGGGCACTGATTTCATCAATTTCTAATTTACCTAAAGTGTCTCTAAATTCAGGCACATAAATATTGGGATCTGCCCAGCCTAATTCTCCACCTTTTAATGCAGAGCCTGGATCCGCTGAATGTTCTTTGGCTAATTCTGCAAAGTCCAGTTCACCGATTAAGATTTTTTCACGGAATTCTTTGAGCATTTTCTCTGCTTTTTCATCACTTAATATCACAGAAGGTTTGATCAAAATATGTCGTGAATTGACTTCAGCTATTTCAATCTTTTCTACCCCACGAAGTGCTTTGACTTTCAATATATGAAATCCTGCCCCACTTCTAATCGGACCAATTAAGTCGTCTTTAGATTTTTTTTGAACCGCTTCGGAGAATAAGGTCGGCATGGAGTTAATATTCATCCAACCCATATCTCCACCTTCTAGCGCGCGTGAGCCGCCGGATGAAGCAGTAGCAATTCTAGAAAAATCAGAACCTTTGTTCAGTAATTCAATGACCTTGTTCGCTCGGGTTTTGGCCTGTTCTATATCTTCATCTGTTGGTTCAGAAGGAAACTCTATTAAAATATGTCCCAGGTTATACTCTGCTTGCTGGTTGCCTTGTTCATCAATTAATTTGACAAGATTATTCACTTCTTGTGGAGTGATATACACGCGCCGTTGAACGTTAGCCCTTCGCACTTCACCAAGTATCAGTTCTTTACGGATGTCTTCGCGGTAGACGTTGTACGTGACCCCTTCTGAAGTAATCTTTTCACGAAGCTGGGCAATATTCATTTGCTCACCTTGAGCAATATTGGCGATAGTTTGCTCAAGCTGTGGATCACTTATTTGTATACCCATTCGATCTGCTATCTGCATTTGTAGATTATCTAAGATCAGCTTTTCAATCGCTTGAGTTCGTAAAACTCGGTCAGCCGGCAAGGTTTGGTCGTTAATAACGGCATTACGTTTTACAACTGTAATTAATTCAGCTATTTGACTTTCTAACACTACACCTTGATCAACGATCACAGATATGTTGTCTAACAGCTCGGGTGCGGCATCTGTCTTGAGTGATAAGAAAGAACTAATTAAAAGGGCAACTACTATTACTTTCATGGTTATCTTTACTTTTTTAGTTAAAGGCGTTGGTTGATCACGCACGTTGAGGATGTCAAAAGGTTAGTAACAATTAGTTAGCTTAAACCCTAAATAGTTCAATAAGTAAGAGCGTCTATGCTTAAACAACCTTCTTTTATTTCAATAGGTAAGAGGGTCTATACATAAATAACTTTCTTTTAGTTCAATAAATAAGGGCGTCTATATCCAAACAACCCTTCTCTTAACAAATTTCGAGTGGTGAAGTATACATGAAAGCCCGATTCAAATTCATCAGTACTTTGTGACCTATTATCATCAAAGCGATTACTTAAGTTTCGTTGTGCGACAAAGCTGACAGTCCAGCAACATGATTCATATTGCATGCCAGTGTAAGTCTCGACTGTTCTGTTAAGCTCTAAGTCGTGGTACCAACGGCCAACCCATTGCCAATTTTTTGCTAGTGGCCAACTGGCAGTGATACCCACTTGATTAATTTCTTCTGAGGATAAATCCCTTACGTATCGGTGATTTATCTGTAAAATTTTATTTTTGGCAAGTCGATACTCCAAGGAAAAACTACTACGTTCGACGTTGTCGGTGATAGTCGAAACTTGCGCTTGAGTATTTATGTACCATTTACTGCCTATTTGCCAGTCTAGCTCTGCTGCTAAGGCCGAGCGGTCATCATCCTTAGATGCGTCAACAACTTGATTATCTTCTAAATAAAAAATTTGACCTAGACTGAGTTTAAAGCGTTCTTTGTTATTTTTATCGATAAATCTTGATGTCATGCCTACTGTAATTTGATTATTGTCGCTGATACGATCAAGGCCTGTAAATTCCTGTCCTCTAAATAACCCCGCGAAGTCACTAAATAGTCGAGTCGTGTCGTATAGGCCAATATTATTTTGGTCTTCGAAGCTGGTATACAAATACTGGATCTTAGGTTCAAAGGTTTGGGTTGCCTTAGCTCCAAACCATTTAGCAGGTCTTTCAAACGCCAAAGAGCCATAAATTTTGGCTTGGCCTAAGGTGCGGGTCACATTCCTTTTTAGAGGCGAGTTTTGAATGTTCTTTTGAATGTACTGGGTATGCAAAATCGTGGCTTCTGCTAGAAACTCGCTCCATTGATTTTGAAACGGATACCGAACTGTAGGAGCAACATGGAAGCGCGTCGCTGTTGGAGTGTTTAGCTCACCACTTTCAAAATAAGCTAGTTCTGAATTCACTTGAATTTCGGCGCCTAATCCTATTGGCGTTAGATAATTAACTCTGATTTCGGGTAATGCACGGTAACGGTCAGAATGATCGCCTAATACTTCAAAATCTCTAAATTGCGCTGTGACATCCAAGTTCTGTGAAAAATAATTCACACCGAGTGTTTTATATAAATGAGTATCCGCGCGATTGTAATAATCAGAACCTAAGTCAACAATATAATTATCGTCACTTAAACCATTTATATCAGCATTGACACGCCAGTTTTTTCCAATTTGACCACTGTGCACAAATCGATAAAAGTAACGGTCGGTGTCATCGTCTAGGTCTTGGTCGTTGGGTAAATACTCAATATTTACCTGACCAGTATGTTTCTCAGTTAAATATCTGAATTCTGTTTTAAGCAGCAATCCACGCTCTGTCATAAAACGTGGGCTGAAGGTTAAATCATAATTGGGTGCAATGTTCCAATACACTGGCTGTTCAATACTAATACCAGTAGAACTATTACTACTTGGTATAGGATACAAAATACCTGATTGTTTTTGGTCATTAACGGGGAAAGAAAAGTAGGGTAAATACAGCACTGGCACGTCTTTAACATAAAATCTTGCGTGTTTAACCACTCCTCGGGACTGGCCTGGGGTGATTTCTATATTACTTGCTTGAATACGCCATACCTCATCTTCAACTGGGCAAGAGGTAAAACTAGACTCAATAAGGTTAATGCCTGTTTTTTCACTTATGCCTATTTTTTCTGCCTTGCCATGTCCTTGCACTTTGTTGAGCTGATAAAAAGATTTTTCAATGAGTAATTCATTTGAAATTCTATTTAGTTGTACTTTTTCACCTGCTACAGTGATGTTATTGTCTTGGAAACTGATATTACCAGTGGCATTTAATGTCTGGGTCTGTCTGTTGAGTAACGCTTCATCAGCTTTGATTTTGACATTGGCATTATCAATTTCAACTTTGCCCTTGAACTGCGCGAAAGTATCTTGATTGATTTCACTATCTTCAGACTTGACTTGAATTTGGCCATCAAGTAACGAATTTTCTAGATCAGGAGCCGCTACGGGAACAAAACAGACTTCTTGAGCATCTGCTAGCCCAATCGACATAAGCAGAAGACTGATAAATATGAATTGTTTGTTTTGTATACTAGACAAGTACAAAATGGCCTAAAGTTGTCTTTAAAACAGCGAGTAAGGGGGTAATTTTAAAGGTTTCAATGGAATTTACCAGTAAACTTGCAAAAAAAGCGATATTTCGCCATTCTTTACTCTTATATATCAATCAACTTTGTTCAACGATAAGAGAAACCCTTGAAAACACAGCTTTCTTTCAAGCAACTTCGAAAACAGCAATTACACACTTGGATTAACCAAAATACAAACTATAAGTGTGGATCGTTGGATATAGTTTCAGGAGATGCCAGTTTTCGTCGGTATTTTCGATTTTTTCACCATAATCAATCCATTATTGCAGTGGATGCCCCTCCAGAAAATGAAGATGCCAGTCAATTTATTGCAGTAGCTCATAGTTATCAAAATAAAGGGATAAGGGTTCCTGAAATTTATGCCTATGATTTTACGCAGGGATTTTATCTTCAGCAAGATTTTGGTGAGCGCCTGTTTAGTGAGTGCTTAACGGTTGACTCCTGCGATCAGCTTTATGTAAAAGCATTAGACAACATTCCCCTTATCCAAAGCTGTTTATCTACCGAAAAAGGGCCATTACCCGCTTTTGATGGTGCATTTATCGACAGGGAGTTGAGTATTTTTACCGATTGGTTATTGGACCAATATCTACAGCTGCGTTTAACCGATACACAAGAAAAAATGTTAAATAAGGTTTTTGATTCAGTAAAAAATGCATGTTTGGTGCAACCTATGGCAGGTATGCACAGAGACTACCACTCACGCAACTTGATGTTGCTTGAAGATAATGAAATAGGCGTGATTGATTTTCAAGATGCGGTAGTGGGGCCTATTACATACGATGCGGTTTCATTGCTAAGGGATAGTTATCAAGATTGGCCACAAGCAAAGGTGCAAGGGTGGTTACAAAATTGGCATTCAGAATATTATGCCCAATATCCGTGGGTTGAATTTAAAATGTGGTTTGATAGTGTGGGAATGCAGAGGCATATCAAAATTGCTGGGATTTTTGCTCGTTTGTGTATGCGCGATAATAAACCCCATTATTTGTCAGATATTCCACACACTTTGCACTATTTAATTGATGAAGCTAATCAACACCCAGAATATACTGAGTTTGCTAGTTTTATTCGTGATCGAGTGTTGCCCTGTGTATTGTTAAAATTAAATGCAAAAACTTCAGGCAATAGAAAGTGAAACCTAAAACTGCGATGATCTTAGCCGCCGGAAGAGGTGAGCGAATGCGGCCTTTAACCAATGTGTTGCCTAAACCTCTTTTGAAAGTTCAGGGTAAACCCCTGATTGAATATCACCTAGAAGCGCTTAAACGTTCTGGGTATCAGCGAGTCGTTATCAATCATGCATGGTTAGGTCATCAGATTGAACGTGTATTGGGAACAGGTGAACGTTTTGGTCTTGAAATACTCTATTCTGCGGAAGCACAAGCATTGGAAACAGCCGGCGGGATCATAAACGCATTGCCTTTACTGTGTCCTGATACAAAGGATGAAATATTTACTGTCATTAACGGCGATATATTGACTGATTTTGATTTTGATACCTTACCGGCTTGTTTACCCGAAGGGGTAGGGGCGCATTTGGTGATGGTTAATAACCCCAGTCATAATCCAGATGGGGATTTTTATTTTACTGAGCATGGTTTACACCCTAAACAAGGATGTAAACTGACGTTCAGTGGCATGGCCGTTTATCGTAAAAGCTTTTTTGCACAGGTGGATGCTGGGGTTAAACCTTTGGCTCCTATGTTACGAACAGCAATTAACCAAGGTTTAATTGGTGCGCAATATTTTACAGGTCGATGGGCAGACGTGGGCACCCCCCAAAGATTAACTGAATTAAATAATATAGAAACTTAGTGGAAGCAGATGATAGGTAAAATTTTAGGTACCATTTTTGGTTTTATGTTTGGACGTATTCCAGGCGCGGTTTTGGGTTTTTTAATCGGACATATGTTTGACAAAGGTTATAGCAAAAACTTTAATCAGACGGGGGGCTTTAACCGTTTTTTTGCTAGTCAGGATGAATTCAAAACCCAAGCTGTTTTTTTCCATAGCCTGTTTTCGGTGATGGGACATGTTGCCAAGGCCGATGGCAAGGTCAGTGATGTCGAAATACGCATGGCTAGTGCCTTGATGGATAAAATGAATCTTGAAGGGGATACGCGTAAAGAGGCACAGCAAGCTTTTAGAGATGGTAAAGCTGAAGACTTCGCTCTCAAAGAG